>Ga0116193_1001318_pt1 | contig 20762 bp, 17 predicted proteins | sample AD_UKC115_MetaG_FD_89892 | JGI IMG/M metagenome (GOLD analysis project Ga0116193, IMG submission 89892) | Active sludge microbial communities of municipal wastewater-treating anaerobic digesters from Hong Kong - AD_UKC115_MetaG | ecosystem: Engineered > Bioreactor > Anaerobic > Digestate... | reverse complement strand
GTGCCATCATTAAGACCATAATAACCGACTTGACGCTGAATGACTTGAAAAAGCTGATTTTGCCCTTTTTGATAAAGGCTGAGCGATACCACAGGAAGAACACGACAAACGCAATGACCGCGTAAATTATCATAATGTATATGTTGTATCCTAGAAGCTTCTCTCTGACTCCTTCCATCAACTCATCACCCGACAAGTCATTATTGGGGGATGAACCCATCACACTGAATACAGCCTTAAATGCAAAAGGAACAGTTGTAAGCGTCTGGATAATCAGTGCCATAACAAGCGGTACAAAAGCCAAAAGAAAAGTCAGAATTCTGAATTTCTTCTTCTCCTGGGTTTTGTCACCCAGCTCGATACAATTATTATCTTCCATTAGATCCCCCAAATAAATATACTAATCAAATTGTACTTACTAAAATCACCGTTGTCAATGCTTAAAACGCACTATGGTAACGCCACTGTCTCCTTCTCCCTGAATTCCGTCGCGATAAGTATCGACTGAATCATTGCGGCTGAGTACCTCACGGACGCATGCTCTGAGCGCGCCGGTGCCTTTGCCGTGTACGATGCGGCATTCGTTGATTCCTGACATTGAACACTCCTCAAGATATCTGCCGAGTCTGGATTCGGCTTCGGCAGTCGTCATACCGATAAGCATAAGCTCTGACTGGATATTTGATACCATCTCGAACCTGCTTCTGGTAACAGCCGCTGTCTTTCCTGAAGACGCAGCAGTCTGCTTTCTGCGTCTGGCCTGCTCATCATGCTGAGTCTTGGTCGGCATTCTCAGTTCATCCAGCTTAACCGTATACTTCATTGATCCGGCTGATATCTGAACCGAACCGCTCTTTGAAGGCAATGTCAGCGCGACTCCGGTGACATCAAAAGAAGGAACATAGTAACTCTCACCGACAATGACACTTCTGACAGGCTCTCCGCTCAAAGCGACACGCCGCGCTATCTCATCATCTTCAGGCTCTGAAATATCGTTTATTCCCGCCCTGAGTCTTCTTCTTATATTGTTGAGCTCTTCTATGGTCTCTTCCCGGCTCTGCTGCTTTGCTCTCCTGCGCATATCACGCAGAAGTCCGTTAATCTCATCCTCACGTTCCTCAAGCATTGCCTTCTGTTCTGCTCTTGACTCGACAAGAATCTTGTTTTTCGACGCCTTCAAAGCCGCCTTCTCATCTTCCAGCGCTTTTTTGGCAAGTTCAAGCTGAGCCTTAAGTTCATTAGAACCGGCAAGATTCTCGGACGCTTCCTTGGCGTCCTTTTCCGCCTTGGCAATCAGAGTCTCGTAAGCTATCTCCTCTGAAGAAATATGTGAAGCGGCATTATCAAGAATCTTCTGCGGAAGTCCAAGTTTGCTGGAAATCACAAATGCGTTGGATGAGCCGGGACGGCCGATAATGAGCTTATATGTAGGAGCAAGAGTGTCAGTATCAAACTCACACGAAGCATTCATAACTCCCGGAGTATCAACGGCATAACTCTTGAGTTCACGGTAATGCGTAGTTGCCATTATCACGCAGCCCCTCATCCTCAGCTCTTCAATAATTGCTATGGCAAGCGCAGCGCCCTCCGTCGGATCCGTTCCGGAACCGAGCTCATCGAGGAGCACCAGAGATTTGCCGCGGACATTGCGAAGTATGAACACAATATTTGATATGTGCGACGAAAACGTAGACAGACTCTGTTCTATGCTTTGCTCATCGCCGATATCTGCGAGCACACGGTCGAAAACGCACACTTCGCTTCCATCCTCCGCCGGTATTCCGAGACCGGCAAGTGTCATCAGAGTAAGCAGTCCGCAGGTTTTGAGAGACACCGTCTTGCCGCCGGTATTAGGACCCGTTATTACAAGAGTACTGTATTGATCACCAATCTCAATATCAACAGGAACCACAGCGTCATCGGGAATAAGCGGATGTCTCGCTTTGCGATATGACACTCTTCCCCGGTTGTTAAGAACTGCCGTAACTGACCTTGTTCTCACCCCGTACGAAGCCTTTGCCATGCAAAAATCAAGAGTTCCGCAGAGTTCAACATTTCTTTTGAAAACATCTTTGCTGCGCAGAACCGAAGCGGTTAAACTTCCAAGTATTCTCAGAATCTCCGCTTCTTCCTGAGATGTCAGTTCGGATATCCGGTTATTGGCCTCTACCACGCTCATCGGTTCAAGGAAAAGCGTCTGTCCGGTAGCAGATGCGCCATGGACGATACCGTCAATTCTTCCCTTAAAATCCGCCTTCACCGGAACACAGTAACGTCCTTCTCTTATAGTTATTATAGCCTCCTGAAGCATATCCTCATTGCCGGCAATAACACGTTCAAGCAGGCTTCTGATTCCGTTTGCAACAGTCTTTCGTTCCCGACGGATGTCAGAAAGAAGCTTACTTGCTCTGTCAGATACTTCATTTTCACCCATTATTGCTGTATCAATACTCTGATAAAGCTTATCATCATCCTCAAGACTGTCAGTTGCGCCCATGATATCCGGTTCCGTATTGTCCACAAAGGGTGAACCGGCCGACCGTGCCTTTGAAGCTGCCGCCTTGATATCCCTGACACTTCTTAATACCGCGGCAAAATCCAAAAGCTGTCCGCATGTAAGGGTTCCGCCGGCCTGTGCATATACCAGTGCGTCATCGATATATCTGACGCCGCCCAAAGGCAGCGCACCGAAACGCATAATATGCTCCATTCCTTCTCTGGTCCATTCAAGACCGTCTCTCACATAGTTCTCATCGCAACACGGAGTCATCTCCTCACAAAGCTTCTTACCGTATGCTGTTCTCGCCTCAGCGATAACCTTGTCTCGGATCTTTGTGAATTCAAGTGTCTCAAGCACTCTTCCGCGGATCTTCCGTTTATCGAGCTGCTCATCAAATGTCATATACTCATACATAAAATCACCATATCAGCTGTTAATAAATACAGGGCTCCGCTGCCGGATAAATCCGGAATGAAGCCCTGTCATAATCATGTTAATCACTGAAGATTGCTTCAGCGAAGTCTCCTGGCACTCTTGATGAATTCTTCCGAGATAGTCTTTGTCATAGAAAGGCCTTCTTCGATATCAATATCATCAATCTTTCCTGCCCTCTCAATTACAAGACGGTTAAAATTCTTATTGCTTATGCAGTCAATTGCGCGTATTCCCATGAGGCTTGCAGTAGTTCTATCGCGAAGAGTCGGCGAACCGCCTCTTTGCAGATGTCCGAGTATAGTAGGTCTGGCTTCGATTCCCGTAGTCTCTTCTATCTGCTTTGCAATATCTTCAGCGTGTCCGACGCCTTCAGCAACAATAACAATATAGTGCTTCTTTCCTTTGTTCCTGCCGTCAAGAATAATTCTCAGCACGTCACGGTTAAACTCATAGGGAACCTCAGGAATAAGAATACTCTCAGCTCCCGTCGCAATACCAACGTTCATTGCAATCCACCCTGCATGTCTTCCCATTACCTCAATGACACTGCAGCGCTCATGCGAAGAAGCGGTGTCTCTGAGCTTATCAATACACTGCATTGCGGTATTCATGGCAGTATCATATCCGATTGTATATTCTGTTGACGCAATATCGTTGTCAATTGTTCCGGGAAGCCCGATAACAGGCATTCCAATTCTTGCAAGCGCTCTTGCGCCCTTGTAAGAACCGTCTCCGCCGATTACAACAAGCGCGTCAAGCTCATAGGCCTCCATCATGCGCGCGCCCTTAAGCACGCCCTGATCTGTTGTAAAGGTCTTGGATCTTGCGGTCATAAGAAAAGTTCCGCCGCGCTGCAAAGTTTCCGATACTGAACGGCTGTCAAGCTCCTTGATCTCGCCCTTCCACAAGCCATGGAATCCGCGCTGTACGCCGTACATCTCAAATCCTGCGTTAATTCCCGCACGAATAACCGCTCTTATTGCAGCATTCATTCCCGGAGCATCTCCGCCGCTTGTAAGAACACCGACTCTCTTAACAGGTTCGATGGTCTCTTTGTCAATGTTATCGTAATTGGGTGCAACAAGAGTATTAATATCTGGAAGATTACTCTCATCATATAAAAGTCGGCCCATAGTATATGTCCTCCGAAACAGCATTATTATCTTAAGAATTATACACTAATTTGTTCTTTTTTAATGTACATAGTTTGTAATATCTTAAAAAATTGAAAATGTCTCCAAACTGCTTTATGTATGCGGCTTAAATCACAATCTTGTCAAGAACCCCGGATATACTCTCGTGAAACACGAGTGTCGCATCACTGTCCCGTGACGTGATATCCCTGTTGATTACAATCAGATACCTGCCGCGAAAATCATATGTGAGAGACGCTGCAGGCTGAACCGCGAGTGATGTTCCCCCTATAATCAGACAATCGGCATTATCCACAAGTCTCTTTGACTCAATCCATGCGTTCCTGGGAAGTCCTTCCCCGTACAAAGTCACGTCCGGACGTACAATACCGTTGCACCGCTGACATCTCGGCAGATCACCGGCAGACTTGAATATATAGTCTGAAGGGTATTTCTCATGACACTTCATGCAGTAATTTCTCAGAGTTGACCCGTGAATCTCCTGAACATTACAGCTGCCTGCGCGCTGGTGAAGACCGTCAATATTCTGGGTAATAATTCCGTCAAGCAGTCCTGCCTTCTCCATCTGAGCCAGTCTGATATGAGCGCCGTTAGGTTCGATTCCGGCAGTATTCAGCTTCTGACGGTAGAACTCATAGAAAACTTTCGGATTCTCCTCCAGACAGTCAATACTTAGCAGATACTCCGGCGAAAACCTGTCAAACTTCACATCGTGCTGGTTATACAATCCGTCCTTGCTTCTGAAATCAGGTATTCCGCTCTCCGTTGAGACCCCGGCTCCGCCAAAGAAAACAACGTGACTGCTCTCATGGACAATCCTGTTCAGTCTCTCATAATCATCTTCCATAAATTTATCCTCCGCACTTCGTCAGATAATGTGATTATATCTCAGCAGAAAGTAATGTTGTCATCCCCGACAATATCTCCAAGAAACTCAATAACCCGTTTATCAGTCATGACATCACAGATTCTGTCAAGCCGCTTGACCGTTCCGTCAGAAGCAAATTCAACTTCAACCGGCATATCTCCGTGGAAGTACGCGAGAAAATATACAAGTCTCTCAAATTCAGGTGATCTGATGCTCCCGCTGTATCTGATTCTCAGAACAGTGTCTGAAGTGACAGCATCTTCACCTACATGCAAATTTGCAGCAACATCATACGGAATATCTTCAGAATCAGAATAACCGCTTATGTCTGCTCTGTTATCGGGCGTGTTGAAGCCATCACTTCTCGTCGATAAATCATTCCTGCCTGATTCCTTAATTGCAAGACAGTATGCTCTGTCTCCGCATATCCTTGCGATATCCTTCTCATCGTTACTCAGAGGGAAACAGGCGCTGACAAACATTGACAGACCTTCACCATCTCTCACCTGTCTTCTGCCGACAAAAATATAGGCTCTGTTCTTCTCAATAATCCGATTTAATTCATCGAAGCTCTTTCCGTAAAGCATTACTTCATAACTGCCGAACAGATCTTCGCAGGCAATTGTCGCCAGCATTGTCTTGCGCTTCGTATATCTAGTCTTCTTGGACGTGACAAGTCCGCACATAGCAACCTGTCTGTTATCATCAAGTGAATCAATTCCGTCAAGCTCTGCTTTGTCGCGGGCCTCACCCATATCAAACGTAACAAGCCTTCCGATCGTATGACGATACTGATCAAGCGGATTACCTGACAGATATATTCCAACCATCTCTTTCTCGTATCCGAGTTTAATATCATCTGGGTATTCAGGAATATCCGGTACAAAGATGCTGACATCGCCCGTAACCTGTTCTCCCATATCAAACAGTGACATCTGACCGTCTATGTTGCTGTTGGACGACGCCACCAGTTTCTCAAGTTCAGTCTGAACACAGGCAACCATTCTTGCTCTGTTCACGCCAAAGCAGTCAAGAGCCGATGACAGAATAAGCGCCTCGCACACATTGCGCTTTATTCCGGACCTGGAGCTTCGAACAAGGAAGTCCTCAAAAGATTTGAACCTTCCGTTTCTGTCGCGTTCTGCGAGAACATCAAGAATTGCTCCTTCTCCCACATTCTTTATGACGCTCAGTCCGATTCTGATGGCTCCGCCCTCCTCTGTAGTAAACTTCTCTGTACTCTTATTGATATCGGGAGGCAGAATTCTGAGTCCAAGATCCTCGCAGCAGCTTATATAGTAGGACGCCTTATCAAGCTCTGTCCTGAAGGAATTAAGAATCGCAGCCATGAACTCAGACGGATAATGAAACTTAAGATAAGCTGTCCAATAGCCTACAAGCGCATAGCAGGCGGCGTGAGACTTATTGAATGCATACCCGGCAAATCCGGATACATCGTCGAAAATCTTCGCGGCTGTCTTCTCGGGAACTCCGCGCCTGATTGCTCCGTCTATCTGTCTGCCCTTATCGTCCGTACCGCCGTACATAAACAGTTGACGGTAATTCTCCATCATTGATTTCTTCTTCTTGCTCATCGCTCTTCTGATATTGTCGGACTGTCCCATAGAAAAACCTGCCAGGTCTCTGACTATCTGCATAACCTGTTCCTGATATATAGCACAGCCATAAGTTACGTTAAGAATAGGTTCAAGAAGAGGATGATCATAGGTAATATGAGACGGATTATGTCTGCAATCCACATACTTTGGAATCTGATCCATAGGCCCCGGACGATAAAGAGAAATCCCTGCAATGATATCTTCGAGACTCTCGGGCTCAAGCTGCTTCATAAAACTTGTCATACCCCGGCTCTCAAGCTGGAACACCCCTACAGTATCCCCGCTGCCTATCATCTTGTAAACATCACTGTCATCAAGAGGAATACGGTTCAGTTCTATATTAATCCCGAAGTTCCTCGCAATCATGTCTATACAATCCTGCAAAACCGTCAGCGTTCTGAGTCCGAGAAAATCAAACTTCAGAAGTCCTATGCTCTCAACATCAGCTTTGGCAAACTGAACAACTGTTGTATCATCATTTACTGCGAGCGGAGCGATATCAGTGATATCCTTTCCGGAGATAATAATACCGGCAGCGTGAGTACTCGCGTTGCGTGGCAGTCCTTCTATCCTCATAGCCATATCAATAACTCTTTTGGACTCAGGATCCTGTTCATAGCACTCCTTAAATTCTGTGCTGATCTCAAGTGCGTTCTTAAGCGTCATTCCGGGCGAGAAAGGTATCATCTTCGTCAGCTTGTTACTCTGGGCTACAGGCATATTGAGAACCCTGGCCACATCCTTTACTGCCTGCCGTGCGGCAAGCGTACCGAACGTCACAACATGAGCCACCCTGTTCTTCCCGTATTTGGCAGTAACATAATCTATTGCAATCTGCCGCCGTTCATCGTTGAAATCTACATCAAAATCCGGCATTGATACACGTTCACTGTTCAGAAAGCGCTCAAATACAAGACCATATCTGATAGGGTCGATATCTGTTATTCCTATTGCATAAGCCACAAGAGATCCGGCTCCGGATCCTCTTCCTGGACCTACAGTAACACTATGGGTCTTCGAGTAGTTGATAAAGTCCCACACTATAAGATAGTAATCTGTATAACCCATGCTGCTGATAACTGACAGCTCGTAATCTGCCCTTTTCCTGTATTCATCCTCACTTCCCATAGGCGGCATACTCTCAAATCTGTCTCCAAGGCCACGCTCAATGAGATGCGAGAGATAATCCTCATGGCTCCCGTACTCCGCAGGCACCTCAAAAACCGGAAGATGTACAGTATTGAAATCATACTCAGCCGAACACATATCAGCGATTCTTCCTGAATTGTCAATTGCTTCTGCAAGATCGGGGAAAAACTGCCGCATCTGCGCCTCAGACTTGACGTAAAACTCATCGCATGACATTCTCATACGATTCTCATCATCAATTCTGGCGGCGGTCGATATGCAAAGCAGTACATCCTGCGCCTCATAGTCACTCTTGTTCAGATAATGACAGTCATTTGTAGCAACAAGCGGTATCCCGGTCTCCCTCGAAATCTTGACAAGGCCTGAATTAACCCTGGCTTGAACTGCCGTGGTATTTGCCTGTATCTCAAGGTAATAGCTGCCTCTTCCGAACAGCTTGTCATATTCAATTGCAGTAGCCCTTGCACCTTCGAAATTACCGTCATTAATCATGCATGCCACTTTGCCGGCAACGCAGCCTGAAAGACATATAAGTCCCTCATGCCACCTGGCGAGCAGTTCCTCATCTATTCTCGGACGCCTGTAAAAGCCCTCGGTAAAGCCGGCCGAAACAAGTCTGTTAAGATTGACGAGGCCATCATTGTTCCTGGCAAGCAGCACCAGATGGTTATATGCTCTCGAATTATCGCCTATGGCAACACTCTTATCGAAACGCGAGCCCGGCGCTACATAGACTTCACAACCGATTACGGGATGTATTCCCGCTTCAGTCATCGCCTTATAGAATGATACGGCACCGTACATAACCCCGTGATCGGTAATCGCACAGGACGTCATTCCCATCTCCTTGAGACGTGCCGCAAGATCCTTGATTTTTATAGCACCGTCAAGAAGACTGTACTCAGTATGCAGATGGAGATGACAAAATTCACTCATGACTTTATACCCTTAAGTTCAATGATAATATCTCTGATTTCAGCCGCTTTCTCGAAATCGAGTGCCTTTGCGGCGACCTCCATCTCATGAGAAAGCTTATCGATCATCCTGTTCTTATCTTCTTCGCTTCCGCCGGTGACACCTTCATTTATCAGTCTTACCGGATCGATGGTATCACCCTTGCTGCTGGTCCTGCTGCCCTTCCTGCCTGAAGAAGACGCCGAGCCTTTCCTGTCAGAAGATGACGAAGCGCTCTGCGCAACTATATCGAATACATCTCTTACGGCCTTCTTTATTGTCTTTGGAACAATACCGTGTTCCTGATTGAATCTTCTCTGAATCTCTCTTCTTCTGTTTGTCTCTGATACAGCATTCATCATAGAATCGGTAATCTCATCCGCATAAAGAATAACTCTTCCGTGCTCGTTGCGGGCACATCTTCCGATTATCTGTATCAACGATCTCTCTGACCTCAGGAACCCTTCCTTGTCTGCATCAAGTATCATAAGCAATGACACTTCGGGCAGATCAATTCCTTCTCTCAAAAGGTTGATTCCGACAATTACATCAATCTCGTCATTCCTCAGTCTGTTAAGTATCTGCATTCGCTCAACAGCCTTGATGTCTGAATGGATATAGGTAACTCTTACTCCTTCCTTTGTAAGAAATTCTGTCAGGTCTTCCGCCATTCTCTTTGTAAGCGTCATAATGAGACTCTTGTCCCCGCGCTTCTTCTGTTCCTGAAGTTCCCCGAGAATATCCTCTATCTGACCTTCGACAGGTCTGATATCAATCTCAGGTTCAAGAAGCCCTGTAGGTCTGATCATCTGCTCTACAATACAGTCGCTGTGCGTTGTCTCATACTCCGCCGGTGTAGCACTGACAAAAACAGTACTGCCCATCTTGCTCTCAAACTCTTCAAACTTAAGCGGTCTGTTATCATAGGCTGACGGAAGTCTGAAACCGTACTGAACCAGCATATCCTTGCGGGCGTGGTCACCGTTATACATTGCCCGTACCTGCGGTAATGTCTGATGAGATTCATCAATAAACAGTAGAAAATCATCCGGAAAAAAATCCATAAGCGTGCAGGGCGGTTCACCCTCACTTCGTCCCGATATATGCCTGGAATAGTTCTCAATGCCTTTGCAGAAGCCCGTCTCCCTCATCATATCCATATCATATCTGGTGCGCTGTTCAAGACGGTATGCCGCTACAGTCTCTCCCTTCTGACGTAGGTAAGCAATTCTTCCGTCGAGTTCCTCTTCAATTCTCTCGATTGCGCTGTTCAGCTTCGATCTCCCTGTAGCGTAATGTGAAGCCGGGAAAATCTCCACATAAGACTTCGAATACTCAAACCTGCCTGTAATTGAATCAATAAAGCTTATCTTCTCTATCTCGTCACCGAAAAAGCTGACCCTTGTGATTACATGCTCAGAATCCGGCGTCCATATATCCAGAACATCACCTTTGCATCTGAAAGTACCGCGCTTAAGCTCAAAATCATTGCGCTCATACTGCATACTTATAAGCTGGCCGATCACGGCATCACGCGGTATCTCAAGTCCGACTTCAAGCATCATCATAAGCGAAAGATAATCACTCTTCTCTCCGATACCGTATATACACGATACTGAAGCAACAACAATGGTATCTTCCCTCGTAAGCAGAGACTTAGTCGCTTCGTGACGCATTCTGTCAATCTCATCGTTGACCGACGAATCCTTCTCAATATATGTGTCGGTTGAAGCAATGTAGGCTTCAGGCTGATAATAATCATAATATGAAATGAAGTATTCCACCGCATTATCCGGAAACAGTTCCTTGAATTCCGCATAAAGCTGTCCAGCAAGAGTCTTGTTGTGTGCAAGAACAAGAGTAGGTCGCCCAAGCCGCTGTATAACATTAGCCATGGTAAATGTCTTGCCGGAACCCGTTACACCGAGCAGCGTCTGCGCGTGCATTCCGTTCTCAATACCGGCAACCAGCTTGTCAATCGCCTGCGGCTGATCTCCTGACGGCTTATAATTTGAAACAAGATTAAACATAACCAACTACCACTTTTTATTTTACATATTAGAACATTTGTTCTTAAAATGCAACATATTTATATTGTCTCTGCCACAACTTTACTTAAGTATTCATCAACTGTTTTTCTGTCTGGCGCACCGGTCCCCTGAGTAACAACAGCTGCCGTTGCACAGGCGATTGAAAACTTAAAAGCTTCAGGACCTGTCATTTTTTTCGCTGTCGCGACAGCAAATCCGGCCGTCATGCCGTCTCCTCCGCCAGTGGTACACTTCGCCGGTACCGGAATCGCATGACCGTAAAGCCTTAACCCGTCAGAATTGCAATACACCGAGCCCTCACGACCGAGCGATACTATGACGTTTGGTATTCCGCTCTCCACAAGCTTTAAGCCACTGTCCAGCGCTTCGCCAACGTCAGACTTTATTCCGAGTTCTGCGGCATTGGGTTTCACGAAATACGGTCTGCCCTGAATTCCTGCTTCAAGCGCGCTTCCGGATGTATCAAGAAAAACCCTGCAGCCGTTCAACCGGAGCGATTCGATTATCGTCATATACAGATCGGACGGTGAATCCGGCGGAAGACTTCCGGACAAAACAACAATATCCGACGGACCCGCCGCTGCAAGAAGATCTGACACAAGTCTTGAAGTGCCCTGCTCATCATATAATGGTCCGGGCTCATTGATATCTGTTGTATGACCTTCATCATCTGTTATTTTAATGTTTGTCCTTGTTACTCCGTCGGTTCTGTAAGACATTACGGGAATTGACATACGATTAAGCATTGAGACCAGTATATCGCCTGTATCTCCGCCGGCAAGGGTGCAGCAGGCGGTCTTTACTCCGAAGATGCTTACCGTTTTCGAGACATTAATCCCCTTGCCGCCCGCGTCAAAACTCACAGGTATTACCTTGTTCACTTCTCCGACCGCCAGACTTCCGATTCTGTAACACCTATCAAGCGCAGGATTGAATGTAACCGTATAAATCATATTGTCAGCCCGTCACGCGGACGATAACCGCTATCAGAAGACCCAGTGCGCAGCCGGCGGCAACCTGGAGCGGTGTATGTCCGAGAAGCTCCTTGAGTTTCTTGTCGTTTGGCAGGTCTTCTCCCGTCACCTTCTCGAATGTATCTGCCATTACGTTCAGCAGATGAGCCTGCTTTCCGGATTCAAGCCTTACATTCATGGCATCATGCATCACAACTATGGCGAGTATTGCAGACACGGCGAAAACAGGTGTATCAAAGCCTGCGTACAGACCCGTCGACAGCATTACGGCAGATACCGTTGCTGAATGTCCGCTCGGCATTCCGCCATCTCCAAAAAGTCTCTCCCAGCTGAATTTTCCGTTAATTATATAGTTATTGATCGCCTTGAATATCTGAGCCGTCAGCCACGACAGAACACCGGATATCAATATTCTGTTATTGAGAATCTGAACTAAAAAATCCATTTTATACCTCCATGCATTTCATTAGTTATTTTACAGTATTCCGGACAATAAAACAGGTTCATAAGCTTATACCGTGAACCATAAAAAAAGGAATTGCAAATCAATGCAATTCCTTCAACAAACTCATTATATCCTACCGGAAAACTTATGAGCATATAATACTAAATCATTACGGCAGAAATATGTTTGTTAATGAACAAACTGTAAATTCAGATCAATCGTAGTAATCAAATTCGAGTTCGCATATTTTGACCGTATCGCCTTCCTTGATCCCGGCCTTTTTGAGATCAGCTATAATGCCTGACGACTCGAGAGTACGCTCAAAGAAGTTGAGAGATTCAGTGTCTTCAAAGTTTGTCGAATTGAATATTGTCTTTATCCACGCGCCGGTTACCTCATATATGCCGTCGTGTATGACGATATCGTATTTCTTGACTTCTTCGAAGTTATATACAACCTCGCCGTTCTCGGCATCATCATGAAGAAGTGTCGGAGGAAGTTTTGACACGAGTTCCGTAACCTTTGCCGTAAGTTCCTTGATTCCGATGCGTCCTGCGGCAGAAACGACGAAGATGTCCTCATAACCCATCGCCTTTACACCTTCAACAAACTTCGCAATTGCTTCTTCAGATGCCGAATCACACTTGTTGGCAACCACAATCTGAGGACGCTCTGACAACTCCTTGTTGAATTCCGCAAGTTCTCTGTTGATTGCTTTGAAATCGTCCAGAGGTTCCCTGCCGTCCTGAGCCGATACATCAACAACATGAATAAGCAGTCTTGTTCTCTCTATATGTCTTAAGAAATCATGACCTAATCCCGCGCCTTCATGTGCATTCTCGATAATACCCGGAATATCTGCGATTACATAGGAATGCTCATAGTCGTTCACAACACCCAGAACCGGTTCAAGAGTCGTAAAGGGATAATCTGCTATCTTAGGCTTTGCGCGAGTCATGACGGAAAGGAGCGTTGATTTACCCGCATTCGGAAATCCGACGAGTCCGCAGTCGGCAATGAGCTTAAGCTCAACTCCGAGATTGTGCTCTTCGCCCGGAAGTCCCGGTGTCGCGAACTGCGGAGCCTGTCTTACCGAGTTGGCATAGTGCATGTTGCCGAGTCCGCCCTTGCCGCCCTTTGCAGCGATAATCTTCTGACCGTCTTCTGTAAAGTCAGCGACAATCTTTCCGGTCTCGAGATCTCTTATGACAGTTCCGACAGGAACTCCTATAACCAGATCCGCACCGCTTCTGCCGTACATTTTGCGGTCGCCGCCCTTTACGCCGTCTTCAGCCACAAACTTGTGCTTGAAACGGAAGTTCTGCAGACTTGTAAGCTTTGACGAAGCCACAAAAACAACATTTCCGCCATTGCCGCCGTCTCCGCCGTCAGGGCCGCCGTTTGTCACATACTTCTCTGTATGGAAACTCAGACATCCGGCACCGCCGTCACCGGCCTTAACATAAATTTTCGAGTGATCTATAAACATGTTTCACCTTGAATAAAAAAAGGAAGCAGCCGTCATAATACACGACAAAACTGCTCCCAGAAAGTCTACTTAGGATTATCCCTTAAGCTACGGGATAAACGCTAACCTGCTTCTTATCCTTGCCAAGACGCTCGTACTTGACTGTACCGTCAATAGTAGCGAAAAGGGTATCGTCAGATCCGATTCCGACATTGGTGCCGGGATGAACCTTTGTACCGCGCTGTCTTACAAGAATGTTGCCGGCGAGAACGGGCTGTCCGTCGCCCTTCTTCGCGCCAAGACGCTTGGACTGGGATTCACGGCCGTTCTTGGTGGAACCCATTCCCTTCTTGTGAGCGAAGAGTTGTAAATTCATTTTAAGCATTTTTACACCTCCGGTGTTGTTGAATTGATAATCTCCAGATATCTGTTCTTCTTATCGTTGTAGTCCTTCGAGATAGACATGAAACCGAGTTCCGCGGTTCTCATAATGACCTGAGCCCGCTGTCTTGCTTCCTCAGTTCCCTTATCGGGAACTTCTATCCTGACGTTGACGTCCTCTGTTCCTTCACCGCTGACTCTGAAAAAATCTTCATTGTCGTAACCACAAATGTCTTCAAGGGCATTGGCAGCCGTATAGCAAAGAACTGAAGCTGCGGCACAGATGATATCAGTGCCCGGCTCGCTGTAACCCGAATGTCCGCTCATGTAAACACATCGGATGTTGCGTGCCACGTCTCTTTCAACGATAACGGTAATCATAATTACGCGTTGATTGCAGATACACGTACACGAGTATAAGGCTGTCTGTGTCCGTTCTTACGACGATAACCCTTCTTGGCCTTGTACTTCAAAATAGTAACCTTCTTGTTCTTGCCCTGCTTGACAATCTCACCTGTAACGGTAGCCTTAAGGTCACCTGCCTTGATGCCATTGTCATCAGAGATTGCAAGAACCTCATCAAATGTTACCTGTTCACCGGCTTCGCCTTCAAGCTTCTCCACGAAGATCTCGTCTCCAACAGATACCTTGTACTGCTTGCCGCCTGTCTTGATAACTGCGTACATAAATGTTCTCCTCCTGTTCTTCCAGTCTCGCTGCTTTAGCCAAGGCAGTGCACTTATAAAAAAGCGCACGTTTAGTAGCCCGGCGCATGCGGTCACCCGCGTATAATATCACTGCTTGTGAGTCAAAGTCAACACCTATTTGCATCAGAACGCAATATATACAAGAAGTCCCATAATCACCGCATGTACCGCCCCGACTATTTCGAAACAGTCAGAATTTCTCTTGATGGTGACAGAGGCCAGATAAGGCACTGCCGCTATAAGCAATCCGAGTATCGCGGTCATTCTGAGGTCGCTGTCGCCTGTTACACAAGATACTGCCAGACCTGCTGCTGCCGGTATAAGCGTTTCGACAAAATACAGCGGATTGCCGAAATAAGAACCTGAACCTTCACCTGCGCATCTCGACTTCTTGTCAATCTGAGCCAGACAGGAGGTATCGGTATAATCCAGAAGCATCACGGCAAGCGCATAGCCTGATACCGCCAGAGGCTTTTTTATAGCGTCGAGCTCGGTAAACACACACAGCGAAGCTACGACAAAGGATACTTCCAGCAGGGCCATAATAATATATACACCTGACTTCTCAATCCGGCGAACACATGTAACCTTGTTTGACATATAGAAGCCAAGCCGTGCGATAAACATGCCGGTGATAAGAACAACGGGACTGAAAACCATCAGATATCTGACAAAGTGCAATGTGTACGGTATAACAGACATTACAACCGCCGCGAGTGCCAGCCAGACCGATACGCCCATGAAAACTATGAGCGCGAGGCTGTCTCTGCCCTTCAGGTGCTTTTCGCCTTTGTCTGGAACCGGAACCGGAACGAAATATATAAAAACCAGTATCGACGCCAGTGCAATAAAAATAGCTGTCGCTCTCAGGACAAAAAAAGCGTTGAGCCTTCCGTAATCAGCCTTCTGACCGATTTCATTCTCAAGATAACCGGACAGTTCGCTTTGGAAGGATGCGCCTGATATCAGCTTTCTCACATCAGAGTTTATATGGGACAAAGACAGATATCTGGTCTGATCGGCCGATACAAATACCTCCGACGACAATGCCCCGCCTGTTCTGGCCGGAACTCCGTACACGGTGTCAACGCCCGACAATCGTTCGAAAAGCATCTGAGCCCCTGACATCTCATCCAGCGAGCCTGCCTTGCGTGCAAAGCCGAAGATTGCCACATCGCAGTCCGGATAATTCATACTCCAGCCGTCCAGCGCGTCATCGCCCGGATATTCAGGAGCTATCAGACAGTAGCCTATAACATTTGACGGCTTCGCGGAATCTATGTCAGCGGCAACACTGAAACTTGCCTCGCCCGCGGCGACAATAAACACATCATCACCGCTGTATTCGTCCGGTATGACATATTTGTCATCGGCATATCCTTCGCTGCCGACAAATACACAGTCAAATCCTGCGCTCTTCATCGCATATTCAAGAGAAGATGTACTGACGGCAGAGTAATTGTCTATCCCGTAGCAAAGGGCTTTGCGCTCACAATTGTCGCAGGTTTTCGACACAATCGCAAGAATCGCAAGAACGCCAATCATAATCACAGCGACTCCCGCCGATATCCACGCAGCCAAAGGAATCTTGCGCGCTCTCATGACGCGCTGCGTGGTTCCGCTCCGGTTACCGATGTTATCCGCATTTTTCTTCATATGCGTACAAGCTCGTCGCCCAAAGTTCTGATATCCTCGGGTCCCAGAATCAATATTATGTCTCCCGGACATACAAGCTCGTCAATTCTTCCGCGAAGTTGTTTTCTGTCATCGAAAAACTCCGCATCACCGCCAAGCTCATTTATTCTGACGGCTATATCCCGGCTCGATATCTCGTGGTTATTTATCTCACGATCGGAAAAAATCTCAGCAAACAGAACCTTCCTGCACGGCAGCAGACTCGATACGTAGTCATCGAAAAGGAGCTTCGTGCGGCTGAACGTCAGCGGCTGGAAAACTACAAGTATATTGTTGTGCGGTATATTCTCCGCCGCCTCGATGGTAGCTCTCGCAGCGGTCGGATGGTGAGCATAATCTACGACCACCAGTGCATCCCTGTATCTGCCCTTGATGGTAAAGCGTCCGTCCGCTCCTCCGAACTCCGAAAGTGCCTTTATGATGCTTGCCGGAGACGCCCCGTTTACAAAAGATGCCGCAGCGCTTGTCAAAGCATTGCTGATATTATGCGTGCCCGGAATCTTGAGAGAGCATCTTCCAAAATCTTCACCGTGATAAACAATGTTAAAGCTTGGCAGTCCTTGCGAAAACTCAATGCCGTCGGCAATAAAGTCTGCTTCCCTGCCGGTAATCTCGCACGGTTCATGATCAGTTGCGCATGTGATAATACGTGGGAATGCGCGTCCTTTGGCCTCAAATTCGATCCTGGCTTCCCTGACAGATTTTGCCGTATTCCCGTCATGGCCGGTGACAACAATATTGCCAGTGTCAGTGCAAAGCTGCATAAAACCGGCAAAAACATCAATAACGTCCTGGATTGTCGGATAACAGTCAACATGATCGTGATCGATATTGGTAATTACCGCAGTCGTTGAAGAAAAATTCAGAAAAGATCTGTTGAACTCGCAAGCCTCGGAAATCAGCAGATTCCGGTTTCCGCCCGCTCTCACTGTACCTCCGAACGCTTCAAGCTCTGCACCGAGATGGACTGTCGGATCAAGTCCTTCATCAATCATTATCATGGAAATCATTGACGTTGTTGTGGTTTTCCCATGTGTTCCAGATATGTTAATTACATTCTTATAGGTTCTCGTAAATGCGCCAAGAAACTCAGCGCGGTCGAAGATCTGAAGCCCCAGGCGCTCTGCCGCCATAACTTCCTCATTATGCGGCAGAATCGCAGCCGTCTTTATCAGATAATCTGGCTTGAATTCTTCGATGTTTGAAGCCACCTGGCTGTCAAACACTTTGATTCCATGCAAAGACAGCTCCCTCGTTCTGTCAGAAGGATGGCTGTCTGACCCTGCTACAATGAAGCCCGCATTCTCCGCAAGTCTCGCAAGACCGCACATCGATATGCCGCCGATGCCGATAAAGTATAATTTTGATCCGTTCTTCAGATCTTCCAGTGTAAATTTTTTTGAATCAGTCATTATGAACACTTCCTTTTAAAGTCTGCTATATGATAGCATTTCATTCACGCATCGTAAAATCTCCCACTGTCGCCCCGGTGAAAGCCACAAGGTCAGAGGCTTTAAGCCTTACCTGCATCCCGCGGACGCCGCCTGACACACACACCTGATCGACAAGTTCAATCATCTCATCTATAAAAGTGCGAAACTGTTTTTTCATTCCGACAGGTGAACAGCCGCCTCTTACATACCCCGTTACGGCTGTGAGATCTTTGACATGGATCATTTCGACACTCTTTACGCCGGCCAGCCTGGCTGCCTTCTTAAAATCAACTTCATCGTCTACAGACAGACAGAACACAAGGTACTCGCCTTTATCCGAACGTGCCACAAGTGTTTTAAACACTTCCTCATAAGGTATCTTGAGATAATCCGCAACATGATGTCCGTCCAGATCATTCTCATCATATTCATATTCATGACAGGAGTACTCAATCTTTGCCTGTTCAAGAATTCTCATTACATTAGTTTTTTTTACAGCAGCCATCTAAAACACCTCGTAATTATGCTTCTGATATAATATGATAAATTTTGCGTTTATTGTAATTTATTTGAGCGAGGTGTCAAATGCTTACCGGTGATTATCCACAACACGACATGAACATTGTTTTCGAGATGATATACAGGACAATCGAAGAAGGCGGCACCGATGAACGGTGCGAAGACGAGACAAGGTTCCTGGAACACCTTTTTGCAGGGCTGCCGGCACAGGCTGTCGAATACGCAATGATGTTCATTCACGGCGAGAAGAATCTTCCGAAAAGCACCGAGGAGATTATGCCATTATATATAAGGCTTATGAATCTTCTGGAATACCGCGAGAAAATCGAGCTGCTTAGGGATATTCCTCAGAGCATGACTGAAGGAGATGTCTTGAAGCGCAAAGAAGTTATGGATTCCCTTGAAACGCACGAAAGATTTTTCGGGAAACCTCTTCTCGGATATAAAATCAGCGACAGCGGCAGCAAGACAGCGGCTCCGGTAAAAGCGGAAGAAAGCAGTGATGACAGCACTGACGGCGCTGAAAGCAAGGGACGGCTTCTCCTGATGAATTCACAGGCGGCGATATTTGCATGCAGCGATCCTTTCAGGACCGCTGTCTTCTATGAGACTCATCTCGGGTTCAAGGCACAGCATCTTGACGATGAGACAATGCCGCACATAAAGCTCTCTCGCGACAATATTGCCATTATACTTGTCAAAGGCACAGGCGACACTGTCCGTCCGCTCCGGATGTTCGGGATCAGATACGACATGTATATTTACTGCTCTGAACCTTTTCTGCTCTACAATGAACTCCGGTCCTATAACGTAAAAATCATCGAGGAACTGCCGGATGCCGAACATACCAAAGGCCTGAGGGTAAACCGTCAGTTCGTTTTTGAGGATATCGACAAGCGGCACATCTGCGTTTCGCAGCTGATAGAGAACATACAATAAAGCTAATCGTGATTAACACAACAGCCTTGTGTCACTGCTCCCGGTTACCGGCCGGCGACTGACATTGTCGCCTTCTCAACTGTTTCTCTGGAAGCCGTCATTATGTGACCGCAGCCGCAGCACTTAAGTCTGATGTCTGCACCCGCAGAAAGTATCTCCCATGTGTCAAAGCCGCACGGATGTTTCTTCTTCATCGTGACGATATCTCCGGTCTCATACTTAAACCTGTAGAATTTACCCGGCATTTTTCCTCCCGAACGTAACCCTTTCGTTTCCGCCATAATCCTTAACTGTTACAACATCAGTAAAGCCGCTGGCTTTGCATAGTTCACGGACATCACTTCCCTGATGATATCCATGTTCCGTAATCACCGCTCCTCCTTTTCGAAGCGAATCAAACGCCTTATCAAAAATCCGGCCGTAAAAATCCAGTCCGTCAATGCCGCCGAACAGAGCAAGTTCGGGCTCATAGTCGCGAACTTCCCTGTCGAGACTTTCCATCTCTTTACCGGTAATGTAAGGCGGGTTGGAAACAATAAGATCAAGAGAATCGCGCATCAGTCCGTCAGACAGGATGTCATGTCTCAGGATGCGAGGCACAAAGCCTTTAACGCACTGTGTCTTCGCATTCTGCTCAGATATGTCAAGCGCAATGTCAGAGATGTCGGTCAGCAATGCCGATACGTCTGTTCCTGCTCTGACAAGTGCGTTCCCGATTGATATTCCCACACATCCGGTTCCTGTACAGATATCGGCATAATCAATGTGGGAAGGTACATTCTCCGGCGGTGCGATACTCGCTATATCACCGAAACAATCTACAGACGCTCCGCAGAATCTGATGGCACATTCAACAAGAATCTCTGTATCGGCGCGCGGGATAAGCACACCCTGCGCGACTTTATAGTCTTCACGATAAAAATGTCTGTGCCCTAATATCAGCGCTAGAGGCTTCCCTTTGGCGCGTTCTTCAGCAGCGCAGGCAAGTCTTTCTCCGGAAAGCTCCTCACACAGAATCCTGGCATCAAGCTCTGACTCATCGTCGCCGGACGCTTCCAGATACACGGCAATCTCTTTGGATTTACCAGATATCATCTTCGGCATTCTCAGGAATAACTGCCTGCATCGATGCAATTGCAACTTCGACAATAGGTCCGTCCGGCTCTGCCGTTGTAAATCTCTGGAGCCAAAGTCCCGGAGCAGCCAATGCTCTTATGAACGGATTCTTATCGTGTCTTCCGATGAAACGCAGAAATTCAAAGGATATTCCGCATATGAAAGGAATTCCGATGAGCCTCACCAGCAGATTCACCAGCATACTCGAAGTGCCGGTAAAAACGCCGATAATCGTATAGATTACAATCGATAAAGCGAGAACAATAAACATAAACGCAGTTCCGCAGCGCGGATGAAACCTCGGATACTTGAGAACATTCTCTACTGTAAGGCTTTCCCCGGCCTCATAGCAGGC
>Ga0116193_1001316_pt1 | contig 20798 bp, 15 predicted proteins | sample AD_UKC115_MetaG_FD_89892 | JGI IMG/M metagenome (GOLD analysis project Ga0116193, IMG submission 89892) | Active sludge microbial communities of municipal wastewater-treating anaerobic digesters from Hong Kong - AD_UKC115_MetaG | ecosystem: Engineered > Bioreactor > Anaerobic > Digestate... | reverse complement strand
TTATTTTAAAAAAGGACCAGACAGTACTAAAGTTGTTGATTATTTAAAAGCAGAAAATAATTACACCTCTGCTATGATGAAAGGAACAGAAAAGTTACAGCAAGATTTATTTACTGAAATGAAGAGCAGAATTAAAGAAAAAGATGAAAGTGTGCCAACATTTAAAAATGGTTATTTCTATTATTCAAGAACAGAAGATGGCAAAGAATATTTTAAATATTGTAGAAAAAAAGGTAGCCTTGATGCACCCGAAGAGGTTTTATTAGATGTAGATAAAATGGCAGAAGGCAAGCCTTATTTTTCAGCAACTGGATTTGAAATTAGTAACGATAATAACCTATTGGCTTATGCAGTAGATGAAGTAAGCAGAAGACAATTTACTATTTATATAAAAAATTTAGAAACAGGAGAAATACTAAAAGATAAAATTGAAAATACAGAAGCAAATCTTTGTTGGGCAAATGATAACAAAACAATTTTTTATACTGCAAAACATCCTGTAACGCTGCTTTCAGAAAAAATAAAAAAACACACATTAGGTACAAATGCAACAAATGATGCAGTTGTATATACTGAAAAAGATAACACCAATTATATTGGAATAGTTAAGAGTAAAAACAATAAGTTTATTTATATTTATAGTGGTGGTACACTCTCTTCTGAAATATTTTTTATTGATGCAAATACACCAGAAGCTTCATTCAAATCGTTTCAACCAAGAATAAAAGATGTGCTCTACGATGTGTATTGTTTAGAAGATAAATTCTTAATTCAAACAAATAAAGATGCAAAAAATTTTAAACTAATGGAATGTCCATTGGATAAAACAAGTGTAGAAAATTGGAAAGATTATATACCTCACAGAACAGATGTTTTGATAGAAAACGTAAATGAGTTTAAAGATTTTATTGTTGTAGCAGAAAGAAAAAATGGGTTAGTACAATTACGCATTCGAAATTTAAAAAATAGCGAAGAACATTACATAGATTTTGGCGAGCCAGCTTATTCAGCCTCTATAGGTTACACACCTGAATACAACTCTACTGTAGTAAGGTATAATTATACTTCATTAACAACACCCAGTAGTGTATATGATTATGATATGAACACGAAAAAGCAAGAACTTAAAAAACAACAAGAAGTTTTGGGTGGCTATAATGCTAAAGATTATGTTACTGAAAGATTGTATGCTACAGCTAAAGATGGAACAAAAGTTCCTATTTCATTGGTATATAAAAGAGGGTACAAGAAAGACGGAAATGCTCCATTATTATTATATGGTTATGGCAGTTATGGTAATAGTATTGATGCAGGTTTTAGCAGTACAAGATTAAGTTTATTAAACAGAGGCTTTGCTTTTGCAATAGCACACATACGAGGAGGGCAAGAAATGGGAAGACAATGGTATGAAGATGGAAAAATGTTTCATAAAAAAAATACCTTCACAGATTTTATAGATTGTGCTGAATTTTTAGTTAAAGAAAAATACACCAGCAAAGAACATTTGTATGCTCAAGGAGGAAGTGCAGGAGGCTTATTAATGGGTGCAATCATAAATATGTCTCCTAATTTATGGCATGGTGTGGTAGCCCAAGTTCCTTTTGTAGATGTTGTAAATACAATGTTAGATGAAACAATACCACTTACTACAAATGAATTTGATGAATGGGGAAATCCTAAAAAGAAAGAGGATTATTTCTACATAAAAAGTTATAGCCCTTACGAAAATATTGAAAAGAAAAATTACCCCAACTTGCTTGTAACAACAGGTTTACACGACAGTCAAGTACAATATTTTGAACCTGCAAAATGGGTAGCTAAATTAAGAGCAATGAAAACAGATAACAATGTGTTGTTACTTCATACAAATATGGATTTTGGGCATGGTGGAGCAAGTGGAAGATTTGATTATTTAAAAGATGTGGCTTTAGTTTACTCTTTTCTTTTTGCTTTAGAAGGAATTAATCAGTAATAAAATTAGTTAAAAGGCTTAGCATAATAACTAAGCCTTTTTTATTTTATATCCTCTACAATTTTGTTAGTTAAAAATTGATATACCTCAAATTGATTTTTATTTTTTTTAAGCACCTCTAAATGTTTATTGATAGTTGCAAAATCTTTTCTAACTGCAGGACCTGTAAAAACTTCATAAGGTTTTTTATTTTTCAAGCGTGTTGCAGTTTCTTCTATTAATGGTTGCAGTATATTAAAATCAATATTTTTATTGCTACACAAAACATCACTTTGCCAATACATATAGTTTACAAAATTAGAGGCAAACACAGCTGCAATGTGTAATTGCAAACGCTGTTCATCATTACAATGCACTACCTTTTCGCCTAATATTTGAGTTAAGGATAATAATGAATTAACAACATTTTTATTACATCCATCAATAGCAAAAGGTATTGGAGTTGAATTATTCATTTCTTTTTTTATGCTTTGAATAGGATATAAAACGCCATAATTATTACTGCAATTTTTTAATACTTGCATACTTACAGAACCAGCAGTATGAACAACTAAACTATTTTCTTGAACCTTTAGTTGGTGGGCTAAAATTTCTATTGCATTATCTGCTACTGCAAAAATGTAGAGATTTGCAGTAGTTGTTAAGTTTTGAAAATGTGTTACAACATTTGCATTTACTGCTTCTGCTAATTTTTTGGCGTGCAATTCTGTTTTACTAAAAACTTCTACAATGGTGTGCCCTGCTAATTTTAACCTTATGGCTAAAATAGTAGCAACATTTCCTGAACCAATAATTACAACTTGCATATTGTATATTTGAATGTTTATGAAATTAAAATTAACACAAAGAATTGCAATAAATTATTATAAAGCAAAAATTAAAGCTATATCTATTTTATCCAGAAAAAAAGCAGCAGAGAAAGCATTCGAAATTTTTTGCACACCATTTAGTGGAAAACCTAAACGAAAAGAACCTCCTATATTTCATCATGCAGAAAAAATATTTTGTACAGTAGAAAATAAAAAACTTACAGGTTGGCAGTGGATTCCTAAAAACAATAATGACAAAAAAATTTTAATTGCACATGGCTTTGATAGTTGTAGTTACAAGTTTGACAATTACATACAACCCTTAACACAGCAAGGTTACACTGTAATTGCTTTTGATGCACCAGCACATGGTTTAAGCGAAGGAAAAACAATAAATGCTTTGCAATACAAAAATGCTATTATTGAAATAGACAAACAGTTTGGAAATATTTATTGCATTATTGCTCATTCATTAGGTGCTTTAGCAGCATCTTTGGCTGCTGAAAAAATGCCTCTGCTTCAAAAAATAATTTTTATTGCACCTGCTACTGAAACACAAAGAGCCATTGATAATTTTTTCAAATTTGTACCATTAGGCAATGAAGTAAAAGCTGATATTGAACAACTCATTACCTCTTTTGAAAACAAACCTTTAAGTTATTATTCTGTTTCAAGTAGTATAAAACAAATTCATATTCCTGTGTTATGGGTACATGATACAAAAGATTGGATTTGTCCTATAGAAGACGTGAAACCTGTACAGGAATTGAATTTAAGCAATGTGCAATTTTATTTTACAGAAGGCTATGGGCATAATAAAATTTACAGAACAGAAAAAGTAATGAATGCTGTTGAAGAGTTTATAAACCATTAAATTATTTTGTAAGCCAGCTTAATAAAATTCCAGTGGCTACGGCTGCATTTAAACTTTCTGCTCCTCCCCTTTTAGGTATGGTTAAAGAATGTTGTACAAAGGATAATGTATCTTCTCTTATCCCTTTGCCTTCATTGCCAATTATTAAAAAGCCTTCATCAATTTTATTTTGCTCATACAAATTTTTACCATTTAAAACAGTTGCAAAAACAGGTAATAAATTTTCCTGAAATATTGTTTTCAAATCGCCAAACCAAACATTTACTCTTACAAAACTACCCATAGTGCTTTGAATAACTTTATTGTTATACAAATCAACAGTATCGCTGGAGCATAAAATATTTTCAATGCCATACCAATCAGCAATTCTAATGATTGTTCCAAAGTTTCCAGGGTCTTGAATACCATCTAATACTAAGTTTAATTTTCCTTTAACAGCAGGTATTTCATTAGGTTTTTGTTCTACAATAGCCAACACATCTGTAGCATTATCCATAAGGCTTATTTTATCCATTTCCTGTGTTGAAACTTCTGTTATAACAGCATTTGTAAACCTATTTTGCAGTAAATATTTTTCTGTAACAAAAAGTTTTTTTACAACATAATTACTTGCAATCAATTCTTCAATAATCTTTGCACCTTCGGCTATAAAAACTCTTTCTTGTTGCCTTTGTTTTTTGTGGCATAAAGATTGAATATATTTGACTTCATTTTTACTTAGCATTGTATATGATTTTTTTAAAAAGAGCCAACTATTTATTGTATGTATCAGCTATCTTAATAGTTGCTTTTATTTTTACTTCATGTGCCAAAAAAAGATATCCCATTAATACTCCTTTTGTTTTCAGTAATAAAATAGAATTGAATGGCAACTTACCCAAAGATGAGAAAAAAAGATTAAAAGAAGAGTTGCAAAATTATTGGGACGATAGTTTGAAACCCAGACACACTTCTTTATGGTTTGGGCTTATCAAAAAATTTAAAAATCCACCCATATTTGATAGCACTAATTTTGGTAGAACAAAGATTTTCATGAATGCTTATTTACAAGCACAGGGATATTATTATTCTACTTTTGGAAAAGACAGTTTTCATATTACCAAAACAGGTTCATTTTTAGGAAAGCAAGACCAGCTAAGAACTACAGCTATTATAACCATTAATTTAGGAAAAGGAATTAAAATAGATACTGTAAGTTATTCTTTAGTTGATACAGCTCATAATACTTACAAAGACACAGTTTTGCAAGAGCTTGCCATGCAACAATACGATAATAGTTATTTAAAACAAGGCAAACCATATACTAAGCAAAAAATTTCTGATGAATTAGATAGAATGGTTTCTTGGTTTAGACAAAATGGATATTATAAATTTACTAAAGAACATCTTTATGCTTTAGTAGATACCACTAATGAAAACTTATTTAAACTTACATTAGACCCTATTGAACTTGCAAAACTTATTGCTGAAGCCGATAAAAAAAGAAGAGAAAATCCTTCTTGGAAAATTGATATTAAACAAAGAACCAGCAATGACTCTACAAGGCTTAATAAATTTTATGTACGAAACACTTATTACTATCCTGAAACAAAAATTACTGATATTCCAGATTCATTAATAAATGATAAATCTTTTAAAACAACAACTAATAAAAAAGGCGATTTACTGCTTCGTGATAAAATTGGTTTGTTTAAAATAAAACCATTAAGAGAGCATACCTATTTAAGAAGAGATAGTTTATATAAAGAAGGGGATTATTTTAAAACACTGAATACATTATCTACAATTGCAGCTTGGCAACAAATTGATTCCAGAATTATACAGTATGGTAAAGACTCTTTGGATATTTATTATTTTCTTGTTCCACAAAAAAAATATCAAACTAATTACAACATAGAAGGGAGTAGAAACTCAGGCGATTTTACTGCTGGAAATTTATTAGGTGTTAGTTTAGGAACAACATTGAACAACAGAAACATTGGGAAATTAGCGATACAAAGTAATACAGCTTTACGAGCTGGTGTTGAATTAAATTTACTCAACCAAAATGGGCAAGCAGCTTCTAATCTTGTACAAACTTTTCAATTTAGTCTTTCACATTCTTATAGTTTTCCTCGATTAATAATGCCAAAAGTTTTTACAAGATTACCTTTATTAAGAGGGTCAGAAAACAAAAGAACAATAATTTCTGGAACAATAGCCTATACAGAACGTTTTCAAATTTTTAGATTAAAATCGGCAAATTTTAATTACGCATGGGAGTGGCAAAAAACCACCAAAAAGAAATACAATGCTGTGTGGTTATGGAAGCCCTTAAATATTGAATTGTATAGCATTGATACTTTGCCAGGATTAAAAACACTTTTTGATGCTAATCCTTTTTTACGCAACTCATTTAATACAGGCAATGTGATAGGTTTTCCTTTTCCAGGTGGTGGCATTAATTATACTTTAACCAAGCCTGGTAAGCGTTACAACAGCAATGCAATGCTAAGATTTGGCATTGAAGAAAGCGGACTTTTAACCTTACCTTTTAAATCATTGCACGATAAAGTTTATCAATACATAAAAGCAGAAGCAGAATACAAATACAGCCATAAGCTGCCTAAAAGCGAAATTGCTTATAGAGGTTTTGTAGGAATAGGTCTTCCATTAAGTGGTCAATCATTACCATTTTTTAAACAATATTTTGCAGGAGGTCCCAACAGTATGAGAGCTTGGGGTTTAAGGCAATTAGGTTTAGGTTCATCTATTTTAAGTGATACAATTTCTTCAAATTCTTTTAGAGATAGATTTGGCGATATGCAGCTTGAAGCAAATGTGGAGTATAGATTTAACATTGCAAAAATTGGAAGTTTTAAATTGGCAAGTGCCTTGTTTGCCGATGTAGGAAATATTTGGAATGTAAAAAAAGACCCTACTAATCCTGATGGCGAATTTGCTTTAAATCGTTTGTATAAAGATATTGCGATTGGTATTGGAACAGGATTAAGATTCGACTTTACATTATTTATGATTCGTGTAGATTTTGCTTATAAAGTAAAAGACCCCGGTCGTTTAACAAATGATGGATGGATGAGCATTAAAAATTTTAAATGGACAGAATTTAGAAATAATCAAAGCCATACCGAAATAAAAAACTATGCCATTCAATTAGGCATTGGTTTTCCTTTCTAATTATTTTTTTTCGTACTCTTGCACCATGTCAAAAAATATACTTCTTTTTGGTGCAGGAAAATCGGCAACAGTATTAATAAATTATTTGCAAAACCTTGTACAGCAACACAACTGGCAATTTACAGTAGCCGATAACAACGAAACTTTATTAAAAGAAAAGGCGCAAGAAAACAACAACACTTCTACAGTTGTTTTAAACATTGAAAACGAAATTGTAAGAAAAAAAATTATTGAAAAGGCAGATATAGTTATTTCAATGATGCCTCCTCATTTACATTTTTTAATTGCACAAGATTGTTTGAGTTGCAACAAACATTTACTCACAGCATCTTATGTTGATGAAAAAATAAAAGCATTAGCATCTACTATCAAAGAAAAAAATTTACTCTTCTTATGCGAAATGGGTTTAGACCCAGGCATTGACCACATGAGTGCTATGCAACTTATTCACTCTATAAAAAATAAAGGCGGAATTATTACTTCTTTTAAATCGCATTGTGGTGGCTTAATTGCTCCAGAAAGTGATGATAATCCTTGGCATTATAAAATAAGTTGGAATCCTAAAAATATTATTTTAGCAGGAAAAGCAGGTGCAACTTATTTATTAAATAACTCAATAGTGCAGGAGCATTACGAAGCTTTATTTTCTCAAAAAGAATGTATAAAAACAAACTCCAATCATATATATTCATTTTATCCTAACAGAGATTCTATTAGCTACATAAATTTATACCAGCTACAAGGTGTAAACACTTTTGTAAGAACAACTTTAAGGCATCCAGAATTTTCTATAGGTTGGAATTTTATTGTACAACTTGAACTTACCAACGAAGAAAAAGAATACGATACAACTCAAATGACTGTTGCAAATTTTTATACAACACATTTTAAAAAATATGGCAAAGAAACTTTTGTAAATACTGCTTTTAATAATAATGAAACAGGTACTTTGCTACAACAACAATTGGAATACATTGGCTTGAACGACAACAAAACACTTATCAATAAAGGGTTTTGCAGTGCAGCAGAAATTTTACAATTTATTCTTGAACAAAAATTAGCTCTACAGCATAATGATAAAGATTTAGTAGTAATGCTTCATGAAATAGAATATACATTAAACAATAAACAACATTATGTAAGTAGTTTGTTAGAACTTGTTGGAGAAGATAATCATAAAACTGCAATGGCAAAAACGGTAGGTTTGCCTTTAGGTATTGCAGCTAAATTAATTTTAGAAAATAAAATAAATACTACTGGATTACACATTCCTGTTATACCAGAAATTTATACACCCGTTTTAAATGAATTAAGAAATCAGGGAGTAATATTTTTAGAGGAAGAAATATAATTTACAATATTTGAAAAAGCATTTATTAATGCCAAGTATTTCAATAACTGCTTTTAAGTTGTATTAAAGGCTAAAATTTAGCTTCATTTTACATGAAAATAATACCCAAATTCAAGTTATTGCAATCTGCCTCAGTTCCCTACCTTTGCCACTCTTTTAAAAACTTTAAATTAGAATATGAAGACTGATAAGAATACGATAATTGGTTTTGTGCTTTTAGGTATTTTATTTATTGCATTTTTTTGGTACAACAATAAAATGGCAAAAGGCGTAATGGAGCAAGACCAAGCCAGAAAAGATTCTATTGCAAAAGTTGAAGCTGCAAAAATTACTCCTGAAATGAAAGAAAAAGCTATTCAGGATTCTATAAGAAGAGACTCTACAGATAATGTAATAAAAGCAGGAAATTTTACAGGTGTAACAAATGGTACAGAAAAAATTGATACAGTAGAAAATGAAGTTTTAAAAATTGCCTTTACCAATAAAGGAGGAAGAATACAAACAGTAACTTTAAAAAAATATTCATCTTATGATAGCTCATTAGTTGTATTAGGCACTAAAGATGACAAGTTGGGATACAATATTAATACAGGCAATAACACCTCTGCATTAACCAGTGATTTGTTTTTTAACCTTACTGGCATTCAAAAAAATACTGATGGATCGCAAACTGTAATTTATACATTAAGCGACTCTGCAGGAAAATCTATTGAGCACCGTTTTACCATTTTACCCAATTCTTACATGATAGATTGGAATGTGAAACTCAATGGTGCAAATGCTTTGCTAAACAACAGCTCTCTTAATATTTTATGGCATACTACTACTACACAGCATGAAAAAAATGCAGAGTACGAAAGAGGGCAAATGAGTAATATTTGTTTTTTAGAAAACAAAGAATTTGATTACATCATGACTAAAACTGAACACACTTTTGAAAAACAAACCAATTGGATGAGTGTTGTACAGCAGTTTTTTAATACTACATTAATTGCAGATAATAATTTTAATAGCGGTAAAGTTGTTTGGGCAAAAAACACATCAGATTCAAGCAAAGTATTAGCAAGAGTTGATGCAAACTTTCAAATAAAATTACAAGAAGCAAGCAGTGTAGCTGTTCCGTTAAAAATGTATTTTGGTCCAAACGATTATCAAATACTAAAAAAACAAGCTCCAGAAATGGATAGAATTGTAAATTTTGGTAGAGATATGTATTCGTTTGTTCGACCTATCAACCAATATATCATAATGCCTGTTTTTAATTTCTTTGCAAAATTTATTGGCAATTATGGTTGGGTAATTTTGTTGCTTACTTTATTCATTCGTTTAATTACAGCACCACTTACTTATAGCAGTTATTTGAGTAGTGCTAAAATGAAATTATTAAAACCAGAGTTAGACACATTAAAAAAGAAATTAGGCGAAAACGACAAACAAGCTTTTGCTATGGAGCAAATGAAATTGTTTAAAGAAGCAGGTGTAAACCCTTTGGGAGGCTGTATTCCAGCATTATTGCAAATACCTATATTCTTTGCATTGTATAGTTTTTTCAATTCCAATATTTCGCTGCGGGGCGAAAGTTTTCTTTGGGCAAAAGATTTAGCTTCTTATGATGATATAATAAGCTGGGGAAGCAATGTTTGGTTAATAGGCAATCATCTTAGCTTATTTACCATAACTGCTGTGGTTACAAGTTTCTTTAGTTCTATATACAACATGAGTAGTGCCCCAACACAAGATAATCCTGCATTAAAATACATGCCATATATTTTTCCTTTTGTATTATTCTTTGTATTTAATAGAATGCCAGCAGCCTTAACATGGTATTATACTGTATCAAACATTATTACGTTGGCTTTACAATTAATTATTCAAAAATATATTATTGACCACGATAAAATTTTAGCAAAAATTGAAGCTAAACGTAAAGCTCCTAAAAAAACAAGCAAATGGCAAGAACGCTATACACAAATGTTAGACAATCAAAAGAAGCTACAGGAAATGAAAAATAAAACTAAAAATAAATAAATTAAAAGGCTCTGTAAAAAATACAGGGCTTTTTAATTAATATTGGCATGAAATTGTATGTACACAATAAAATATTATTATAATGAAAAAAATTATTACCCTTTTAATTATAACAGTTCTATTTACATTTCAATCTAATGCACAACAACGGCAACGTACCATTGCAGAATGTACTATTGATTACAATATAACACTTGATGATGTTACAGGCTTGGATAATGCAACAGTAGAAATGTTTAAATCTACCATCAAAACAGTATATATAAAAGGCAATCAAAGTAGAGTAGATTTTATTAGTCCTTCATTTACACAATCTGTTATTTATGATAAGAGAACAGGCAACGCAGTTATTTTAAGAGAAATTGGAGGCAATAAATTTTTAACTAAATTAGATAAAGCAGCATGGGATAAAAGCAACAATAAATTTGAAAACTTGAAAACAAATTTATTAGATGAAACAAAAGTTATTTTAGGTTATGAGTGTAAAAAAGCAGTACTGTTATTAACAGATGGAACTACATTAGATTTATTTTATGCTACCAATTACATTCCATCTGTAAAAGAATTTGAATACCAGTTTAAAGATGTACCAGGTTTTGTTTTAGAATATGAATCGCAAGATAAAAGTGGTAAAAAAATAAAATATACTGCAACAAAAATTAATCTTAATCCTGTTGCAACTTCTAAGTTTGATATTCCTACAACAGGTTATAGGTTATTGAATGAATAAAACTTTGCTACTCTTTTTTTCTGATAAATTTTATTGAAGCACTCTTAGTAAAATCGCTGGTCATAAGCACTTCGTAGCGTTTAGTGCCATCGTAAATAATTAATGCAGCAGTATTGGGCGGTATAAAACCTAAACTTTCTGCAAACATACTCAACTCATTATAAGGCAAATTATCATCATAATCAACTGTTAATTGTATAGGCTGATGCTCTAATTTAGTTTTAGACAAAACCATTTTATTGTTGAAGAATACAGCTATAGAATCATTGTCAATAGCTCCATTATCGTAAAACTCTAATCTTATTTTTTTCTGTTCAACTTTTATTTCTCTTGCAAAAACTTTTGTTCTTTCTGCAAATAATTGTACAGAATGTTTATCTTCTTTTGATAAAATTAATTGTGGCACATCAACAACTGTAACAACAGTTTTAGCTAAAGCTGTAGAATCTTCTTCTACTTCTTCTTTTACAATTGGCATCGGCACTTCATCTTCCTTATCCTCATTCTTTTTCAATTTAAAATTAATGGTAGGGCAAGTATATTTAAAATCTTTAGTAGCATAAAAACCACCCGATAAAACTGAACCTACTCTTGAAACTCTTAAAGTTAAATAAGCCTCAACAGGGCAATCAACGCCTACCTCTGTATTGCTTGCTTTATAGTAAATAATTTTTGTAGGTTTAATATTTAGTACTCTTGAGGCAGGGTCAAAGTATCCAACTATTTCATTTGAAAATAAGCTATCTCTAAAATAAAAATTTAAACGCCCTGTTACAGTTTTTCCTTTTTGATTTAATACCAATTCTGTTAAATAAGTATTTCCTTCTAAATTGGCTGTTTCAGCTTTTCCCATACCATACCAACTACCTGTTACAGTTTGAGCATTGCATACAATAGCTAAAAATAAAAATAAAATAATAGCAACTCCACTTTTCATACAAAGCAAAATACCCAAACAGAAAGTTTATACAACGTTAAAAGTTGCTCACAAATACCTACTTTTTGTGAATAGGAAAAAAGAAAATCATTTGCTTAATGCAAGAACAGTTTGCCATTCATGTTCTTTAACTCTACCAACAGATAACCTGCTTAAACGAACTAAATCCATATTGGATAAGGTTTTTTCTGCTTTTATTTGAGCAAGCGTTACAGGTTTTTTGAATTTTTTATAAGGTTTTAAATTTACAGCAACCCAAGCACTATCAGTAGTGGTAGGGTCTTGATAAGCTTCTTTAATAACTTTTGCAATACCAACAATTTCAAGCCCTTCGTTGCTATGATACCAAAAAACAAGGTCGCCTTTTTTCATAGCTTTTAAATTATTTCTTGCTGCATAATTACGAACTCCATCCCAAAAAGTTTCTCCATCTTTTTCAAACTGCTGCCAACTGTATTTAAAAGGCTCCGATTTTACCAACCAATAATTCATACAATATTTTTTTAAAATTTACCAACCACTTGCTAATACATCTGCAAGATGCAATACTTTTAAATTTTTATTTTGCTGTTTAATACAACCATCTATGTGCATTAAACAACTCATATCTGTACTTACAAGATATTCAGCACCTGTTGTTTCTGCATTTATTATTTTTTGATCTGCCATTGCTGTACTTATAGCTTCGTATTTTACAGCAAAAGTTCCTCCAAAACCACAACAGGTTTCGGTGTCATTCATTTCAATTAATTCAAGCCCTTTTACTTTACTTAATAATTGTCTTGGTTCTTTTTTTAAATGACATTCTCTTAATGCAGCACAACTATCATGATAAGTTATTTTTCCTTCAAACACAGCACCTACATCATCTACATTCAATACCTGAATCATAAACTCGCTAAATTCAAAAGCCTTTTTAGCTATCATTTCTACTTGCTCAGTATAGCGTGTATCTTCAAAAATTTTTTTATAATAATTTCTAAGAAAGCCAATACAACTTGCACTTGGTGCAACAATATATCCTTCATTAGAAAAGTCGTCAATAAATTTTTGACAAACATCTCTTGCTTCGCCCCAAAAACCTGCATTAAAAGCTGGTTGTCCACAACATGTTTGATTACTATTATAATATACTGTACAGCCAGCTTTTTCTAAAACTTTTACCATATTAAAAGCCACTGAAGGATATAATTGATCTATAAAACAAGGAACAAATAATTGAACTTTCATCGTACACGCTTTTTCTTTAACTGCAACAAAAGTATTCTTTTTCAAAGAATGTTTTGAATATGTGTAAAGCTAAAATTACCCACAAGAGGGTATTACATGAACTTAATAAGAATGATACTTTAGCAACGTTTAATTTTATGAGAAAACTTTGCTTAGCATATTGTATTTTTCTTTGTCTATCATCAACAGCACAAAATATTTTTGATAGTACACTTTCTCATGCTCATCAACAATTAATTAATAATAAACCAGATGTTGCTATTATAATTTTAGATAGTGCTATAAAAAAATTAGAAAATAATAATACCAAACAAGAGGCATTACAACTTATGAGTAATGCTTGGCAATCGAAAGGCAATGAATTAAAAGCATTACAATACAAAAACGAAATGCTTATTTTAAAAGACAGCTTAAATACATCTAAAAATAATGCAGCAATAAGTTTATTAAAAACCAATTATGAAGAAGAAAAACAAGCTAAAGAACTTGCATTGCAAAAAGCAAAAATTGTAAAACAACAATATATAATTATTGGAGTTGCACTATTTTCCTTGTTTTCTATTTTATTTCTTTTTTTACTTCATAAAAGAAAACAAAAATTATTAGCTGCCAATATGCAGGCTGTATTATTAGAACAAAAAAGTAATGCTGCCATTGAAATTTTAGATGCAGAAGAAAGAGAAAGAAAACGCATTGCAACTGATTTACACGATGGTGTAGGACAAATGATTAGTGCTTTAAAAATGAATCTTTCCAGTTTGGTTTTTAAAGAAAATTTATGGAGTGTGCAGGATAAAATTCTATTAGATAAAACCTTAGCATTGGTTGATGAAAGTTATAAAGAAGTAAGAACAATAAGCCACAACATGCTGCCAAATGCTTTATTAAAAACAGGGCTTTCCTCTGCCATAAGAACTTTTATAGAAAAAATTGATGATAAAAAATTGCATATTACATTTTATACAGAAGGCTTAGATAATAGATTAAACAACAATACTGAAGTTATTTTGTATCGTTCTATTCAAGAAATAGTAAACAACGTTATTAAACATGCTAAAGCTAATAAATTGGATATTGCTTTGATAAAAGATAAAGATGGACTTAGCTGCACCATTGAAGATAATGGTATTGGTTTTTCGCTCAATAATATTAGTAATGGCATTGGTTTAAAAAATATAAAAAACAGAATTGACTCTTTGCAAGGAACAGTTGAATGGGACTCAAACATTGGCAAAGGCACATTAGTTGCAATTCATATTCCTTGCTAAAAATTATCTAATAATTGTAAGTGTTGTATCATTAAAATTTAGCCAAGCATCTTTGTTTGGATTAAAAATAATACCAGTTGTATCTTTTTGCTCATAATTAATTCCATTCCATACAAGTATTGAGCTTACTGGCTTTGGGAAGTTTTTGTTGCTGTATAAAACTTCAAAAAAATGTACATGGTTTTTTTTGGGTTTAACATCACTATCATCAAGAGATACAATAATTAATTTAGATTGTTGATGAGGATACAACCATTGTAAAGCTTCATTCAAGCCTCTTCTAAACACAACAGCTCCTTTATTATATTGTGGCAAGTTTTCTATAAAAATTCTTTCTTTATTGCTCAATAAATTTATTTGTTGCACAGTTTGATGTGTAATTTTTCCTGCTTTTACATAATAAGTTCTTGCTTGTTTTAAAAAATAAAGTTGCAATACAACCAGCAGTAAACTCACATACAAAAAATACTTAGCTGAGAAAATATTACTCAATACATACATTAACCAAAAACAAAAAAATACAGAAGGCATGTATAAAAACCTTTCTCCCTCTGTGCCATGTGTATCAATGCCTAAAGCTAAATAAGGCAAATAACTTAATAGCCACAATGCTGTTAATAAAACAAAAAAATTATTTAGTTTTCGCTTTCTATATAACACCAATAATAAAGCTGCTACTACAAATACTACAACAAACACAGCGATTTTAAAATACGCTATATTATAAAAAGGAGGCAACCAAGTTCTAAATAATAATCTAAGAAAATTTAAGACAAGCAATTTAAAATCAAAACTCGCAAAAGCTTGCGTATCGTAATGATTGAAAATATTTCCTGTAAACACAACTCTTACAACAATATTTACAACGAGTAAGAGCCACACAATAACAATGAAAACAATATTTTTTTTATTAGATGAAAAATTATTTCTCTTATCAAAAAAATAAAGCAGTGAAATGATTAAAGGGAAAAGCCAGGAAGACTCGTAACTCCATAAAGCAATTTGATAAAACAAAATGGAGAAAGCAGCATAAACTATTTTATTTTCTTTCTTAAAAAAATAAAACAATGAAGCTAAAAAAAACAATGCCCCAATACTTGCAGAACGACCAATTATCCAAAAAATAGTTTCGCTGTGAAATGGATAAATAAAAAAGAAAATCGCTACAACATAATGCAGTCCTTTATTTGATGGGGTTTTAAATTTCTTAAATAATTGAAAACTAATTATTCCAACTAAAATAGAATTAACAAAGTGCAACAACAAATTTGTAAGATGATAACCTACAGCATTTGTTTTATATAACCAATAATCTAAGTGTAAAGAAAAATTACCAACAGGTCTTATAGAATTTTGCTGCATCCATACATTATGAATACTCTCAGGAATATGTAAAAAATCATCTCCTAAAAAATACAAATGCAAAGGGTTGTACAAGTACAAGCCTATAAAAATGGAACAAGAAATTAAAATATAATATAGCTTGTTTTCAGTTGTATTCATTGTTGTAAAATAACAATATTAAAACGCTATTTCAAAACAAGATTTAAGCCATAGCAGCAAGTTTATGCACTAAATGTGCATAATAAATACCCATTTAAAAAGCGAAAAAAAATAACTTCAATAAACTTTAAAATATGAAATGGAGAAAATTCAATGGAGAAAACATCCATCTTCCTATTAAAGAAGCAGTAGCTGAAACTATAAAAAGAGAAACAGAAAATGGCATTAAATTAAAAGTTTGCATTGGTACAGATAGTCAGGTAAAAGGCTTAGATACTGAGTTTGCAACAGTTATTGTTTTTTTAAGAGAGCATAGCGGAGGTTTTATGTACATTCATAACGAAAAAACAAAACAAAGCTATCACATCAAAGAACGAATGTTGGTAGAAGTAGCAAAAAGTATTGAAATAGCTTATGAACTCTGCGATTTATTTATAGAATATGGAGTAGAAATGGAAGTTCATGCAGATATAAATACAAATCCAAACTTTAAAAGTAATGATGCTTTGAAAGAGGCAATGGGTTATATTTTAGGTATGGGTTTTGCATTTAAAGCAAAGCCAGAAGCTTTTGCAAGTAGCTGTTGTGCCGATAAAATTTGCAACTAATTTTTTACCATAAAACAACTTTCATAAAGTTTGCATACGATTAGAAAAATTGTATTTACATTTTTTCTTTAAACCTTTATCTTTACTTCAATAAAAAAATAGTTATGCAAACCATTTTAGTTCCTGTAGATTTTTCATCTACTTCTTATAATGCTGCAAGGTATGCCATTCGCTTAGCTGTACAATTAAATACAGAACGAATTGTTTTATACAATGCTTTTGAATTGCCAGTTATGGCAAATGGTGGTTTAACTGCTCCTATTGTTATTGATATAGAAGAAATAAAAAGCAATAGCAGCAAGGCTTTGCAAACCATGCAAGAAAAATTAAAAGCAGAATTTAATAACCTAAGCGTAGCTATTGAAACATTGAATAATTACAATACCGTTTTAAATGGTATTAAAGAAGCTGTTACAGAATTAAAAGTTCATTTAATAATAATGGGTATTACAGGAGGTTCTTCTATTGAGCAATCTTTAATTGGCAGCAACACAATTGATGTTTCAAGAGAATCTAAAGTGCCTGTAATTATTGTTCCTCCAAAAGCAGTATTTAAACAAATTCAAAATACTTATTTGGCTTATGGTTTGCAATACATTAATGAAAGCCTGCCTGCTAAACCAATTACAGATTTTTTATTTACAGCAAAAAGCAATTTTGGTATTTTACATGTAGAAAAAGATGCATCTAAAAAATATACTGATAACGATTTTATTGGGAAGCCTGTAAATACTGCCTTTGCTGCATTTAAGCCCAAGCACCATATTATTTACCATACAGATTTTGTAGAAGGTGTAAACAATTTTACTGATAATAATTTAATTGACTTACTCATTATCATTCCTAAAAAACATGGCTTTTTTGACAGGTTGTTTAATAAAAGTCATACCAAAATGTTAGCCTTTCATAGCCATGTACCAATTATGGTAGTACACGAATAAGTCAATATTTTACTGAAAAATATTTTTAGTACAGCCATTACCATTTATCACAATGGTTGTTTATAAGAAATAGGTTTAAGATTCTGCTTCATATTTACTTATAAACGATACTGCTTGCATCATATCATCATGAAGTATTCTATCTTTTTCGTTGAATGAAACAACTTTTCTAAAGCTTTCAAATAAATGTTCAACAGCTTTAGAGCTTTTCAATGGTCGTCTAAAATTCAATGCCTGCGTAGCTGTTAGCAATTCTATTGCTAAAACTTTTTCAATATTTTCAATTACTCTAAAACATTTTGTAGCAGCATTTGCTCCCATGCTCACATGATCTTCTTGATTGTTGGATGAAGGAATACTATCAATACTTGAAGGCGTACACAACTGTTTATTTTCACTTACTATTCCTGCAGCAGTATATTGAGGAATCATAAAACCTGAATTTAAGCCAGGGTTATTTACTAAAAATAAAGGCAACCCTCTTTGTCCAGAAATTAATTGATAAGTTCTTCTTTCGCTAATACTTGCTATTTCACTCATAGCAATACTTAAAAAATCTAAGTTCATGGCTAATGGTTGACCATGAAAATTACCACCACTCACAATTAAATCTTCATCAGGAAAAACATTTGGATTATCAGTAACAGCATTTATTTCTGTAAGAAAAACATTTAGTACATTATTATAAACATCTTTACTTGCTCCATGCACTTGAGGTATGCAACGAAAACTATAAGGATCTTGTACATGTTTTTTGGGTTGCTTACCTATTTCACTATCTGCTAAAATATTTCTTAAATTAGTAGCAGTATTTATTTGTCCATTGTGTTTTCTTACTTCATGTATTGAAGGATGCAGAGGTTCTCTCACACAATCAAAAGCATCAAAACTTAGGGCAGCAATTAAATCAGCCATTTGTAATAAATGCTCTGCTTTATACAAGCAATACATTCCATAAGCACTCATAAATTGTGTGCCATTAATTAATGCAAGTCCCTCTTTACTTTTAAGTGCAATAGGTGTAAAGCCTAATTCATGTAAACAATTTTCTACTAGTTTTTTTTCATTATTTATAAGCACTTCACCCATACCAATTAAAGGAAGTGTAAGGTGCGAAAGTGGTGCTAAATCGCCACTTGCTCCTAAAGAACCTTGAGTAAAAACTACAGGCAAAATGTTTTTATTACAAAGCGTAGCAAGTCCATTAATTGTTTCTAATTGTACCCCACTATTACCAAAACTTAAACTTTTTATTTTTAATAAAAGCATTAAACGAACAATAGCCGCAGGAACTTCATTACCCATGCCACAAGCATGGCTCATTAATAAATTATATTGAAGTTGTTCAATTTGTTCGTTATCTATTTTTACATTTTGTAAAAAGCCAAAACCTGTATTAATGCCATAATACAATCTTTCATTTTCGTTCATTTTATCATCTAAAAATTTTCTACACTTTACAACAAGCATTTCAGCATCTTTAGAAATGTCAATAGCAGTACGATTTACAATAAAATTTTTCACATCGTTAAATGAAAGCCATTCGTTACCAATAGTTATTTTATTATTACTCATAATAGAAAAATCGTTTAATAAGAGTTGCAATGTATTTTTTATAAAGATATATGCCAAATAAACTTGGAATAAAGATATTTTTCCTTTTATTTTGCACCTCTTTTAAAAAGGTCCGGTAGCTCAGCTGAATAGAGCAACAGCCTTCTAAGCTGTGGGTCATTGGTTTGAATCCAATCCGGATCACTAAAAAGTCTTGAATAATTTCAAGGCTTTTTTTGTTACTTATACTTTTAAAATTTCCTTTTACGCTTTTGTTCTTCTACAAATACTTTAAACTGTTCTAAAGAATAACTGCTTAAATTTTGCTCTTTAGTTAAACCTGCTTTTTGTGCTACCAAAGTACCATAATAACAATCTTTGTAGCCTTCAATAGCATGTGCATCTGGATTAATGGAAATAAGATTATTTTTTGATAAAGCTAATTCTATAAATCGCCAATCTACATCTAATCTTCTGGGGTGTGCGTTTAATTCTATAACAACATTATGTTGAGCACAGGCATCAAATATTTTTTCATAATTTACAGGATACCCATTTCTACTCAATAATAATCTTCCTGTTAAATGCCCTAAGATTGAAGTAAAAGGATTTGCAATAGCATGCAACAAACGCATCATTGCTTTTTCTTCATTCATTTTTAAATTAGAATGTATAGATGCTATAACAACATCAAATTTGTTTAAAATTTCTGCATCATAGTCTAAACTTCCATCACTTAAAATATCACTTTCAATACTCTTAAAAATTTTGAATGGGAAAAGTTTTTTATTGAGTTCATCAATTTGTTGATGTTGTGCTATAATTCTTTCAACAGATAAGCCCTGAGCATAAAAAGCAGATTTGCTGTGATCGCTTATTACCAAATATTCCAATCCTTGCAAAACACAAGCATTTGCCATTTCTTCAATAGTATTTACGCCATCACTCCAAGTGCTATGACTATGAATAATTCCTTTTATATCATTAGATGAAACTGTTGCTGGTAAAGGGTTTTGCTTGGCTTGTTGTATAACTGTTGCAAACTCTCTTCTATAAGATGGAATAAAATTGATATTAAATTCCTGAAAAATTTCTTCCTCAGTTGAAAAATTTTCTAATGCACTCCAGTCTGTAACATTTATCCATGCTTCTAAAAATTCTTTGCTACAACTTGTTGCAAATAATTGGCTATATAAATTATTTTCTTCTGAAAAATAAAAGCCAAGCTGTACATTTTCTTCTCCACAAAAAACAATGTAATTTTCTTCTTCTTGTTGTATTTGATAGTTGTTTTTAACGAAGAAATTTTTTACATCAATTTTATTTTCTGTAGTAACCCATTCTACCCTTTCAATAATTTCTAATTGTCTTCTAAAAGCACCTGTAATGATAAATGTATTATGAGGAAATGTTTGTTGTAACTTTTCATGAAATGCCAACACATAAGTCTCTAATTGTTGGTACAAATAACTACCTAAAGTGTTTAAATAAAACTCAATATTTTCTTTTACGCTTTGTTGCGTTTTTGCTCCAAAGCCTTTAAATAAAGTCAATCTGTTTTCATTACAAGCATATAGCAATTCTCCAATGGTTTCTATATCCATTTCATGCCATATTGTTGCAATTTTTTTAGGACCTAAACCTTTTATACGCAACATTTCTATTACACCTTGTGGCGTTTTTTCAATATATTCATTTAAAATTTGAAGTTGCCCAGTTGTAAGTTGTTCAATAATTTTTTGTCCAACAGATTCGCCTATTCCTTTTAAAGAAAATATTTTATGATGCTCAACTGTTGAAAGTTGTACAGACATTT
>Ga0116193_1001315_pt1 | contig 20803 bp, 14 predicted proteins | sample AD_UKC115_MetaG_FD_89892 | JGI IMG/M metagenome (GOLD analysis project Ga0116193, IMG submission 89892) | Active sludge microbial communities of municipal wastewater-treating anaerobic digesters from Hong Kong - AD_UKC115_MetaG | ecosystem: Engineered > Bioreactor > Anaerobic > Digestate... | reverse complement strand
CTTGTTAAAAATAGCCTTTAAGAAGAAATAGATTGACAGAAATATTAAGTTATTTATTTAGAACCAAAATGCGATTTAACATTGCAGGAGCAGGTTACCCGTCATTTTCGGGATACTGACGCTTTCAATGCTTAAATCCCGAAAATAAAAGAAGGAGAAGCTCATGCCGGACAAAACTTTGGTTTGCAAAGACTGCAACAAAGAATTCGTTTTTACCGAAGGCGAACAAGCTTTTTATGCTGAAAAAGGCCTGCAAAACGAACCTCAGCGTTGCCCAGAGTGCCGTAAAGCCCGCAAGGCAGAACGCAACGCTCGCAGAGGTTTCAGCAGACGCGACAATTAATCTCGCAGACACTTTAACCCCGACAGGCTGTTCGGAAACGGACAGCCTGTTTTTTTGTCCAATATTTTTAAACCTGTTCTTCGGACAGGTTTTAATCTGTTGTATTCCGGCAATAGAATTGCCGGAGATATTTTTGGACTAAAAGCGGGCATTGCTAATACCCGCAAACAACAGGATACTATTCTATGCCACGAATGTTGTAACATAGCTTTCCAAGTTGTTGTTAGGGCGGGTTTGTTACCCGCCCATTAAGTTCCGCAGGTTACAAACCTACGGTTACAACAGGATAAAATACTATGCTACAAGCTGCGAGAAAAATCAGCATTTCGGAGTTCGGAATTCCTCCGGAAGCATTTCAAGTGTATTTGAACATAATGGAATTTCGGACTTCGGAAATGACGCTCTCTGAATGTCGCTCTCTGAAGTCCATTTTGCCTGATAGTATTGTGACACAAAATAGGTTGCGAAGGCAAAAAGAACTCCAAATCGCTCAGTGAGGGCAAAAAGAACTCCAAGCGCTCACCGAAGTCCATTTTGCCTTATAGTTTTGTGACACAAGATAGCTTGCGAGGGCAAAAAGGACTCCGAATCGCTCTCTGAAGGCAAAAAGGACTCCGAAACGCTCAGTTAATTTTTGCGTCATTATCTGTTGCGTCTTTTGCGTCCTTTGCGTTAAAATAATTCCTCTTTGCGTCTCTCGCATTAAAACATCGCCTTTGTTTCTGTTGCTTTCTATTGGATACTTTGCGATGAATAAATAAAAAAAAGCCCCCGCTTTGGGCGAGGGCTTAATTTGGCGACAGCTCTGAGAAAGCGCTGTCTATTTCCTAAGTTTAGCGTTGGCAATACCAAAGCTGGCAGGTTTGGGACTGCTTACTTTAGTCTTACGCAATTCGTTAGTGTAACGGATAGGTTGACGGTTGCTTGCCATGCGTCCGCCGACGGCTGTTACCTTATAGAACTTCTTGGCAGAAGTAATATCGGGATCAGTCCAACTATTGGTATATGCGGTTGCATAGTAAGTGAAGGTTCCGTAAGGATCATCGGAAGCGTAGATTTTGTATTGAACTGCACCTTGGACATTGGGCCAGCTTAAGACGCGTCCCGATGTTGCTGCAGTCACGACAGGAGTTTCGGGAGCCGTGCCGTAAGGAATGGCAAAGGCATCCAGCTCATAAGCGCTGGTTCCGAAAGAACCTACTTTATAAGCTCCGCCGTAAGTGGTGTCTACCCAGTATAATGCACCACCGTTGGAATAACCAGCTAAGAACATCAAGCCGTTTACTTCATCTAAGGAAGCGCCCTGCGCATAGTTAAGATCAATTCCGAAGTAACCGATAAAGGTTAATTCGCAGGTAGCGGGATTGATTGTCCACAGGCAGTCGTTGCCGAGGTCAACGCCATACAGGATGTTATCGGCGTTGTCATAAGCTATGTCAATCATCAAACCGCCGATATTAGCTAAGCTATGCTGTCCTTGGGCACCTAAATCATACCACAGGGAGTCAATCACGGTAGCTGCACCGGTTGTTATATCCACAGTATAAAGGTAACCGTCACTGCTGACGCCATAGAGGGTATCGCCCGTTCCGTCGTTATCGTCAAAAGCAATACCCATCAGGGCTGCGCCCGTGGGACCGATCAGAGTGGAAGCTCCGCTCAGAGGATTGATGTCATAGAAGTTATCGGTGGTCAGTGTGCCGTCATCATACTCAACGGTCTTCCAAGTGCCGTTTACCCATGCTCCGCCGGACATGAAATAACTGCCGGTATAGCCGTTGGGTAAGACATGCAGCGTTCCGGGATTATCAAGATTGAATTGGACATACTGATCCGTCTGAGCATTATTAGCCAAAGCGGGCGTATTAAGCGGCAGGCAGATAACTACATTTTCGACTGTATTGTTATCGGCATCTTGATCTGATGCCAAGTTTGTGGTTACGGTAGCCAATTCGGCAGTCCAGACAGTCGGTAAATAATTGGCGAAAGTAACTTGCTGGGTTGCTCCAAAAGCCAGATTAGAAACGGACTGCGTATTGGAATATGAACCGATTGTGCAAGTCACGGTAAAGGATTGAGTATTCAGTCCATAGTTAGTCACTGTTGCTTTTGGCGTTACGACAGCACCTTCGGGGAAGACTTGCTGCGTCAAATCCCAAGAGGCGACACCGACATCGTTGTTCAACGGAACCATCAGTTGGACATCATCCACATACCAAAAATCAAACTGATAGTGATTTCCGTCCAACACCCAAGCTACATAAGTAATGGGCTGATTTATTCCGGTAAATATAACATTAACCGTTCCGCTGGCGTCACCCGTTCCGCTGGCATTGGTCCACGGACTGTCATACCATGTATTCAAGTCGTAACTATACTGCATTTTATAGGTTATGCCGAGACCATAGTCGTTATAGTAGTGTTTGAATTTGGCAACGAAGGTAGTGATGCCGGTAGTATTAATGGGCGGAGTAATCAAGCGGGAGATGAATGTCCCTGATGCCCATTCAGCAGTCATTTCATTCGAAGTTCCGCCCGCATAATTAGTATCTGTGACACTCCAGCGATTGGAACCGCCGGTTGTAAAGGACTGGGTCCAGTTCAAAGGCCAAGTCAGCGTCGTGCCGAAATCCTGAGTATAAGGAAGAGTAATACGCGGATCGGCTTGGAAAGTGAATGAATAAACTGCCGAATTCATCGAAGTTTCAGCATTATTGGCGGTAACCATCCAGAAATAGCGAGTGTTGTAAGATGGTGTCCAACCGTTGGCTATGGCGTTATGCGAAGTTCCGGTTAAACCGTATTCGGCATATACGGGATCATCGGTAATCGTCTCTTCGGAAGTGGCAATATAGAAGTCATAACCGGTAATCGGACCGCCGGGAAGCCATGCATTCCATGTGAAATTAAATCCCGCAGGAGTAAGAGGAACATTTACCGCTCCGTCTGCAGGATAGGTTAAATTGACGAATGCTTGCGGGGTGAACAGATGCAGCATCAAATTAGGATAACCCAGAACGGTTGTGCCCGTAGGAGGAGCGGCAGGGTCGGGATTGGTGTAGTCGTCATAATAACGGATGCTGCGATAGGCAGTCGTGGAAGTGCAATAGAAGTAATCGCTGGAGCTGTCATAACTTGATTCGTTCTCATCTACGCAAATTGCCAGATTATCCGTTCCGTTATACAGGAAAGGCGTATTCAGTGGAATTTCAATCCATTCGTCGACAGCCGGCAAAGCAACTTCACCCGTAAACACTTGCGTCAAAGATGATAGAGGAATCCAGCTTGTGCCGGTTGCAAATGAAGTCAGAGAAGTATGCCCCATATAGACAGTCCAGTTATTGCTGTTAGTTGCTTCCCCTGCACCATTCCAGTGATAATAGATTTTATCTATCATCTTTTGGCCGGTTACACCGATTTCGCTCTGCAGGAAGATGCTCTGGCTATATGTATAGCCGTACCAAGGATAAATCGGTAAGGATAAATTTGCCGTTCCGTTACCGATTATTGAAATGCCAACGGGTAGAACGGTTGCGCTAAGGGCTACATCGTGATCGGTTCTGTATGCGTTGGTAATGCGCAAAGTGGCGGAAATGGCGCCTTCCGTCGTGCCTGTTACATAAACCGGAATTACTACTGATTGTTGAAAAGTCAGGTTTGCCGGAAGGTTGTCATCACTGAAACTGAATTGATCAGCATTCGTTCCGATGATACTGATATCGGACGCATTAATACTCAAAGTTCCACCGCCGGTATTGGTAATGGTTACATTCTGCGGTCCCGTCTGCACTCCGTTCATTACAGTGCCGAAGTTAATGGAAGAGGGAGCGTAACTGAAGGTGGGTTCGGTCGGCATAGGTGTGGCGGTTAGGCTGATATCGTCAATCGCTATCGGAGGTTGAGTGCCCCCGGAACCATCATTCCACCAAGAGAAAACTAACCTTTTAACCGTGCCGGAAAGAGTTGCCGGTAAAGTAATGTTAGCCTGCGTCCAAGTATTTTGCATGTTGTAATTGCTCCCTACTTGACCTGAAGTCAACCTTGTTCCCGCTACGGGTGTAACATTGGTGTCCACAACGAAAACCTGCAAGTAATCATAATAAGCACTCTCACCATAACCCTTCCACCAGAAAGTAAGAGGGAAGTTTATTGAGTTGGCGTCAAAAGCGATATCCTTATAAATATGGACTATGGAAGTGGAGCCGGTATTATAGGCATTGGTTACGCCATTGTCATTGGAGATGTAGGCGGACTGTGCTCCATTATGGAAAGTGGCGGTTCCGACGCACCATTGATTTGTCTGTGTGCCGTTCACAACAATCCAGTTATTCCAGCCGCTTTCGAAACCTTCGGTTAAGGGTAAAGTAGCCGGTGCATAAGCACTACCGCTGAGATTAATTACATAAGTGGAACGCTCACCCGAACCGTAGGTAATGGTAACAGAACCGGTGTAGGGTCCGCCTGCGACGGTGGGCAAGAACTGCACAGTGAAGTTTGTGGATTCGTTAGTGGTAAGATTGGTATCAGTCGGTTGCTCACTGATGCTGTAATAGTCACCGTTTGCCACGACGCTGCTAATGACCAAAGTCCCGGAGCCGGTATTAGTTATAGTAAACTGCTTGGTGGCAGGAACTTGAGTGGGACACAATCCGAAATTCCATTCTGTCACATCGGGAGTAAGGGTAAAGATGGGAGCGGTAGGCGTCTGGCGGACAATTACATTATCTACAAACAAATCGTTATCCGCATTAGCAGTAGTAGAGCATCCGTAGAAAGCCACATATTTGGTTCCAGCTGCTCCCATTGGGATAGTTATTGTTTCTCCCAAATATGAAATGTTGTTATATACATAAGGAGATCCTGCATTATCCCATTGCCTGACAACATTTGCAGGTGTCCAAGATGTTCCGTCACCGATAAGGACTGCGAATACATCATCGGTTCCGGTTGTTCCATTCGGATCAGATGTAATAGGATTAGAAGAATAATAATCGGTCAATGCAAGATCAAACTTTAATTCATAATCATTTGCAGGTATAGATATGGGTGGAGTAATTAACCAACCGTTTACGGTGCTGAAGATATTAATTACTGCAGCATAATTTGTTGAGCCGTCCGTTCTCCACACACGCGTATACCAACTACCTGTTCCAGGAGAACCTAAGACAGTAGGATTAGCCAAAACGCCACTGTATTTATTCCAGTTTGTAGGAGGCCAAGGAGTGCCGGTAGTTCCAAAATCCGTAACCCACGGGAAAGTGTAAATTGTAGGGTCGGGTCTGGTGGTAAAACTCCAAACAGGACATCCGGACGCATCTCCGTAAGCGTTGGTGGGGACGACTTTCCAGTAGAAAGTCGTATTAAAAGCCATATTGCCAACGGGATCATAAGTAAGAACATCGCCCAGATTAGTGCCGTTGACTATATTAGTAGGCGGATTATCAGTTCCGAAATACAATTTATAGCCTGTAGCTCCGGAGGCTGCATTCCAATTTAAGGTTGCAGTTTCAAGCACTCCTGTGGCTCCGTTAAGAGGTGATACAAGGGTTGTGGGATTAGGGGGAATAGGTGTAGTAATACCGACTAAAGTTATATTGGGTCTATAAGTTGATGCAGTTAATGAAGTCGGTGCCGAGCCGTCTGCTTGAGCTCTTGTAAATAAATTTGTCGTAGTAGTAGTGTAGCGCCAATTAACATAAGGGCTTACAAAAGGAGCACTACCGCTTTCAACTAAAATTTCAAGATTGCTTGTCCCATCATAGGCAAAATCATTAATGTCAAAGGTATACCATCCTGTAGCATTAAAAATGCAGGTTCCGGTATAAACTGAAGTGGTTCCGACATTGATGTTTGCCCATGTATCACTTGCCAAAGTTGTTGCTGTCGTTTGTTTCATGTAAATCGTAACAGGAATACTTGTGGTTGTATTAGCTGTGCCACAATACCATTTAAGATGTGTAATAGTGCCTCCGGAAGAAACATTTATTTCCGAAGCAAGATAAAGCGCGGCTGAACGGTAATAATTATAGTATGTACTCATCGGATAATATTGAGTTGAAGTTCCAGTTCCAATCACTACATCGGCAAACATTACCGTTGCCAGCACTAATGCCATTACTAAAAGTAAAATTTTCTTCATAACAAAATACTCCTTTTTTAAGATGTTTTGCTGAAGTAAAAGTTATTTAATGTGTGTCCTTGTCCCTTGAGCGGGAAATTCCTTTGTGATGAATTCAGACACGATTGATTACGAAGACGAGAAATTGCCGGAAGAGGGAAAAGCTTACTTTGCCTCTTCCGAACATAACTACGACAAGTTAATAAATCCAGGCAAGAAAAGGATTGGGAAGCATCGGTGTCCGCTAAGGCCTCTTGGGAAAAAGAGTTCTGAGGACAATGATCTTCCCGATTCATAAATATACTATGATTGTTTATAGTTATAAAATAACATGCAGGGTTTGTTTTAATAAAGCTAACCGGCTCAGGATAAAAATCTGATACAACTAAAGACGGCATTCAACCTCCTTACTTTATTATAACCGGTCTGTGAATTTACAAATATTCAAACTCTTCTACTTTTTCACTAAAATCCACTTATGGATATCAAAATATAATGTCAAGGAATTTGTGCATTGCTTCAATTTGTTTTTTAAACAGTTTGTAGCATAGATTAGCAATCTGTTGGGTTCCGGCAATAGTATTGCCGGAGTTATTTTTAATCTTAAGCGGGCATTACTAATACTCGCAAACAACAGGATACTATCCTATGCTACAAACTGCGCGAAAACCGGCATTTCGGAGTTCGGAATTCCTCCGCAAGCATTTCAAGTGTATATGAACTTAATGGAATTCCGGACTTCGTAAATGACGCTCTCTGAATGTCGCTCACTGGATGACGCTCTCTGAATGTCGCTCTCTGAAGTCTGTTTTGCCTGATAGTATCGTGACACACGATAGGTTGCGAAGGCAAAAAGAACTCCAAATCGCTCAGTGAAGGCAAAAAGGACTCCAAGCGCTCACCGAAGTCCATTTTGCCTGATAGCTTTGTGACACTTGAAAGTTTACGGAGGCAAAAAGGACTCCGAAAGCGCTGCTTCATTCATTCGGAAAATCAAACAAGCCGTATTGCTCCTGCACAGGTGAAATCCCCAAATGCTTATAGGCTTTGAAAGTGACTTTTCTGCCTTGCAGGGTGCGTTCCAAAAAGCCTTGCTGCACCAGATACGGTTCAAAGATTTCTTCTATGGTGCCGGGGTCTTCACCAATGGCGGCAGCTATAGTTTTCAGGCCTACGGGTCCGCCTCGGTAGTTTTCTATGATAGTGGACAAAATGCGTTTATCCATCTCATCCAGACCGGCTTGATCAACTTGCAGCATTTCCAAAGCCTGCTTGGCAATTTCTTCCGTAATGACGCCGTTGCCTTTGATTTGAGCAAAATCGCGCACTCTGCGCAGAAGGCGATTAGCAATTCGCGGTGTGCCTCTGCTGCGGGAAGCTAATTCTTTCACGCCTTGAGGTTCAATCGGCACTTTCAGAATACCCGCGCTGCGCAAAATAATCTTTTCAATCGATTCCGTATCGTAATAGTCCAAGCGCAGAACAATGCCGAAGCGGTCTCTGAGAGGAGGGGTTAGCAATCCCGCCCGAGTGGTGGCTCCGATTAAAGTGAACGGCTCCAAATCTATTTTCAGAGTGCGCGCACCGGGACCGCTGTCCAAAATTATTTCCATACTGAAATCTTCCATTGCCGGATAGATATACTCTTCGATCACATGACTCATCCTGTGAATCTCGTCAATGAAGAGAACTTCGTGCCTTTGCAGATTAGTGAGCAGTCCTGCCAAATCGGAAGGTTTTTCCAAAACAGGACCGCTGCTGACAGTGATTTCCACATTCAATTCACGAGCAATAATTCCGGCTAAAGTAGTTTTACCCAAACCGGGAGGGCCGTAAAAGAGAACATGGTCCAAAGGTTCATTCCGCAGTTTTGCCGCTTGAATGGAAATTTCCAGCATTTGCTTAATTTTGTTCTGACCGATAAATTCCTGCAGCGTGCGCGGTCTTAAGGCACGGTCAAATTCAACTTCTTCCGGTTGACCTATCGGATTATTAATTCTTTCTAACATAGCACACCTAATTTAACTATATTCCAAGACACCGGCCGATTTTATTAAAGGAGGCTGACTGCATTCCTTCATTGCTTTTCCCGCAGTTTCTTCCACCAAGCCAAGCGCTTGGCAATTTCTTTTTCAAAACCGTATTCTCCCGGTTTGTAGTATTGCTTTTCCGGCATGGCATCCGGGAAGTATTTCTGGTAGAAATATTTATCGGGATAATCGTGGTCATACTTATAATCTTTGCCATAATCCAAATCCCGCATCAATTTCGTAGGCGCATTGCGAATGTGAAGCGGAACGCCCAAATGGGAAGTTTTTACTGCATCTTTTGCAGCTTCAGTATATGCCGTATAAAGAGAATTGCTTTTGGGTGCGGTAGCCAAATAAACTACTAATTGCGCCAGAGCCGTATTGCCTTCCGGCATTCCCAAAAAATTGACAGCTTCTTTTGCAGCCACTGCTTGCACCAAAGCTTGAGGATCAGCCAAACCTACATCTTCACTGGCAAAGCGAATTAATCTGCGCGCAATGTAAAGAGGATCTTCTCCCGCTTCCAACATTCGCGCCAACCAATAAAGAGCCGCTTGAGGATCGCTTCCGCGCAAAGATTTATGCAATGCGGAAATGACATTATAATGCTCTTCCCTGTTTTTATCGTAATACATAGTCCGCTTGGCATAAACCTGCGCCAAAGTTTCCAGAGGCGGATGCGGATTACTTTTCAGATAAGGAGCCAGCAATTCCAAATCGTTAAGAGCCCTTCTGGCATCACCGGAACTTTGGATTGCCAGCCATTTGATGATTTCTTCGTCAGTTTCCAAACCAAGTTCGGCATAACCTTTGGTTATAATATCCCGCAAATCAGCTTCAGAGAGCATTTCCAGAACAAAAACATGACAACGGGAAAGCAATGCCGATATAATTTCAAAAGACGGATTTTCCGTGGTAGCACCGATTAGAATGATGGCTCCGCTTTCCACATAAGGCAAAAAGGCATCCTGCTGTGATTTGTTGAAGCGGTGAATTTCATCGATAAACAGAATAGTCGGCTGATTTTTTTCCCGATGTCTGTATTCCGCTTCTTTCATCACACTCTTGACATCGTTGATGCTGCTCAGGACAGCGCTGAAATGGACAAAAGGCAGGTTGGAAGTTTGCTCAATAATTTTGGCGATGGTCGTTTTACCCGTTCCGGGCGGACCCCATAGGATAAAAGAGTGATAATCGTTATGCTCAATCATGCGTCGCAAAAGTGAATCCTCCGCCAGAAGTTTGGGCTGTCCTTTCAATTCGTCCAACGAATGCGGACGCAGTTTTTCCGCCAAAGGAACTGTGGTCAGAGGTTCCTTGCGTTCGTTATCAAATATGCTTTTTTGGTCTTTCCGCATGAGTTTTCTCAATAATCAGGACAAATTCGCCTTTGGGAAGTTTTTCCGCAGCCTGATAAATTTCTTCCAATGTGCCGCGGATAATTTGTTGATTTGGGTAAGTGAGTTTGTAAAAAAGGATTGCCTTTCTTTTTTTGCCCAAGGCATCAACCATGTCAGTAAGCACAGGCATCAATCTGTATGGCGCATCCAAAAAGACAAGATCGTAATCAGGCAAATTTTTAACCGCCTTCAGTTCTTCTCTTCGTTTCTCTTTCTTAGCGGCCAAGAAACCGTAATAGATAAATTTATCGCATTTTAATCCGCTTGCTGCAAGCGCTGCCATTAAAGATGAAGTACCGGGAACGGGATAAACGGAAACTGCATAATCGTGACACAATTGCACCAATTCTGCACCCGGATCAGCAAAACACGGCGTTCCCGCATCACTGATCATTGCTATAGCCTTATCTTTTCTGATCAGCAATTCTTCAAACAGCTGTTTGATTTCGTCTGGCTTGGAATGCTCATTCAAGAAGTATAGCGGTTTATTTACATTGAACGAGTTAAGCATACTCCTGCCGACCGGACCTTCTTCACAAATTACGGCATCGCAGCTCTTCAAAATAAAAATTGCTCTAAATGTTATATCTAACATATTCCCGATGGGAACGGAAACGGGATAGAGGCCTGAGGGAAGTTTAGAGCTGTCCATTTCCCGGATTTTTTTCAGTTTCTCCAATTTTGGTGAGATTACTTTATCCCTGAGCATGCTGAATTCTTTTTTTACGCTGTAAATACCACAGCACCAAGCCTCCGATTAAAGCAGCCCACGCAAGAAGGATGCCGATTAAACTGAGCTTGATGCTTAAACTGTAACTGGCAGGCGCAAATTTCATTTCTACGGTATGTTTACCTGCGGGAACGACAACTCCGCGCAAGATGTAATTGGTAGCGTAAATCGGAGTTTCCTTACCGTCAATATACGCTTTCCAACCTGCAGGATAATAAATTTCGCTCACTGTCAGAAAAGCCGGTTTGTCCGTCTCGGTTACAAAACTCAGATAATGCAGGTCAAATTTATCAGGAGTGACTTTCTTGACGGACGGAGATTGAACATCTTTTACTTCTTCTTCCACAATGGCGGTACTCGCAGGATTGAATCGTTCGGAATTGATTTCACCCCAAATTTTCTTCGGTTCCTTTATCACTTTTAAGCTGTCTACGAACCAGGCGCGAGGCAAAGCAGTCAAATTCCGATGCACGACAACTTGTTCATCATTACTGTTGAACACAGGCTCCAAATTGAAAAAGGGCAGGCTGTCCGAAAAGATGACATACTTGACACTCAGCATATTGAGCAAATTCCAATTGATTTTGTTCTCTCTCAGCATAGCATACAGGCAATTTTCCAACACTTCCTGATAGCGTTTCAGTTTCGCTCCGTGGTAACCTTCAATCGTTTGATGATAATATGCCCACTGACCGGCAACACCGATATTAAGAGGAAAGATGCGGTAATTATCTTTATCCGATAAAAGATATTCATCGTAATCACGCTTAGTGAAGTAATCTTGAGTGTAACTTGCCGGTTCGGTATTTTGGAGATTTTTGCCCGTATAGAGCCAAAGGTCAATAAAAGCCAGAATTAATATTCCGACATACATAACAGTTTTTGCCGCTTTCTTTTTCAGGAAAAGGAAAATGAGCCCCATTCCGGCAGTCAGAATCAATAGACTGATAACTCCGCTTTTGTAAAGCATTCCCAATCTGAGTTCTTTGAGACCGGGCAATTGGTCGTATGCATTGTTTTGTTTCAGATATTGTATTTCTTTCGCATTGGTAAAAGGCAAGCCTTTGAAGATGCCTTTGCCGGCTATGACAAACAAAAGAAATACGACGGTTGTGATGATAAAAAAGGTCTGAAAGTGCTTTTGGAACTTCTTATCGTCTGCTTGCACCTTTTCTGTTATTGCCTCCAAACCCAAAGCCGCCAGCAAAGCCATGTTGAATTGGAAAATTACCAGCATCATAGACGGCACTCGGAATTTGTTGTAATAGGGAAAATACTTCAGCAGAAAATCGGATAAAGCACCCGCGTATTTTCCGAAAGACATGATTAAAAACAGCAGAGATGCAATCCACAAAAAACCGCCCAGCTTCTTCCTTTTCCCCATCAAGGCAAACATCGCCAGCACAATAATCAAAATCCCGCAGTAATTGTATATCTGCGTGAATTCCATTCCGCCCCAATAGGTTTGATTGATGCCTCCAAAGAAATCGGGAATGAAGAAAGCGATAATTTCGGCAGGAGGAAAGCTCCATCCTTGAGCGTATGCTTTATCCAAACCTTCGGCACCGCCTCTGATTGTATAATGCGAATATTCTTCCGTGGAAAGATATGGATTCATCACAGCCAAAGCGGTAATGCCGAAAGCACAGAGCAACAGCAAAGTGAAGATGCCGAATTTTTTCCACTCTTTGCTGCTGAAAGTCTCAATCAGCCAATAAAGCCAGAACATACCGATAAACAGATAAAGGTAATAACTAATCTGCAGATGATTTTCCCTCAACTGCGCAATCAGGAAAACGGACGATAGGCCCAACCCCAGCAGATTTGGTTTATTGCGCAAAATCATTATTGCCCACATCACCCACGGCATCCACATCACTGCACGAAACTTTGTATTGTGCCCGATTGCCAAAAGTCCCGTCCAATGGCAGCTGAAGATGAATGCTATTGCTCCGAAGAAAGAAAGAAAATTGTCCAAACCTAAATTACGCAAGAGCAAAAACACTCCCAATCCGCCGATAAACAAAAGGAAAATACGCCAGTTCATTACATGGTCTACTACTCTTGTGATATTTTCCACAAAGGGATACTGATTGGGTAGAGAAATCAGGTAACTCGGCATCCCGCTGAACATATTCGGCTGCCAAAGAGCCTTGTCATGATGGGTTTTATTGTATTCCAACAATCTGTGTGCTGCACCTTGCCATTGAAAAGTATCAGTTGCGGAAGTCGGTGGCGGAACTCTTTTTTCAAAAGCGACGGGAATATAAAGAACGCTGACTACAAGAAATAATAATATCACATATATCCAAGGCCGCTTCTCCAGAAAATCCGCTATCTGATTTTTCTTTTGAACAGGCTGCGCACCCGGTTTTTTCTTTTGGGGAATTCTTCCTTTAGCAGATGCTGATGTGTGCTGACTCATTCTAACCTCTTTAGTTTATTTTTCTTTCATTTTCTTTCCTTTCTTTTCTTTCTTGCAGGCAGATTTAGTCAAGAAAATTGTATTTGTGCCTTGTGTGCTTAAAATAATCCCTCTGGATTTATTGCGTTCGCTCTTGTAACATAGCTTTCCAAGCTGTTGTCATGGCGGGTTTGCTACCCGCCCATTTCTTTTCCGCAGGTTACAAACCTGCGGTTACAACAGGATAAAATCCTATGCTACGAAAAACCTGCGGATTTATATATTTGCATCCTTTAAATCTATTACGGCTTATATCTTTTGCGTCTCTTGCGTCCTTTGCGTTAAAATAAATCCTTTGGCGTCTCTCGCGCTAAGAATTAATCTTTTCCGCAAGCTTCAAAAACACGCTGATACCAATTGGTATGCAATTTTCATCGGGCAAGAAATGCGGAGAATGCAAATCAAAAGGTTGTTCACCGCCGCCTAACCAAAACAGCAATCCCGGGTAGCGAGTGGTAAAAAAGCCGAAATCTTCACCGGTCATCCAAACATCCGACTCCGTGAAATGCAATTTCAGCTCCTTACAAACTTGCTTGAGCGAACGATACAAACGGTCGTCATTGATCACCGGATCATAGGTGCAGAGCAAATCTACATCAAATTGAACTCCGTGTTTTTGGGCAATTTTTTCTGCAATTTGGCGAGTTTTCCGATTGATATCGTCTCTGACCTCTTTGCTTAAAGTGCGATGAGTTCCCTGCAAAAGACATTCATCGGGAATAATGTTGCGAATGCTTCCGCTTCTCATTACCCCTATGTTGAAGATAATTTTTTGCGCGGGTTGCAGTTTAGCGATGTAATCATTTATTCGTTTATAGAATTCCACTCCCGCAATTAGAGCGTTTTTGCCTTTTTCGGGGAAAGCAGCATGAGCGGCAACACCGGTAAAGCGAACATCAAATTCCTGAGGAATGGCAAAAAAGAGACCCGCTTTAGCGGAAATTTCACCGACCGGTAAGCGTCCGCTGACATGTAAGGCAAAAACTGCTTTGATCTTATAAGCTTGCAGCAGACCTTCACGCAAAACTGCTTCCGCACCCCCCTTTCCTTCTTCCGCAGGCTGAAATAAAAACAGCAGATTCTTTTGCCAACGCTCAGTTACGACTGCCTGAATAAGTCCCAAAAGAACTGTCATATGAATATCGTGTCCGCAGGCATGCATAAATCCTTCATGTTCGGAAGCAAAATCACATCCGGTTTCTTCCTTTAAGGGAAGAGCATCCATATCGGCTCTGAATAAAAGAAAAGAGCCTTTCCCGTGACGATATTCAATCAAAATACCCGTGCTCTGCTGCATTTCATAAATCACAATATCCGGCAGCATTTGCAAATAGGAAAGAAGCAGAGCTTTGGTCTTCACTTCCTGAAAAGCAGGTTCGGGAATGCGGTGCAGTTCTTTTCTGACAGCGATAAGGTCAAAGCTTTTCCCTTTCATCTCAAACCGCCTTAACTGTTTAATTCTTTATGTTTAAGCATAATGCGCACAGCATTGGCGGCAGCGCCTAAACGAATATTATGCCCCACATTCCAAAAAGCCAAAGACATCTTATCGGTTCCGTATCTTAAGCGGCAGACATGACTGTCGTCGGATTTATTCAAGTCCAAAGGTGTCACATAAGTATTGGCGTAATATTTAACTGAGGGCGCATTTTGCAGAATATCCGCCGCTTCCGTTAGCTCAATTTCTTGAGCAAATTCCGCATAAACAGCTTCCGAATGACCATAATAAACAGGCACTCTGACAGTGGTGGCGCACAGCTGTAAGTTACGAATATTTAATATTCTTGCTGTTTCGTATTGCATTTTATCCTCTTCCTGGCAATAGCCGTTATCCTGAAAAGCGCCTATTTGAGGAATGACATTCAAATCTATTTTTTCCGGATAAACGCCAAGCTCATCAGAACCTTGTCTTTGCTTTTGCAAGGTCACAATTCCTTTGTATCCGCTGCCGGATACCGATTGGTATGTGGCAACGACAACTTTGGTCAAATTATACCTTTTGTGCAAAGGGTGCAAAGCCAAAACCAACTGAATTGTGGAGCAATTCGGATTGGCAATAATGCCGTAATAGTTTTTTAATTCATCACAGTTAATTTCGGGAACAACCAAAGGAATATTTTCTTCCCTGCGCCAAGCGGAAGAATTATCGATAACCACATTTCCTGAGGAAACTGCAAGCGGAGCGTAATATTTGGAAATTGCACCTCCTGCGGACATCAAAACATAATCGTAATGCTCTTTCAATGACGCTTCAGTGAGTTTTTTGACTTTAACCGCCTCATCATTAAAATACAGAACTTGACCTTCAGACCTTTCGGACGCAAATAAATCAAGTTCGGCATCACAACCTGCTTCTTCCAAACAAGTTATCATCATCCTTCCGACTTCACCCGTGGCACCTATAATGGCAATTTTCATTCTTCTTCCTTGAATTTTTTCTTTAACCGGTTATAATATTACTATTATTACTCTCTAAAGCCTTTTGTCAATGCAAAACTTGACAGGAATACCCCTTGTCTGTTTTTAGCCTTAAGAAGGCAGCCCCAGTAGCTCAGAGGATAGAGCAACGGTTTCCTAAACCGTGGGCCGGATGTTCAAGTCATCTCTGGGGCGCCATTATTTTTTATAGAGAAAAATTATGAAAAAAGAAGTTAAAACTTTTGCGCTTTTGCAGCCCGGAATGATTTGCGCTTTTTTTGAGCAAAACAATTTGCAGTTCGGTCTGCTGCTTTCCGTTGAAGGAACCGCTTGTCGAATTTACTCTTTAACCGAAGCGGAACTGACACTGCCAACGGAACGGATTGTCCTTTTTTCGCAGAAAATCTATCCGCTGAATGAACCGCAAAACCTTTTAACCGAATTCCAAAAGGAAGTTCAAAACTGCCTTAACGATTTGGATTTGTCCTCATTACGAAACCGTCTGCTGCAGGAGCAGCAAGATTTGACTTTGGAACAAATCATTGAAGTATGCGAATTGCCTTCAACCGATGCTTTCCGTTTTGCTCTTTATCAAGCGGTCAGAAATCGTCCCGATTACTTTAAGTGCAAGCATCCTTTTTATCATGTTCTCACGCCTGAAGAGGAGCAATTATGGCAAAAAGAAGCGGCAAAAAAGGAAAGACAGCGTCAGGATGCACTCATTTTCCCTCTATTAGCCCGTAAAGGTCTGCCTGTCAGTTTCTCACCCGAAGAATTAGCTGCGGCGGACAAACTTTCACCGGTTGACCGGGATGTTTTTCGTTTAGAACTTATTGACGAGGAAATTTGGACTATTGATGCATCAGACAGCAGAGATTTGGATGATGCACTATCTTTGGAAGAAATGGATGAAGGCTGGCAATTGGGAATACATATCAGTGATGTCAGTTCTTTAATTTCCAAAGACAGCGTTTTGGATCTGGCGGCAAGGGAACGCGTCAGTTCCGTTTATTTGCCGAATGGCAATGTTTATTTGCTTCCCGAAAGCATTGTTTGCGAAAAAGCAAGTCTGCTGACTGGAGAATTGAGACCCGCGCTTTCTCTTTTGCTCACAGTCAATTCCGATTGGCAAATAGTGTCTTTTTTGTTTTTTCCTTCTGTAATTTGCGTGAAAAGAAATTTCACTTACGAGGAATTTACTTCGTTTCTTGAACCGGATGTATTCACCGCTGCCAATAAAATGCGGGAAAAAGCTCTTATTTTGCAAAAAATTACTGAACGGCACAGACAATATCGTTTGGAGCAGGGTGCTTTGGGAACAGATGACAGCAACTTACCTCCCGTGCGCAGATTGGTGGCGGAATGTATGATTATTTACAACCGCTATCTGACCGATTTGATAAAAGATTTCGAGGTCCCGTTATTTTATCGTTCGCTGCAGGAAAAAAATCCGGCAAAGATAAATTCACTGCCTCCTTCAATTTGGGGAACCGTTCCCAAGAAGCACATAGGTTTAGGGCTGCCGGCTTATGCGCAGTTTACTTCACCTTTGCGTCGCTACCCTGATTTAATCAATCAAAGACAATTTACCGCATTTAATACAGGAAAGGACTTGCCGCATTCGCAGGAGGAATTGACTGCTTGGGCAGAGAGTATGAACCGGAAACGAAATTTGCTGAAACAGCTGATGCTGCAAGCGGAAAATCAAGAGTTCCAAACTGCGAAAAGAATGTCTTCCGAATAAATTTTTACCGCAAATTATCTCCGCTTGTCCGTAAAATTTTCAGCAAAATCTCCAATTCTTCTTTCGGGCAGAATTGCTGCTTGCCGGTTTGTAAATCTTTAACTGTCACTTTTCCGCTTTTAACTTCATCGTCTCCGATAATCAAAGCAAATTTTGCCTGCTGATTAGCAGCTGCTTTTAATTGAGCGGAAAGAGTTTCCCTTTCAGGATCATAGATCACGAACAAGCCTGAACGCCTAAGTTTAGCCAACAAATATATCCCTTCCGTTTTTGCCTTTTCTCCGCTTAATATTAAGGCTGCAAAAGGCTTCTCGGGTTCGCTGATTGTTATCCCTTCCTTCTCCAAAGACAAAAGCAAACGTTCAAAACCGCCGGCAATGCCGACTGCCGGAGTGGGTTTGCCACCTATTTGTTCTACTAAACCGTCATATCTTCCGCCGCCGCTGACGGCATTTTGCGCACCCAATACGGGATTGAGAAATTCAAAAGCGGTTTGGGTATAATAATCCAACCCCCTCACAATATGAGGATTAAGCGTAAAAGGAATTTCCATCTCAGTCAAATACTTCTGCACCTGTTCAAAATGTTCTCTGCACGATTGGTCCAAATAATCGGTCATCACGGGAGCGTTTTCTATCAACGCACGGCAGCTCGGAACCTTGCAATCAAGTATCCGGCGCGGCTTCATCTGCAAACGCACCTGACAATCGGGACAAAGTTCATCCTTATGCGGAGTAAAATATTCCACCAAAGCCGCATCATAATCCTGACCGCAAACCGGACAACCCACGCTGTTCAACTCCAAACGAATTTGCTTTAATCCCAACTTCCGCAGAAAAGTATCTTCCAGCTCAATAATTTCCGCATCGTAATACGGATGATGACTGCCCAAACATTCGGCTCCGTATTGATAAAATTGACGATATCGCCCCGCTTGAGGACGGTCGTAACGAAACATAGGTCCCAGATAATAAAGTTTCGTTAACCGCGAAGTTTTATCCCAATGATTTTCGACGAAACTGCGCACCACGGGAGCTGTTCCTTCCGGTCGCAAAGCCAAATTACGACCTTTTCTGTCCTGAAAACGATACATCTCCTTTTGCACAATATCGCTCCCTACACCGGAACTGCGTTCAAATAACTCAGCCTGCTCAAAAATCGGAGTCTCAATTTCCGCATATCCGAACGCTTGCGCAGTCTCGCAAAACAGCTGTTTCACCTTTTGCCAACGGTAACTTTCCTCAGGTAAGATGTCAAAAGTGCCACGCGGAATCTTATACTGCATTTTTCTTTCCTTTCACTTTGCGCTTTAATACTTTACGCAATATTTTTCCTTATAGATTAAATATGCCTTTTCGTCAAGACCTTTCCGCAAGCTTTATCTTCAGAAGTCCGCTTTTCCTGATAGTCTTATTCCAATTTATTGTCTGCGAAAGATAAAAGAACACCGAGCCTTTATCATTTAATCTTGCTCATATAGTTGTGGTGGAGTTGGAGGGAGTCTCCGCCTAAAAATCCCAGAGAGACCGCGGCATCACTACCATAACTATTAAAGGAAGAAATTAATGACAAGCGTGATATCATAATCTGAAAGCCAGATAAAATTTATTTCCGTTTCGATGAAAAGGGTTGTAAGGTTAAAAATAGCGCAGGTAAAGATAGACTGTGGAGAGGAGTAAAGATACGAAGGTAATAATGCCGCTGTATTTCATGAATTGCCAAAAAGTTATGCGAAAACCATTTTTCTTGGCGATGCCGACTGCAACGATATTGGCTGCCGCTCCAATCATAGTTCCGTTTCCGCCTAAACAACTGCCCAAAGACAGCGCCCACCACATCGGTTGAAAAGACGGTGTTGGAAAGGCGGAAGTTATATTTTTCAATAAAGGAATCAAAGTTGCCACCAAAGGAACGCTTCCCACGACCGATGATAAAATTCCCGCCAGCCAAACCATGCTTAGAGTCGCAAGTTTAAAATCTCCCTTCGTAAGTTTTACAAAAACAGGTGCAACTTTGCCGAGAATGCCCGCTTCATTCAATCCGCCCACCAACATAAACAATCCGACAAAAAACAGAATGGAAACCCAATCTATTGAATGAACGACAATCTGCTCCACTTCTTTGCGATCACTGATAATAAGTAAAATGAGAGCTGCAGTCATGGCAATGGTAGCTGAACTCAAATGCAGAGTTTCCTGAAAAACAAAACCGACCATTAACAAACTCATAACGATAATCGCTCTTATCAGCAAACGCTTATTTGTAATCAGATTTTTATCGCTGAATTCCATGATTTTAGCCCGTCTTTCATTACTTACCCGCAGCCTTTTCCTGAATAAAAAATAAAATAAAACTATGCCGACAAGAGTAATAAGCAGAATTATCGGAGCCAGATGTTTGATAAAATCCATAAAAGTAAGATGATTGGCACTTCCAATCATGATATTCGGAGGGTCTCCTATCAGAGTAGCGGTTCCTCCTATATTGGAGGCAATAACTTCAGTCACGATAAAAGGGACAGGTGAGATACCCAGCTCGGAAGCGATAAGTAAATTGACGGGAATAATGATAATAACTGTGGTTACATTATCCAAAATTGCTGAAATAGCGGCAGTTACGGCAAACATCAAAAGCAGAATTAAAACCGGATTGCCATGTGCCAGTTTGGCTGTTTTCACCGCTATGTATTGAAAAATGCCGGTTTCTTTAAATACGCCCATGATAATCATCATTCCGATTAAAAGAAAAATCACATTCCAATCAATGTAGGAAAACGCTTTTTCCTGGGTCATAATCTGGCTGATGATGATTAGGAAACCGCCCAGAAGAACGGCAGTCATCTTATTTACCCATTCCGTTATAATCATCAGATAGGTAATCACAAAGATGGCAAGAACAAGAAACATGGCAAACATTATGAACGAACCACCTTTCGAAAGATATCCATAGCGGTAATTGTGCCTGCAACTTTGCCTTCCTGAACAACGGTAAAGAAACGCCTGTTTGTCTGCAGCATTTTGAAAACTGCTTCAATTATGGAGTTATCGGGATTGAGGACATGCTCCGGTTTGGTCATGATTGTCTTAACCAAAACCTTTTCCTCCTGTTCGTAGAGGGTTTCAAAGGGTTCGTAGGATTTGAGGAACAGCAGGTTATCCAACATCATTAAATAATCGGGAAGACCCACCTTCAAATATTGCAGGATATTGACTTCGCCGACAAAATAGCCTGCCTCGTTGATTACGGGCAAGTTTGTGATGTTGTGTCCGCTAAGCAGGTCTCCCATTTCCTTAAGAGTTGCCGTTTCCTTAATCACAATAGGCTCAACAGTCATGATGTCCTTAACGGTAAGATCTTCTTTGACCGCGAGATTGAGTTCTTTTAGGATATTGTAGACCTCGTTCCCGTCTTTTTGATTCAACAGCTTAGTGAAGAAATCCTCGCTTTTGGAAGCGCGCACAATGGCGGAAACTATATTCAGATAAAGTTTGGCTGAAGTCTTGTCCGTAAGAATCAGACAAATAAGACGAATGGTTTGACCGTTATCCGTAATGGG
>Ga0116193_1001314_pt1 | contig 20823 bp, 18 predicted proteins | sample AD_UKC115_MetaG_FD_89892 | JGI IMG/M metagenome (GOLD analysis project Ga0116193, IMG submission 89892) | Active sludge microbial communities of municipal wastewater-treating anaerobic digesters from Hong Kong - AD_UKC115_MetaG | ecosystem: Engineered > Bioreactor > Anaerobic > Digestate... | reverse complement strand
TTTAATGTGAACACGGCATTTCCTTTCTTTCATATTTCTACTGTGCGAAAAGGTTCCTACATGAAAACTACCAATAATAATATTCATCGGAATCTTTTGAAGGACATTTCTCTGTATAGATGCATGCCAACTGACGATCTGTCGGAAGATGCAAATAAGGATAAACTTTTGTCATTACCTCGCTGAATAATGGCGCTGAGACTTCAGATCCCCATATGTTTACCAACGGTTCCTGAAGCCATACATAGGTTACAAATTGCGGGTCATCGACAGGTCCCCATCCAACGAAAGATGCATTCGTCACGCTTAGAACATAACCAACACCCTCTTTCGCAATTTCTCCAGTTCCTGTTTTCCCTGCGATTCGAGTATATTCCATCAGTGAATCTGATGCTTCCACTTCCAGAGAAGTGGCAAGCATTTCTGTAACAGTCTTTGCTGTTTCAGCGCTAATGGGTTGTCCAATCACCTCAGGTTGTGTAATTTCCGTATGATCATCAAAATAGATGGCTTTTACGATATGAGGCTTCATCATTTTCCCGCCGTTGGCAAGCGCATTTACTGCTGTAATCATTTGAATCGGTGTGGTCATGATTCCTTGTCCGAAAGAGTTCGTTGGCAGGTTGATAGGTGTCCAATATTTATCGCCGGGTTTGGAAATCGGGTAATACTCTTCATGCGCCAGCTCAATTCCTGTCGGTTGATTCAATCCAAATGCATCGAGATATTTGTAAAACCTTTCCACACCGATTTGTTCCGAAATCCAGGATAAACAGGTGTTCAATGAATGCTGCATGCAGCCAATCATAGTTTGCGGTCCCCAGGCGCCACGATCCCAATTATAGATACTGACTCCCATGATATTATAGGTTCCGGTGTCATTGAAAATCGTCTCGGGTTTAATCACTCCGGCATCGATTCCAGCTGCCAATGTTATTACTTTAAATACTGAACCGACTTCATACGGCTGCATCACAGCCGGATTAAAGCGATTGTCTTTTGTGAACACTTCTGAAGATTTCCAATATTCATTCGGATCAATTCTTGGATAAGTAGCCATCGCCATAATTTCACCGGTTTTTGGATTCGAAATGATAATTGTTCCACTCTTCGCTTTGTTATTGACCACTGCTTCTTTGATTGATTCTTCGACGATGCTTTGCACTTTTCGATCGATCGTTAAAACAATGGAAGCCCCTTTGGGCATGTCCGGTATTGTATCCGGTATATTGGGATCCAGCGAAAAAAGATGTTCAATGGAGTGGCCAGATAAAATGTCATCATATTCTTGCTCAATTCCATAGGATGCTCCTGCTGATGGATTCAGAAAAGGAAAGAATCCAATGACATTGGATGCCAGATCTTTATTAGGATAATAGCGGTGGATATTTGGATAATAGACAACGGAGTCCAAATCTTCCATAGCTTTTGTCTTGCTTTCGATTTTTGACACTTCCCTTTGACTAAGGAAGGATTTTACCTGATCAATTTTTTCGATTTGTTCTTTGGTCGCAAAATTGGTTAATGGCATTTCAACCGCTTTTTTTTCATCGAACTTTATCTCTGCTGATTTCTTTATTACATCATGATCCATGTTTAAAATCGGAGCGAGATAATTCGCAATAAATTCTCCATGAGAATTGGATGCTTGTAATTTCAGTGATACTGTGTAGGATACTGAATTTCCTGCTAAGAGATATCCCTGACGGTCATAGATATTTCCGCGTTCCGAATTTATCTCCAATGTTCGATATTCAAAAGCCTGTCCAATGGTTTCTTTCAGCGCAATTGCAGAAGCATTCGTCTGGAGATAGAGAATTCGGAGGAATACTACCCCGAAAAAGGCGCTTAAACCAATCACCAGTAATTTGAGACGGAAATCAATACGGTCCATTATTCACCACGCTTTTTAATCGATACGTGTTCTTTTAACCATCGTTGAAGACTTTCTGTATATTCTGGTTTTACAATCGATACCGGTATTGAAAGATTCCGAGGAACATTATCTAAACCGCTGTAATTGTCCTCTCGAAATCCTGCAATTGGAAGATAGGTGTATGTTTCTTCATCATTCATATCGATAGGAATATAACCAGCCTGCTGGGCTCTTTTTTCCATTTCGTCGAAAGATGTTATTTGTCCTTCACGTGTCAAATAATCTGCAATCATTCTGGTTAAATTGCTTCTCTCTTCATGTAACTTCTGTATTTCCAGTTTCATTTTTGTCATTTGAGCTGAACTATACAGGTAGATCATCGTTACGGATGCAATGAATACCAACACAATGATTACATTTAGAATGTTTTGAACTTGTTTCCGCCATGGAGCTAATCGATAAGCGCTTTGAATGGTTTTCATCGTATTTCTCCAATTTTTTCTGCAACTCGAAGTTTTGCACTTCTGGAACGAATATTCGTATCGATTTCAGCACTGTTTGCAATCTGCGGATGTTGTGTAATGATTTTTATCGAAGCTGTGTGATTGCAGGTGCAGATCGGCTGGTTGGGCGGGCAGATACAATTTCGGCTTTCGAATTGGAAAAAATGTTTAATTATCCGATCTTCCAATGAGTGAAATGATATGATTGCCAGCCTTCCTCCGGGCTTTAAATAACTGATCGCCATCGGTAAAACTTTTTCAATTGCATCGAGCTCGCCGTTGACGGCAATTCGAATCGCCTGAAAACTTTTCGTGGCAGGGTGGATCTTTTGACGTGGTTGTTTCATGGCATCTGCTATGATAGCAGCCAATTCTGTCGTGGTCTGAATCGGTTTGTTTTTTCGGATGGAACAAATTCTGGCTGCGATTTGGCGGCTTTTACGTTCTTCTCCATAAACGAATAAAATACGTGCCAGTTCTTCTTCCGGATATTGATTAATAATCTGGTATGCCGATATGGATTGATCCGGATTGAATCGCATATCCAGAGGACCCTCTTTTTGAAATGAAAAGCCTCTTTCGGGATTGTCGATTTGCATGGATGAAACGCCAAGATCCAACAGTATACCATCCACTGGTTTATTCTGATCCAAATAGGAGGACATTGAACTATACGAATCATGTATGATTTTTAAACGATCACTGAAAGATTTTAATCTTTCAGTGGCAATTTGGATCGCTTGTGGATCTAATTCGAAGGCAATTACTTTTCCGTCCGGTGAAGATGCTGATAATATCGACTCTGTATGCCCTCCCGCGCCTAAGGTTCCATCGACATAGGTTTTACCTGGACCGGGCAATAAGGCATCCATCACAACTTGCCGCATCACTGAATAATGAGGAATCTCGTCGGTTATCATTAGCGGTTGTTCAAAAGATTCGCAAAATCTTCGGAGATTTTCTCGTCGTGGAAAGCTTCAATTTCTGCTTTTTTCCATTCTTCTTCCGTCCAAATTTCGATATAGTCAGAAGAACCTGCAAAAATGATTTTGTCGCCATCCTGGAAGTTGAATTCATCACGAAGGTAGGTCGGAAGCAGGAATCGACCGTTGGCATCAAATTCGATTAACTCTGCTTTGTTAAACATGCGGCGCCGATATTTTCGGGCTACCGGATCAGCAAGGCTGAAATCAGATACGTCATTTGCCATTTTTTCGAAGAATGGTATAGAATAAATGACCAGGTTTTTATCAAGGCCAACCGAAATATAGGCGCCTTCTATCAGTAAACTGCGAAAGCGAGCCGGAAGCGATGTTCTGCCTTTTTTGTCGATTGTATGTTCGTATATACCTGTGAACATATATTCTATTTTGTCCTTTAAAAAAACAGAAGACTGGCTGGCCAGTCTACCACTTTATGGGAATCTTTACCACTTCAATGACTTTATTATAGCAAGTTGGCTTAAAAATTGCAAGAGCTAATTCTTTTTATCAGCGATTTGAAATTTGGAAAATTTTTTAAAAAAAGGGGGAATTATTTTTTTTTGAATAAAAACGACACGACACTAACCGATTCACACAAATTTTTCGAATCATAGGCTGATTGAAAACAGCTTGCATCTGATTTTAAATTATGTTAGAATATATACACACAGAAGTTGTAGCAACAACGAAAAGTGGGGATTTCCCCACTTTTCTGTTTATAAGGAAAAATGTGGGAGATGTGATCAAGGATGAAGAACGAATTTGTCCTGGCTTTTAATGAAATGTTGGACGAGAAACAATTGCCTCGTGATACCGTAATCAAGGCTTTGGAATCAGCGATGGTTTCAGCTTATCGAAAAGCTGTTGTGGCTTCAGCTGCGCAGCACATTGAGGCAAAACTCGATCCGGAAACCGGAAATTTTCTGATTTATGCAGAAAAAGAAGTCGTCGATGAAGTCGTCGATGAACGTACCGAAGTATTATTAGCTGACGCAAGAAAAGTGATGCCGGATGCAGAAATCGGTGATATGGCGATTGTAGAAAGTACACCGAAAGATTTTGGCCGTGTAGCAGCACAGACTGCTCGTCAGGTGATTCAGCAGCGTCTCCGTGATGCGGAACGAATGGATCAAATTGAGTTCTATGAAAAGAAGGTTGGTGAAATTGTCAGTGGAGTAGTGCAGTCGATCAGTAATGATGGATATACTATTGGCCTGGACAAAAAAGCGGAAGGAACTCTTCTGCGTAAGGACGTTATTAAAGGAGAACGTTTTCGACTCCATGAACATGTCCGCGCTTTGATCGTCGAAGTAAAGGACACAGCAAGAAATCCTCAGATATTGCTCTCAAGAACGGATCGCAAATTTTTGTTCCGGCTTCTTGAGATCGATGTTCCCGAAATATTCCACGGAATCGTTGAAGTTCGTTCGATTGCGCGTGAACCAGGTGCACGCGCAAAAATTGCAGTATCTGCGACCCAGCAAGGGATTGATCCGGTGGGGGCGTGTGTCGGTATTCAGGGGAAACGCATCCAGCCAATTGTCAAAGAATTACATGACGAAAAGATCGATGTTATCGAATGGAATCCGGATCCGGCTATATTTATTTCCAAAGCAATCAGCCCTGCGAAAGTAGTTGGCGTGTACCTGGGAAATGGGAAGACGGCAACCGTTGTTGTACCAGAAGATCAACTTTCGCTGGCAATTGGCCGTGATGGACAAAATGCGCGTCTTGCTGCAAAGTTGACGAGCTGGCGGATTGACATTAAGAGCGTTACCGAAGCTGCTTCCGATATTATCGGTATCTTCGAATCAAAACGAGATCTGATTGAGCATAACGATGAAACTGATGAAAGAACAACGATCATCACACATAAAGAATTGTTTGATGGCGAAGAGAAAAGTATTGATTCAATTCGTGTGATTCTTTCCAAGAGGAATGAAGGGCGCAATCTTTCCGTTGATGAGATTGAAACATTGAATCGTTTTGTTGATCGAATCGAAAAACGAAAAGTAGCCGGTTTTAATGAGAGCAATGTTTCTGAGGTCATTCGAACACTCATGAACAGTCAACTGTTAAAAGAAGATATTTCAAAGAAACATATCAACGAAAGTGGTCTGCCAAAGCATGTGGCTGCAATTCTGCAAAATGCTGGATTATTCACATTTGGTGATTTATATGAACGGATGAAAAAAGATCCGGATGAGATCTTTAAACTTCAGGGTATTTCAACAAAATCTATGAACGAAATCGCATCACTGGTCAAATTTATTGGCATCAGCACCAGCGTCGAACCGAATATGCAAACAGTTCCGACTGAGATGAATTCGGATTCAGGAATAGCTTCTGAGAGTACTGCATTGGAAGTACCAGCGGAAGTCGAAAATCAAGCGGAAACAGAACCCGAAAAACTTATTGCAGAAACGGTGATAATACCGCAGGTTCAAACTGAATCAGAAATGACAGAAAGTACACCGGAAAAGGCCGTTGAGCAAGAGGAAACAGAAGAAATTTCTTTTGATGAGCTGTTTAATACAATACGAACTGATGCAATTTCTCATGTCGATTATATAGACGATGAGGATGAAGATCGCATTGATGGCAATTCGAAGAAAGATAAAAAGAAGAAAAAGAAGAAAAATGTCCAGGTCGAGTATGATCCGGAAAGCGATGTTACTTTAGTTCATAAGAAACATAAACGTACCGATGATGAGGATTGGGGCTGGTAAAGTGGCAAAAAATACTGTTAAGCGTACAAAGCATGTTCCTCAACGTACATGCATTGGTTGTCGGGAAATATTGGGGAAACGATTATTAATTCGGTTGGTAAAGACCGCTGATGGATTGATGATCGATACAACCGGAAAGATTCCCGGCAGAGGCGCTTATCTGCATAATAAACGGGAATGTTGGGAAAAGGCGCTCTCCAGAGGATTATTAGCTAAGAGCCTGAAGACAGAGCTAAGCGCGTTGGATATCGAAAATATGAGAAAGTGGATGGAAGAATTTCCTGATTTGATCGATTCTTCGTCATAAACAGGAACCCCCCCGTTTTCGGAAAGTGAGCAGGTTATGGGTGAGAATGTAAAGAAAATTGAAATCCCTTACGCAATTACAGTTCGTGATTTAGCGAAACTGTTACAAAGCAACAGCATCCAGGTCATCAAAGTTTTAATGGCGAATGGCGTTATGGCAAATATTAATCAAATGATTGATTATGACACTGCTGCCATTGTTGCAAATGAAATTGGCTTTGAGGCGGTACCGGAATCAGAGAATGAAGTAGAAATTGAAAAAGATTTGGGAGAAGTTCCTTTATGGCGCCAAATCATTGAACGTGAAGACCAGAAGAATTTGATTCCGCGGCCTCCAGTTGTAACGATTTTAGGTCATGTCGACCATGGAAAAACGTCATTATTGGATGCCATTCGGCATACCAATGTAACCGCCGGTGAGGCTGGAGGAATTACACAACATATCGGCGCCTATCAAATAGAAAGCCATGGGAAAGCGATTACATTTTTGGATACGCCGGGACATGCTGCATTCAGCGCGATGCGTGCTCGCGGAGCTCAGGGTGCGGATATTGTCATTCTGGTTGTTGCAGCCAATGATGGCGTGATGCCTCAAACGAAAGAAGCAATTTCGCATGCAAAAGCGGCTCGCGTCCCTATTATTGTGGCGTTAAATAAAATTGACCGGTCGGATGCAAATCAGGACCTTGTAAAAAAACAATTATCAGAACAGGGATTGATGACGGATACCTGGGGTGGGAACACGATGGTTGTACCAGTTTCCGCAAAACAAAAAATCGGCATCGAAGATTTGATGGAAGCAATTTTAATGACCGCTGAAGAAATGAAAATTATGGCAAATCCGAAAGGAAAAGTTTTCGGAACGGTTGTTGAAGCTTCTGTTGATACGAAAAAAGGCGTTATGGCGACATTGCTTGTCCAAAATGGTACGTTAAAAATGGGAGATGTCGTTTTGGCCGGGAATTCTTATGGAAAAATCCGTGCGATGTTTGATTTTCGCGGCAAGAAGATTCAAAAAGCCGGACCTTCGACGCCAGTACAGATCATGGGATTGACCGATGTCCCGACTGCAGGCGATATTTTCCAGGTCTATTTTTCGGAAAAAGAGGCCCGAGCTGTCGTCAGTGCAGCGAAAGCGGATGCTGCTTTAAATCGAAATCTTCCGAAAGCAACACTGGAAGAATTATTTGCCAAATTTAAAGCTGGTGAAACGAAAGAACTATGTCTGATCATCAAAACCGATGTTAATGGATCTCTTGAACCGATTATTAATTCTTTGAATGAATTAAGTAAAGAAGGCGAAATTAAGGTAAACATACTTCATGCAGAGGCAGGAAACATCAGCGAGAACGATGTGATGCTTGCGGCTGCATCTCATGGCGTTGTGATCGGCTTTAATGTTCAGGCTGATCCTGTTGCCAGGAAAAAAGCTGAAAATGAAGGCGTCTCAATCCGAATATATGACATCATTTACCGCTTGACTGAAGATATTGAAAAAGCGCTGAAGGGTATGCTGGAACCGGAATATAAAGAAGTGACAACTGGAAAAGCTGAAGTTCTGGCGGTATTTAAAATCTCCAAACTTGGTTCCATTGCAGGAAGCCGTGTTCGTGAAGGCGAGTTACGCAAGAATTCAAAAATTCGTGTGGTTCGAAAAGGTGAGATTATTTATACTGGTGAAATTTCTTCTTTGAAACATGAAAAAGATGATGTTAAAGAAGTCAAAAATGGCTTGGAATGCGGCGTATCTATTAAAGGTTTTGACGCTTTTGAAGTTGGAGATATCTTGGAAGCCTTCACTTTAGAGCGATCTGGTTCCTGAAAGGAGTAAAAGATGCCATCACCAATACGTCTGCAGAAGATTGCTGACAGAATTCGCGAAGACCTTTCAGAGCTACTGATTTTTCAGGTGGATGATCCTCGTCTAAGCGGAGTTATGGTAACCGATGTAAAAGTTGATCGGGAATTATATTATGTTAATATTTATGTCTCTGCGGTTGAAGGGAAAGAACGGAGCAGTGAAATTCTTGCCGGTCTGGAAAGTGCAAACAGTTTTCTGCGACGGTCACTTTCGCAAACGATTGAGCTAAGGACTTTTCCAAAGTTGAGATTTTTTTGGGATCCAACTCCGGAAAATGCAGATCGTGTCGAGTTCTTGTTGAAACAAATTCAAAAGGAACGCGGGGAACAAGAGGGAGAAGTTCCAAAACCCGCTGAAGATACCGAAGAACAATGAAACACGAAAGTGAGGAATTCAAGATATGAATTTCTCACTTTTACACTATGTACAGTTATTTGAAAAATGAAAAGAATTCATTGTTGTTCTTATGCTTTGTGAGAAGCGCCAGAACCAGCTATTTTATAAGGCATTTATTAAATAACTAATAGCTGACGATCGTTGTTTGTATTTACGAAATTAAACCTTATGTTCATTTCTCCTTTTTTAGAAAGAAAATCAGATGAATTACGAGATTCATGACAAAACAATATCGGCGATTCATCAGTGTATTCAGAATTCAGACAGAATAGCATTATTTTGCCACATACGTCCGGATGGGGATACGATAGGTTCTGTCCTTGGATTAGGGTGGGCTCTGCAGGCTGCTGGAAAAGAAGTTCAATTCATTTCGCAGGATGATATTCCCTCTCAGGATCGGTTGCGGTTTGAAGACTATGTTGACACTTCGCCTTTTCAAAAAACTCCTGGATTATTTGATTGTTCCATTTTACTGGATATCAGCGATATTCAACGGGCAGGAGATTATTTTTCGAAAAATGAAACCTGCATCCCGGATATTTGTATTGATCATCATCCCTCCAACATCGGAATTGCGCGGATCAATTGGATTGATTCAGAAAAAGCTGCAACTGCTGTTATCATCGCAAAGCTCATTCCGCTGCTCGGATTATCTTTTAACAAGAAAACAGCCTCTGCCTTGCTGTCTGGAATATTAACGGATACACAAGGTTTCACAACACGAAATACCGATTCAGAAACACTCCAGATTGCATCCGAAATGATTCAACATGGCGCCGATCTTTATGAGATTACACAAAGCGTGATGATGGCACATTCCTTTGAAGCCGGAAAATATTGGAGCTTTGGATTGGCAAAAATGCAGCGGGACGGAAAACTGTTGTGGAGTGTATTAAAATCCGAGGATAAAGAAAAATCCGGATATCCTGGAAACGATGATGCCAATTTGATCAATTACCTCTCGACGACTGAGGCTATTCAAATTGCCTTATTATTTGTTGAACAATCGCCTCAAAGTGTGAAAATTTCCTGGCGTGGCAGGCCGGGAGTAGATGTCGCTTCAATCGCGAAAAAATTCGGCGGTGGCGGTCACGTTTTAGCTGCCGGCGCAACAATCAATCAATCGTTCGAGAGCATTTTTCAGGAAGTTCTTAACGAAACAAAAAAAGCGATTGCATAATCAAGGATAAAAATACTTATCATTGAATGGGGGGATGTGTTTTTTGATTCGCATATCTCCGATATTTGTGGAACGATAGCAGGAAAAAAAATGCGTGATGAAGATAGCAGAAAATTAAAAAGCGCAATTTCAGGTGTCATCGTCGTTGACAAACCTGTTGGCAAGACTTCTCATGATGTAGTACAGATTATTCGAAAAGGGACCGGTTTACGTAGAATCGGACATACTGGAACTTTGGACCCTCGTGCCTCCGGTGTTTTAGTCATTTTGATCGGACCGGCTGTGCGATTGAGTGAATACTTACTGACTGATCGCAAGCGCTATGAAGCTACAATTCGACTCGGTGCCGTTTCCGATACCTATGATGGGGATGGTGTGATTCAATCGACAGGTGTTGAAGTTCGTTTGACAGAAGATCAAATCTTGGAAGCCATGAAAGAATTTACCGGTGAATTTGATCAAATCCCGCCAGCATATTCAGCTATTAAATTGCAGGGGAAAAAAGCATATGAGTTGGCAAGACAAGGAAAACCTGTCCAAATTCCAAGTCGTAAGGTGAATGTATTTTCGTTTGATCTCGTTGAGTTCAACCTGCCGGAAATTTCTGTTGATATATACTGTTCCTCTGGAACGTATATTCGTTCCATTGCCCACGATCTTGGAAAAAAATTAGGCTGTGGGGCATATCTCAATGGATTGCGTCGAACAGTCAGCGGACATTTTTCTCTCAGAGATGCCATAACAATACCTGATCTGCAGACTTGTTTTGAAGAAGGAACCTGGTATCAGCATCTCATCCCTGCTGCCGATTCGTTGGAGGGAATGCAGGAAGTACTGCTGGATATGGAACTGGAAGCAGCGATTCGATATGGCAAGAAAATACCTGCAAAACCGGAAGACGCAGCACTAGCCAAAGCAGTTTCTGAACAGGGCGAATTAATTGCAATTTTGGAGAAATCTTCTGATGGAATGGCCTGGCAGCCAAAAAAAGTATTATATTCATAAACTATGCTATCCGAATATCATTCATTTTCTTCTTTGCATTTAGAAAAAACCTGTGTCACAATCGGAGCTTTTGACGGTATTCATCTCGGTCATCGTTCTTTGTTGGATCCATTTATCGATTACGCTGAGCGTCTTCATCTCCCAACAGCTGTTGTGACATTTGATCCGCTTCCTACAGTTTTTTTTCAGAGAAATGGTATACAGAAGAACATCATCCTTCCGGAAGAGCGTGCTTCAATACTGAGCCCTCTGGGAATCCAGTATTTAATCACACTGAAATTTGATCAAAAACTTGCCGATCTTTCTCCGCATGAATTCATTTCTGAAATGAAACACGCGTTGAACATGGAATCAATTTGGGTTGGAATGAATTTTTCCCTGGGAAAAAATCGATCCGGTACAACCGATGTCATTCGTGGATTGATGCAGGAATTCAATTTTTCCTTGTATGAAGTTCCTCAATTGACTTTAGATGGCGATGGCGTTTCTTCAACGAGAATTCGTGGATTATTAACAACCGGAAACATCCGAGAAGCTAATCATTTGCTGGGTTATTCATTTTTTATCAATAACGAAATAATCCATGGAGAAGCCAGAGGCAGGAAACTCGGAATTCCTACGATAAATATGGCGTATCCGGAAAAGAAAGTAATGGTAGCAAAGGGTGTATATGCAACAAGAATTACTATCCAGGATGACATCTATGCTGCAGTAACAAATGTCGGGACTCGTCCAACGTTTCACGACGAGGAAGAGCAAGTTGTAATTGAGTCTTTCCTTTTGGAAAATGCATTTGACGATTTATACGGAAAAACAGCCAGGATCGAGTTCGTCGAATATTTACGGACCGAAAAGAAATTTCCATCGGCGAAAGATTTAGTGGATCAGATTCATCAAGATATCGCTGAAGCGAGGGAAATATTAAGCTGACAGCGGATCGTTTATCCGTGCAGAAGTCTAATGATGGACTTTCCAGTTTTCCGAATACCAAATTAGGTAATTTAATAACTGTGAACTCCAGTAATTTTCATCATGTCCACCCGGGTTTATGATTCGGATATTGCTATAACCGTAATAATTCAGTTGATCGCTGAAAATCCGGCCTTTATGACGGTAGTTATCTTCACTCCCGACATCAATATAAACTCTTAGTATCAAATTGTTCTGAATGTGATTCTTTATCAGTACCTGTAAAGACTGGTCGTCAAAAAAAGTGCCGGGAATACTGTGGAGTCCTACTGATCCAAAAACTTCCGGATTGCTGAAAGCCATTTTTTCTGCCCATAGCGCTCCGCGGGATATCCCGCCAATTGCTCGGCAGGTACGATCTGTGCAGGTGTTGTAATTTTCATCAATCCATGGAATGATTGTCTCGAGAATCGCTGTATCCAGTTTTGACAGATAAATGTCTTCGAGAAAATTGTCTTCCTGGATTGTGACCACAAGAAAATGTGGCAGAATCATACGCGCAAATCCATCCTGCATTTTATCTTGCAGTCCCATTTTTTGCCAAACAGAATTGTCCATATTCTGCCCGTGAATTAAATAAATTACCGGATAACCATCGGTAATTCTGTCATCGTAACAGGGGGGAATATAAATGGAAAAACGGACAGGATGCGCCATGACTGGCGATGTCATTTGTACGTTTTGAATTTTCACCGGCATGTCGGAACAAGATGCGAATCCCGGAATAAAATTGCATAGAATTATTAGAAAAAAGAAACTGATTTGGATCTTTCGGGTAAGAAAAATTGCTGCCTTCTTCATCGAACTAATTATAATCAATGCAGATGAATTTGAATCGGCAGCAATTCGATTTATGCAAAATATACTATGATGTTGTGATAATTTTGACGCTTTGAGCCGGATGATTCATTCATGGATTAATCGATCATTGCGAGTAGGGCGTTAACCCGACGAAGTACTCTATTCTCGCGTGTGATGGGAGATCGCTTTGCATCTACGACAGGTTTCACTCATTCCATTTGATGTGTTTTCAAACATCCTTTTTTAAGGTAAAAATCTTTTATTATTTTGGACAGTAGTTATACATTCCTCATTTCTCGATTGATTCGATAAGTCATTCGATATTTCGAATTGTCGAAGTTTCATTAACACTTTAAAATTTGAGAAACCCTTCCATAAAAAGAGCAACAAAGAATAATCCCTCTCATATTCCGAATTGATGTTTCATGATCTGCTTCAAACTGTAAAAAATTACGTTATAAATAAATAGAATGTTTTGATTATTTGTTTACAAATGAAAGAGTTTGATTATGGAGAAAAACCAACAGATTCATAAGATTCAACCAGAGACAGCGCTGACATTCCCATGCGATATGCCGATGAAAGTTATCGGACTGAATATCAGTGAATTTGAAAATACAATTTTTGAGATCATTGAGCGGAGAGATCTACGTGTTGCAAAAGAGGATGTGACATCGATATTAAGCCGAAATGAAACATACCGATCCATGTCTTTCCATTTTTTTGCTGAAAATCGTGAACAGGTTGATGATCTATATCGGGAATTAACCTCAAATCAATATGTCAAGTGGGTATTATAAAATGAGTAATCCAGTTTATCGAAAACCTGACCGGCGCGATTTCCTAAAAATGGTTGGGGCAGGAGCTGGAGCGTTTGCTTTTCAGCCTTTCTTTAGTGAAAATGATTTATTAACAAAAGGTGGAAAAACTGCCCGTGTTGCGATTGCCAATGTCAGTGTCTATAAAGAACCTTGGGATGAAAGCCAGATCCAATATCAAAAATATCGGGATGAATTGGTGAATGTTTATTATCAGGTTAAGTCAGAATATGGCCCGGGATACAATCCAATCTGGTATCGTGTTTGGGGCGGTTATATTCATTCCGGACATCTGCAATTGGTTGAAACACGGTTGAACGAAGTGGATTATTCTGTCATTGGCGCCAATCTTCCCGGAAAATTGGCAGAAGTGACAGTTCCGTTTACACAGGCACGGCTGCATAATTCAGATGGGTCGTGGCGCGATGTTTTTCGTTTGTACTATGAATCCGTTCATTGGGTAGTCGGGTTGATAGATGGACCGGATGGCAGACCATGGTACAGAATCAAAGATGAAATCTTCGATGTCGATCGGTTGGATTACTATGTACCAGCCGAGCATGTCCGAATCATTTCAGAATCAGAATTACTGCCGATTTCTCCCGAAGTCCCCTGGATTGAAAAACGGATTGAAGTATCGATAGCAATGCAGGAATTGACGGCTTATGAATACAATAAAGTCGTTTTAAAAACCAAAGTGTCCACTGGGATTCCAAGCGCTAAAGTTGAAGGAAAGATTCCAACTTCAACACCGACCGGGACTTTTAATATCCAAAACAAAATGCCTTCTAAACATATGGGAGATGGGCAGATGACGGATGATTTAGAAGCATATGAACTGCCGGGTGTCCCCTGGGTTTGTTTCTTTGAACCAAAAAATGGTGTGGCGACACATGGTACCTATTGGCATACCAATTACGGAATGACAATGAGCCATGGATGTGTCAACATGCCAAATGATAAGGCGAAATGGTTATATCGTTGGGCTTTACCGGCTGCAACCGAGTTTAAGTTGGAGACTATCGGTTATGGAACAACGGTGATTGTCTCATAGAATGGCGATTCATCCATGATTAAAGAAAATAAACCAGAAATAATAATGTTTTAATGATTATTGATCCTGGATGTTATGGCCTACACTGAAACAAATTCCATAAAAACCTGATTCGCAATCAATATCGATTTTTTCTTTAAAAACAACCGTCCATCCGACGCAACTTCTATAAGTTTTTTCTGCAAAAGCCTTTCTATTTCATAATGGAAAATATCCTCTAATTCAATTCCAAAACGTTGTTTAAAAATTGCGGGATCCACCCCTGTCTGGATCAATCGAAATCGGAGCATGACGAAATCCTGCATTTCCATCATTTCCGTCTGCGGAATAATCTCCTTGGATGCCGGAAAGATTATACGATTTTTCCTGGCGAGTTTCATGCTTTCAAGATAATCATCGATCGTCGACATATTTACGGTACGTACGTGATCAATATTGCCATGCGCTCCGGTTCCAAAACCTAAATAGGGCAGGGTCAACCAGTACTGCATATTATGCCGGCTTTGCAGTTTTGGACTTTTTGCCCAGTTTGCAATCTCATAATGGATATAACCGCTCTTTTCCAGCAAATCTTCAGCATAATCATACATATCTGCGCTGATATCTTCATCAACCGGTTGCAGCTTCCCTTCAAAAATCCTTTTTTGGAGGAGTGTTCCTTCTTCAATACTAAGTGCATACAGTGAGATATGAGCAGGATTCAATTCAATTGCTGATTGAATTGAATCCTGCCAGCTCTGCATAGTTTGCGTAGGAAATCCGTAGATGAGATCGACGCTGAAATTTTGCAGCTCCGATTCACGTAGAAGCCTGACTGCCTCGATTGTCTGTTGTGGAGAATGACGTCTTCCCATGATTTCCAGTTCATCAGGATTGTTTGACTGCATACCGAGACTGACCCGGTTGATTCCGATTTGTTTCAGATCGCGCAGGTAATCAGCATTGGCGTCTCCAGGGTTCATTTCCAGTGTGATTTCTGCATCTGCATCAACCTGAAAGTTTTCCTGAATTGTTTCAAGGATGGAAGCAAGATTTTTCGCTTCGATCATGGAGGGCGTTCCGCCGCCAAAATAAATACTGTGCACAGGGTTTTGAAGACAGAGTAAATCAGAATTTATCTCAATTTCGAGTTTCAGCGCTTCAATATATTCGGGAATTAATTCTTTCTTTCCTGCAAATGTTGTAAAATCACAGTAACTGCAGCGCGAAACGCAAAAAGGAATATGGATATACAGCGAGAGTGGATCATTCATGCTCATAAGATTACCATGTTATAATACGATTATTAAATTCAGGCAGCCATTTGAAGGAGAAAATCTATTCCAATAAGTTATACATACGGCAGCTTGCTGTTGCTGATCAAAACTTCTCTTCGATATTCTGCCTGCTAATGAATCTCATCTTCATTCCATTGCGAATGAAGCTTTGTGCCATGGAATACATTTTGCAGAAATTATTATTCATTTTGTTAAAATTTATTTTAATATAAAAAATTACAAACAGATTAAATGAATCAATAGCGTGGTCTCATGAGTCCAGAAAATTCAAATACACCGAAAACAAAAATATGCCCAACCTGCGGAACCCGCATGAATGAAACAGCTACACGCTGTCTGGTCTGCGGTCGGACTTTTACCGGATTACCTGATGAATTCGGAGTTCCGAAAAAGGGTGCTGCCAAAAGAGAAAATTCTCTTCAGAAGAAACCTCGATTACCTGAAATTACCTTAAGTCTCCCGATAGCCATTGGTCTGGCAATATTAATCCTGGGAGCCGGTGCTGCAGTTGTCTTTTTTATGCTGCAAAGTACCGGCAGAGTGGTGGAACCAACCGCAACGGCAACCAATACGTTTACGCCGACCATTACGTTCACACCGACAACGACTTATACTCCAACGATGGAAATGACATCGACACCGCTCGCACCGATTGAATATACCGTCAAGGAAGGTGATTTGTGTGCTTCGATTGCGGCTTTGTTTGGCATTTCCGTTCCCAGTATCGTACTGGAAAATAATTTATCCTCTGATTGTTATCTGAATCCTGGGATGGTTTTGAAACTTCCGCAACCGACACCAACGATTACGCCGCTCCCGACAAACACATTATCCGGTTCTGAAGCGACGCTTGCAGCCTGTGGATCCTATGATTATGTCGTTAAGAATACGGATACCTTATTTGGAATTGCCTTAAATTTTGGTGTATCGACAGATATCATTCGGGAATATAACGGTCTTGCCAATGATATTGTCGTTGCAGGTTCAACCCTTCATATCCCATTGTGTGAGCGCGTTACTCCAGGACCAACTTCGACACCGACCAATCCACCTCCCTATGAAGCGCCGAATCTGTTACTGCCTGCAGATGGCGCATCCTATAATACGAGCGGTGAAACCATTTCACTTCAATGGGCTGGCGTTGGCACCTTATTGGATAACGAAGCTTATGAAGTTAATATTGAGGATATTACGGAAGGCTCAGGAAGAAAATTGATCGATTATGTCAAAGATACAAAATATATCGTTCCCATATCATTCCGTCCGAGTGATCCTGCTCCTCATGCGATTAAGTGGTATATACAGACGGTACGACAGACAGGAAGCCAGGAAGACGGCACGCCCATTTACAGCTCGGCAGGCGCCAGAAGCGACAGTCGAACCTTTATCTGGTCTGGCGTAGCGATTCAATAATATAGCGATTATTTTTCGAGCAGTTCAGATTTCACCGAATAATTCGAAATTTGGACTGACCTTTCGAATCATAAGAGAAAAATTAAATTCCATATATTTTTTGGGAGAAGCTCAAAAATATATGGATTTTAATTTAATACTCACTATATTTAGAATTTATGGATTACAACAACAATCTAAGCATTTTTTTATCAAACAGTAGCCAGACGATCATTTTGGATTATGTATCCTCTCCCATTGAAAATTTAGTCGAAAAAGTTCAGTTGCAATCCGCCATGCGCATAGTCGGAAATTTGTTTTGCATTAATTCCAAATGGATACAGAATCGTGCCGGCAGCCCGGGCTAAAAGTTCCCGATATTTGGATTTATCGATTTGCTCACGCTGAATCGGTTCGGGTATTTCCCATGCAAATACATCCGGTGTTCCGACGGTATACAGGTAGCGTATTTTTTGTCCGGGAGCAGTATTCTTACCAGTTGCCTCTAATAACTGCCGTGCAGCCCGTACAGCTGCAGTCGGCGCTTTATACTCACACAATTTCCGGCTGATTCTGTTTGTAACGATCAGTTTTTCCGGAGGTATTCTGTCCGCATTGATATCTTCCAGCGCATTATGAAAGATTCGAAAAGCTTTCGGCAAATAATCCGGCAGTTTTCGTGCATCCGCAGCTTTGGCCAGACAATTCAGCATTTCGAGCTGCGTTTCAATGATCCAGACTGGAACATCCCTGCGTCTTGCCTCGATACCGCGAATTTTCAGACTGCCATCTTCGAAAACGCCAAAATAACGATTGGGAACTGGCTGATCATCGTTGGCACGGGATGGCAAAAAAGCAATCCATCGGTAAATGCCGTCCATGGAAATGATCATTCCGGTTCGACGGGAAATTTCATCCAGTACCGGTTGAAAGTCGGACACTTTTTTGCATCCGGATTTTTGAATCCAGAGTGCGTCGACAAACATATGCAGCACTTCACAGTCCATTTCCTCGGAAGTCTCTTTGGCAATCAGCAGCGCTTCCCTTCCTCCGCGCGTAACCGCTTCATGGGCTTCGATCCGCCCGAATCGTGCATTTTTATACCCCAAAAAACCGAAGCAAACAACCAGCAGCCATTTCAGTGCAGAAGCTCTTGCCGTATAGCTTTTTGCAAGCGGGGCGCTTTTATCTGGAAAATGCAGCAGTTTTTCTTTAATAAGAACCCGTTTTTCATAAAGCGGTTTGAGCGTCAGCGGGACTATTCCGAGAACACTGCTGGCAGGTTTTAAACCATCCGGAAGCGGCACTTCTGGTGATATATTCCCATTGATGATAACAGCCGGATACATTGAGGTAAAATCAATTTCTGCCACATTGCAGTGAAGCCCGGTACGCGGTTGGTATATCAGACCGCCACGATCAAATTGGATTAGATCCAATGCGGATTTCGAAGCTTCAATCTGCTGCTTCTGTTCCGGAACCAGGACATCTTGTTCCAGTGCAGTGATCATTTGCATGGCGGAAATGCCGGACCCGGGAGAAACGCGTGCAGCCTGTTCTATGGGCAGCGTGGTGACACGGGCGGATTCCAGTGCGCCGTCCAGGTGATAATCACTCCACATTACCGCATTTTTTGTATCAATATGACAGCGTCCGAACAGAAGTGCCTCTCGTCCGCGAAATACAATCTGGCCATAAGAGTAATAGGTGATTTCTTTTTTCCAGAATAGCTTTCGTTCTTCATCCCGATTCATTTTCAGCGGAATTCCGGCGGCGCTTTCCATTTCCAGCAGTTCCGGAAAAAGCCAATCGTCACCCCATTTTGTCTGAATCAGATCTGGATCGATTTTCTCAATCAACTGGTTGATATGATTCAGCACATTTGCTGGATCACTCATTCTGATTTGCTGTGTATGATGATTGTAACTGAGCCTTAGTGATTCCGGTTTTTTTTTATTTGGATCACAGGACGGTTCCATTTCCAATATACGAAGTACCGGATGCAGTGGCGCCACATCCCAGCGGCTGTTTAACACTTCCAGGTTTAGAATTTCCTGGTTTTCCGAGTCATATGTAACGGAACAAAATGCCAGAGGGAAGGTATGATAACGGGCAGCATGGTGGATGTGGACAGCAAGGTCGGCATTGTAATAAATGAGATCAGGAAAATCTTTTTTTAAACGCTGAAAGCAGAGACGCTGGCGAACTGGATTGTCCATTTCAATTTCCAGAACACAGACCGATTCGGGTTTAAAAACATCGCGTTTATTCTCACGGCTTAGATGAAGCAGTCCCGGCGTCCCTTGGATTGCCAGACAGTATTGATGAAGACGTTCCCGAGGACCCGCCGCAAAAAAGCGGACAGGCAGGTACTGTTTCAGGCAAATTCGCTGATTTTCTTCGGTGATGAACCAGATTCGTACGCCGTCTGTTTCATCTTCATAAATATCTAAAATCCATCCTTTCAGAAATGTTTTCATAGGACACGGCGTTTTCTTTGTTCATAGATGGATTAACGTTGAACAACAAGAATTTTTTGCGTATTTCGAATTACTGACATATTACGAGAATATTTGCAAAAAAATTTATGGCTCCTCATCCAAATGCTCAATCAGTTCAGTCAAGCTAGGCAGGTCGGGGATTTCAGATTCCGGCGGAGGCTCAATCCCCTGCAATTTGCAGAGCTGAGCCACTTTGTTTTCCGTGCGTCTCAGCTTTTTGTACGTCTCAAGCAGCATGCTGATCAGATAAATATCCATCGGATACAAATTGCTGGCGTAAGACGCCTCCGCAATATGAAGACGCGAGAGATTGGTTAATTCCTGCAGTAACTGCTGATCGTCTTTTCGCAGTGCGCGCGTAAAACGCGAGAGCGCTTTTTCCTCTTCAATCCAGGTTTGTGTGGCGGAACGAATTGTCCTTCCCATACGTAGCCTCCCCTGCTTCTATCAAATTATCAGCAATTCGAAATATTGACTTGCTATTCTGATAACGAAGGAAAAACTTGTCGTTGTGATGTTTTTGCGCTTTGCGCAAAGACTTCACAATAACAAAGAATCCTCCCTCTATTTCGGATTGCTGTCGAATAATGGCAGTTGTTGATATTTTTCATTTTCAGTGTTCTGCGCTGTGTTCTGAAGCTGCTGAAACTGATCTGCCGCTTCTTTTAACTGATACATCAGATCGACTCGATCTGCAGCGAGTTCAGGAATGGGTTTAACGCCGACGAATACAGGATTTTTACGGCTTATTTTTTGGATATGATCCAACACATTTCCAAACAACCGCTCCGCTTCCTTTTTCTGTACACTTTCATCGAAAAACGTGGTTAATAGATCCAGTATCAGGATGGGCATATTCTCAAGAGACCGGCTTTCTGACAATAGCGCTTCAGTCTGATAACAGGTAAAGGCACGCGACAAACGGATGTTCAGCATGGCGGCTGCAGGATCGCGTGTGATTTCTCGTAATTCACGTGCGACAAGATGCATATCCGATCGATTGCCGCAGTCCAGAATTCTGACCGCATTTTTCAATGCCAGCTTTGCGCAGAGCTGCAGTAATTGCGGCGTGGCCGCCTGCGGGCCATACAGAACGAAGAAACCGCAGGATAACGGCTGCTGCATAGCAACTGCTGTTTTATCAAGTGAATAACGTTCAATATTTGTTTCCA
>Ga0116193_1001313_pt1 | contig 20828 bp, 29 predicted proteins | sample AD_UKC115_MetaG_FD_89892 | JGI IMG/M metagenome (GOLD analysis project Ga0116193, IMG submission 89892) | Active sludge microbial communities of municipal wastewater-treating anaerobic digesters from Hong Kong - AD_UKC115_MetaG | ecosystem: Engineered > Bioreactor > Anaerobic > Digestate... | reverse complement strand
CTATTGATTGAAACCATGCTGGTAAAGAGGTCAGACCTAACTCACCACACTCTAAGTTACCAACAATCTTTCTCACTTTTACTCTACTAGGATCTAAATCTATCATCCATGGTTCTACTATTAAATCACCGTTTAAAATCGGTTGACCTAACATCTTTATTGTTTGCTCCATCAACTCCTGTTGACGACCAACCAAATTGTGTGGCTTTAATCCAATCATTTTTGCAAACTTTTTAAAACATTTTTTTGATTAAATTGACACATTTGATAAATACTAGTTGAGTGTGTTAAAGTACCACTTTCAAAATAACTTTCCACTTTTATACTCCACTTTAAATTTTTTGTGTCAATTAATGGTCCAACTTCTATTATTTTGCTTAAAACATTATAATGTGTACACCAACCTCCAACTACTGGAACATTTAATTTTGAAATTGTCCATAATTCATCAGTCCAATTGTCTAATTGAGCATAGAAACCTGTAAGATATTTTTCTTCTGTAAAAAGACTTAAACACTGCTCTGTTAAAGATAACTTATAATTTTGATTGTTTTCAGAAATAAAAAATGGCCAAAATAAATTAGTTTCATTAGTGATTTCTATTTCTTTTTTTAAATCAGTATAATGGTACCAATTAGTATTTTTTTTATAAATTGGTACAAAACTATCATTTATTTTTATAAATATACATTCACCATTATTAATAAAACTTCTTTTTATTAATTGTAATACAGGTTTACCAAATGTTTTAATCATAATACAAATATAACAATTTAATCTAACATATAAAAATAAACATAGAACAGTTAAAACAATATATAAAGATATGGCTTCTGATAGATCATTAAGTTTTTTTACATCAATTCCGAAGACACCTGATAGTGCTGGAGTTGATCAAGCAACTGGTATGTCAACGAGTACAGAGCGTATTGAAGTTAATGTTAATAAATATGCACCAGGTTCTAGTTTAGATGTTCAATCAACAGAAACACGAACAGCTGAATATAATGTTGTTCAATCTATAATTGCAGAAGGTCAGTATATTAACTATATGGGTAATGCATCAACTAATGATTATATACCATATAATCCCGCTGCTGATGAATTAAATGCATCATCATTATCACAAATTATTGCATGGTCTCAACAAAATCATCCTTCAATGAAGTTGAATTGGGCTCAATTCGCATTCTTAAAGGATTTTGGTACAAAACCAACTAATAGATTAATGATTCTTCGTAGATTTAATACTCCTGTTGATCATAATTTATTTCAAACAACCATTACTCCAAAATATACAATAGCATCATACTATTCTTTCGATGAAGATTTTTTGTCAATTAATTTTAAAGAAGGATGGGAGCCATTTGCCGATTCTATTACAGAGGTCTTAACTGATGTTATTGGTGTTGATATTACACAAGGTGATGGAGTTGTATCTAAAGTGGCTAGTAGAGTTGGAGAAGCATTAGGTTCAACATTAAATCAAACAATAATCACAAATATTGCACAATCTCTTGGTTATGTTGCTGATAATTCAAGTTTGTATGGTGACCCAAATATTATTTATGAATCTATTATTAGAAAAGTGGCAGGTAAAGATGAATTTGGTGGTAGTATTGAATGTGGTATTGATATATCATTTAAAGTTCACTATACAATGAAAGAAATTAATGGTATTGATGCTAAAGCAGCAATGTTAGATCTTATATCTAATGCAACTCACATGGGTACTAGTAATGGTAAATTTTTACTAACAAGTAAAGGTGGAGATCCAATTAAAGCTGTTGTTAGGTCAATGGAAACTGGTGATGTTGATGGACTAATAGATACTATTTTAAGTGGGTTAAGTGGAATTTTGCAAGAAATAGGTACTAAATTAAGTTCAGTTAAAGATAAAGTTGTTGATGCAACTAAACAAGATGGAGCTAGTGGAGCTCTTGGTGCTGTTACTGATATTGCTAAAGAATTTGTATCAGATTTACTAAAAATAAAATTTCAGCGATATAAATGGAAAATACAAGGTGCTATTGGTGCACTAACAGGCAATCATACTGCTCCATGGCATGTTACAATTGGAAATCCAAAAAATCCTTGGTTTAGTGTAGGTAATATGTATGTTGATAGTTGTACTATTGATAATCCACAAGAAACAGAACTGGCTTGGAATGATTTTCCAACTGAATGGGTGTTTACATACAAATTAAAAAATGGGCGATCTATGGGTGCTAGTGAATTAACTAGCCTATTCAATGGAGGCCGAGGTCGTGTTTATAGCACTATTGACAAAATACAATCTGTAAATATTAGTTCTAATAGTCAATACAGTTTGCCTGGTAATCAAGGTGGTAGTAATGGTATTAATGACAATATTAAACAATCTGGTTCATCATCTTTTAAAAATGATGCAAATAGAGTAAATACTGATCAAATTAATAGTCCAAGTGCTTCTGGTATTGGTGATACACCTTTTAATTTAAATAATACAACAAATGATTCAAATTTACCATAATATAGAATGAAACTAACAGAAATTACATTTAAGAGACTTTATAGTCAGGTTATTAACAACTTAAAAAAGACTTATGATAGAGCCAATTCTTCTTTTAGTTTAGCATCACCATACGGGCATACTTTAACAATATTAACAGAATTGTTTCAATTAAATATGTTATATGTTCAAAATGTCAGAAGACAATTTGACTTAAATGATCCATTAAACAGTGATACAAAAACAGTTCGTTCATTAGCTAAAATAGGCCAATACAATCCAAGTAGAGGTACATGCGCCAGTGGTACAATTGCAATTCAAACTAAAGCTGGAGTAGATGTTAATACAGAAATTGGTGGTGGTAAAATAGTATTCAGAAACAAACAAAAATTAAAAAATGATCGTAATAATTTAGATTATATTTTAGATTTGAATCAAGATACATTAACATTTACACTATCTAATCAAGTGCCAATTCGATTAAATATTATACAAGGCACATGGCAAGAAGCCCAATTTACTGGTACTGGTGAAATTAATAAATCTATTAATATTCCACAACCTGGTCAAAAAGAAATAGATGAATACAGAGTTAAAGTATTTGTTAATGGTGAATTATGGCAAAGGAGAAAGCATAAATTTGATATGTTACCAAATGAAAAAGCTTATGTTTTATATACATCATTTACTGGAGGCATTGATATTGTTTTTGGTAATGGCGATGAAGGAGCTGTGCCTGAACTAACAAGTATTATTTTAGTTCAATTTTTACAAACAGAAGGCAAAGAAGGAAATATTGTAGATCCGTTAATTAATGAATTTAAATTCATAGACTTACCGACAGATTTTTATGGTGAAGATGTTGATACTGAGCAATTATTTGATATTGTTGTTGATACTAATATTACATTTGGAACAGATGGCGAAAGTAGTGAATGGTTAAAACAAATCTTACCGTATGCTAGTAGTAATTTTGTTTTATCTAATGTCGATCAATATAAATTTACGATAATGAGAATGGGAATTTTTTCAATTGTTGATGTTTATGTTGAAAGCAAAAATGATGGTGATTTTTTAAAATCTATATACGCCTTAGCTAAAGAAAATACAATAATGTTGAGCAAGGTCAGTAACGATGATAATGGCTCTACCCTAAGACAACTAATTAGTCAAAATTTAAAAGAAATTGCAACAATTAAAAAACTAAATCGTACAAGTGGTGGTAACAATTTAATTAAATGTTTTCTAATACCAGATGTTCGTATTTTTTATGGTAATGATCGAGATACTAATTATTTTAATATTTCATTAGATGCATTCCTATTAGATGCAGATGAAAAGAGTAGAATTTTGCAATTTTTAAGCCGAGAAGGAACACAAACAGTTTTAAATGATGTTCAAATAGTAGATCCAATTGTTAAAAAATATGCAGTTAATATAACATTAAGATTATATGATGATGCTGTTGCTGATAATATTAATAATGAAATTATTAATGCAGTATCTGAATATTTTATTCAATTAAATCGTAGAGATCGTATTCCACCATCCGATTTAACTAGAATAGTTGATGAGATTGAAGGTGTCGATTCAGTTGATGTTACATACTTATCTGAACTAAATGAGTTGTATCATAAAGAATATTTAATTAAAGCAGAAAGATTTAAAGGTGTTAATGGCAGATATCCTGCTGATGAAGAAATAGTAATGTCAGATGGTTTAAGATATGATAGTGCTAGAACAGTCGGATTAGATCCTATATTAGGTGATATATTAATTGATAAAACAGACTTACCTGTTATAAGAGGTGGATTTAGTGATCGATATAATAATACATACAATATAAAACCCGGATTAGGTCAATATTCAGCGGTTAATATTATTGTATTACCAGGCAGAACACCGCGTAAAAAGATAATGTAATATTTTATATGATAACAAAAATAAAACAGTTTAGGGAGACTATATTTAAGCCACACAATTTGGTTGGTCGTCAGCAGGAGTTGAGAGAGCAGATGTACAAGACATTAGGTCAACCACTATTGAACGGCGACTTAAAAGTAGAACCATGGATGATAGATTTAGATCCTAGTAGAGTAAAAGTGAGAAAGATTGATGGCTACTTAGATTGTAGCAACTTAGGTCTGACCTCTTTACCGGCTTGGTTTCAGTCAATAGAAGAGGTAACTGTCTGGTTCGATTGTAGTTACAATCAATTAACCTCATTAGAAGGCAGTCCAGAGACTGTTGGAGGATCGTTCGATTGTCGTAACAACAAGTTGACTTCATTAGAAAGTAGTCCACGGACTGTTGGATTGTCGTTCAATTGTGATAACAATAAGTTGACCTCATTAGAAGGTTGTCCACAGACTGTTGGAGGGTCATTTCTTTGTTATAACAACAAGTTAACTTCATTAGAAGGTAGTCCACAGACTATTGGATGGTCGTTCTCTTGTAGTGATAATCAGTTGACCTCATTAGAAGGTAGTCCACAGACCGTTGGTGGGTCGTTCTATTGTGAGAACAATCGGTTGACTTCATTAGAAGGCTGTCCGCAGACCGTTGGAGGGTTGTTCTATTGTCATAGCAACAAGTTGACTTCATTACAGGGCTTGCCTAAAAAGATCGGTAGAGATTTATGGTGTTATAATAATGCCAAACAATTTACTGATGCAGACATACAATCAGATACCATAATCGGTGGCAAAATAAAATTTTAAAAATAAATATGATAAAAAACAGTATCATAAAAGAATATAAACAAGTGCCAATACCAGGTGCTCGATTAGCTGTTGAAAAGACTAATTTTTTATGTGGTAAAGGTATGGATATTCAAGATCGATGTAGAGTTGTTCAAATATCTCCAATAGATGGTGTTGATAAATATGGACACATTAAAAGTTTACATATTACGTCTAATAGTATCGACGGTTCGCAAAATGCTCAAGATCGAAGAGGTCTAACACTGTGGAAATTTGAAATAAATACACAAGCATTACTAAGAGATTATTTATACGACCAAATTTATACATCTAATCCATGGAGTCCATTTAGATTGTTAGATGACATAGAATCTAATGGAGATCGTGGTCAAAGTTGTATTAACTATATTAATGCTAATTTACTTAGCCGATATAAGATTGAAGAAGTTGTTTTTTGGGCAACATATTATGACTTAAAATTAGGTCAAACTCCTGGTACTAATCCAGTACCTTTGCTACAAAATGTAGCAACATTTAATCAAATCGCCAGACCTTTGGTTAATCCAGATAGTCAAAAACAAACAGTTTCATTAAAAGAATATGGAGAAGGTTTGATAGAAATAGATTATAAACAAAACCAAAGTAGTACCAATTTTACATTTATTTGGTATTATGATATTATATACGTTAGAGCATAAAAATGAAACAAGAACAAGTAAAAAAATTAATTAAAAGTACTTTAAAAGAGGCTAAAATCGGTTATATTGATGATAGATGGGAACGTCATGGTAACGAATGGAAACTGTGTTATCTTATTTATAGCTTATCAATAAACAATATATTCTTACCAATTGTAAGACTTGTTTGGCCTTTTGATAGTACAAAATCTGAGCTAGTAGATAATAAATTTATTATAATGACCAGTTTAGGTTGTCGTTGGCAAACTGTTGATATTGGTACAAATCCTGAGCTATCACTTAAAAGTTCAATTATTGCAACTTGTAGTGGTGAAATAGAAGAACTAGGAAAATGGATACTTAATATTGGTTTAATACCATTTGTTACCGAATGGCAGAATTGTATTGACCATCAATTCTATTTAAAAAACATTGATGAAAAGATTAAACTACAAATTGAATGGATTCCACAATTTAAGAACTGGAAGGTAGAAAATTTAATTAAAAGTAGTAGCGAAACTGTTAAAAAGTTAGTAGATTATAAAATACAAGAATGATTGCACAAAAATCAAAAGCAAGCAGAGAAAAATTAGGCATTAAACCATTAGAAATTAGTTATAAAGGTGATAGTCCAGCTCAAGCGAATCGTAAGGTGCAAGTAGCTAGTTCAACACCACAAGTTTATTATTATGGTGCCGAAATTGTAGCTGCTCATATTAAACAACTAACTGTTGATTCAAATAAATTCTTACCTCTGTGTTTTGTTAATTTTATTGATCTGTATGGAATGATGAATGATATTGGTTTTCCAACTGATAACGCAAAATTGCTAATAGTGTTACCATCAAATCATGCCAATTTGGGTAATATTTTTATGGAATTTAAAATAACAAAATTTGAAGTTATTACAAATCGTGGTGGTAGTAAACAAATTATGTTATGGGGTATTTGTAATTTAGATAGTATGTTGGTACCAAAATTCGAATGGCGAGAAGGTACAAGTTATCAAACATTAGAATGGATTGCTCAAGACAGTGGTCTTGGTTTTAGCAGTAATGTTAGTTCTAGTATGGATAAACAAAAATGGCTTAATCCAGGTATGAACAGATTAGATTGGTGTCAAAACATAACACACAGTGCTTGGAATGGTGAATCAAGTTATATTTGGTCTTTTGTTGATTTTTATTATAATTTAAATTATGTTGATGTCGAAGGTGAATTAACCAGTGATATTAGTCAGCCGTCTTGGCTACAACAAACATTATTTAATGGTACAATCAATCAAAGTGATAGTCAAAAACCTTCTTATAGTCCTCCATTCTTAACTAACAATGATTCAATGAAGACAACTAATCAGTATTTTACCAGTGATAAAATTCTAAATAAAAGTACTTCGACTTCTTTAAAGCGTGGATATATAAGGAGTTTATATTATTATGATATTGATGGTAATTGGGATAAAAAAGCAGGTCAATTGGCTAAATACGATATTGATACAATTACTACTCCAGGTAGTGAAAGCACATCAATCTTATTAAAAGGTGATCCAGGTTCAACTCAATTTTATAAAATGAATCATCAACAATATTGGTTAGGTACAATAGATACTAGCAATAGTCATCCAGACACTTTATATGCTAAGTTACAGAACAGTGAAAATATGGAAGATTTGCAAAAAATAATGATGCAAATAGAGCTCCCTATTGCAAATTTTAACATTAAGCGGTTTGAAAAGATCAGACTTCTATTTACAAATAGAGGTATTAGTCCAGGCAGAACTGTTCGCAATGCCAAACTAAATGGTGAATGGTTAGTTGTTGGTATTACATACAATTGGTCTAAAAATTCAATGAGTCAAAAGGTTAATTTGGTTAAAAGAGAGTTAACAATTGATGATTTGGCTTAAACAAACCATTGTTCTTGAATATATTATATATGAATCGTCAATACAACGATAAATTAGTAGAAGTTATTACTCAAAAAAGTAGTGAATGGGCCAAAAATATTAAAGATATTATGCCTTTATTACGTTCAGCACCTGAAAATATGACAGATGCAAATGCATTGGCTCTTAGTTATCGTACAATGTTGCTAGAAGAAGTTAGTTATTTTACTGGCTTAATGGCTGAACATGAACGTGATATTAGAGAACTTAAACGTGATAAATTTATTTTTTATGCTACTGGTACATTACCAGATGGTACTCAAGCCAAAGGCAAGACTGCTCTACATCCGTTAATTAATAAAAAACTAAGCAAAGGTGAAATTGATATTGTTTTGTTAGGTGATTTGTCTGAACAGGAAATGACACTACAAGTACTAAGCGATGTTGTAGCGCAGTTAAAAGAATATATAAAAACAATTGATTCTATTTTATTTTCTATTAAAAATAGATTAGAGTTATTTAATTATTTGAAATGATAAAAAGTAAAGTATTTTTAGGTGGTACATGTAATGGTTCTCAATGGAGAGATGAATTAATACCAAAACTAATTATAAATTGGTTTAATCCGGTTGTTGAAAATTGGACCGAGGAATGTCAACAAGAAGAAATTAAACAACGTGCCCAATGTAGTTTACGATGTTATTGTATTACACCTAAAATGACAGGTGTCTATTCTATTGCTGAAATGGTTGAAGATTCAATCTTAAGAAGTAATACATCAGTGATATGTATTTTAGATCAAGATGGTGACGAAACATGGACCATTCATCAAAAGAATAGTTTAAATCAAACTATTAAGCTATGCACAAAATACGGTGCTAGTTATTGCACAACTATTCAAGAACTTGCAGAAACATTGAATATAATGGGTACTGTTTAAATATGTGTTAAATAATAAATTTTTTATGTTAAAAAAAAAAATTAATTTGTTCTTTTTAGTTAATTGTACAATTTTTTTCATTATTTTTCCAATAACCTATCCATTCCATCCTGTAACCATTAGGAAATCTTTGTAAATTTTTCTTTTTTCTTTCTGTATTAAAAGAAACAGTCGAATGTTCAATTTGATTAAATGAATCCCATTGTAATAAATAGGGATCTGTGAAACCAAGATCACTTTTAGCAAAATTTTCACTACTACAAAAATGCTGATCTATTACTTCTCCAGTTTGGCCATCTATTGTATATGCTTGTAATCCATACATATTTGGTTTGTCAAAAATACCATAAATTATTGGTAATTCTTTATTTTGCTGTGCTAATTTCATTTTAATCTAAATTAATAATTGTGCCAATTTCTTTAAAATTGATTCCATAAGGTAGATATGATTCTACTGTACACTTTTCACCAATTGATGGTCTAATTAACTCAATACTTCGGCCTTCATATTGAACAATAATTTGATTTATATTTGGATTTATATTTTCATTCCACCATTCTAAACATTGTTGATAATGATCTTGAACAGGTTGAACCAAAGATTCCATACTACTTCTAGCTGATCGCCATTGTTTACGAATTAATTCTTCTCTTTGAAAGAGACTTTGTAATTTTTCTTTATTCATTTTCATTATTAATTTCTAATTCTATTTCACATCTTTCAATCATTTCTATTGAACAATTTGACATTGTTGCTATACGATAACCGATACCTTTTTTAGTGTGTGCTAAAATTTTAATTGTGTTTGCAGCACCAACGAATTTCCAAGATAAATAATGATATAATAGGTCATAATTTTTATCATATTCAGTTAAATCAGAAACACAATATTCAAATTGAGTTTTATGATCTAAATTTGATAGTAAACTTATTTTAATGATTTTTTTCTTTTTAATACTGGTTAATTTCTTATATTCTTCTTTTTTTTTTTTAAATTAATCATTTTTCCTTTCATTTAAAACAAATATACACATTTTAAACAATATATGGAAAAGTGAATAAAATATATGTGAAATTTACTTATATACCACAAACAGAAAAGATCCATTGTGAATTTGAAGAACGGTACGAGTATTTAGCATTAAATAAATGGTTTGCGCGTAGACGTGAAGGATTTCAATTTGATCCACGATTTAAATTAAAACTATGGGATGGTTATACACGTGGTTTTGATCGAGAAAGTGATCAAATAGATCTTGGTTTATGGAAAGAAGCTGTTAAAATGTGTCAAGAGTTGGGTTATCCATTTCAATTTACTAATAAATCTGAATGGCCTTTGAATAGAGACATTAAAAAATCGGAAGCTATTGAATGGATGCAAGAATGGATCAAAGGTATGGGTATGAGCGAAAGAGATTATCAACTCAGAGTTGCTTCTAATATACTTAAAGATCGATATTGTAATGCTTCAGTTGCAACTAGTGGTGGCAAAACTTTTATATACAGCTTGTTTTTGTTTTGGTGTTTGACACATGGACACAAAGGTAAAAAGTTCTTATTAGTAGTACCAAGTAAAACTTTAGTAACTCAATTCTATAATGATATTATTAAATACAATGCTGGCAGAATTGACTTAAATATTCAAGAGATTTATGGTGAAAACCCAAGAATTACGGATCCAAGTAGAGAACCTGATTTGGTGATAGCGACATTTCAGTCCCTAGCTGGTGAAAAACCAGTATCTAAACAGGATAGTAAAAGGCCTGAACGAACTATTAAAAAGATTAAAAAATATCCAAAAGAATGGTTTAAACAGTTTTGGGCTGTAACTGGAGATGAAGGCCATAAGCAGCTATCTAAAAGTTATCAATACATTATGAAAGCATCTAAAGGATATGCATATTACAGATGGGGTATGAGTGGTTCTTTTCCAAAAGAAGATAGTGAAGAAATGATGAGAATTATGCAGGTTACTGGACCTGTTTGTGATCAAGTAAAAGCTAGAGAGTTAATGGACAAAGGTTATATTACCAAAGTTAAAATCAAAGGTATTATTATCAATTGGAATGACTACGAATTTGCTGAGCGACTAGAAATAATAGCTAAACAAGATAAAAAAGTATGTTATGATTTAGAATGTGCGAAGATTCAAGAATCTGAACAACGAATTAAAATAATTAAAAAAATTGTTACCGAATCTAATCATAATGTGTTAGTGTTATTTCACAATACAGAATATGGTCAAAAGTTATATCAAGAACTAAGTAAAGATCAAACCAGAATCTATCATTATATAGATGGTAGTATTTCTAATAAAAAACGAGCACCAATTTTAACTGATATGGAACAAACAAGTCCAAATCGTATCTTAATAGCATCATTTGGAACGCTAAGCACAGGTGTTTCTATAGATTCTATTACTGGTGTTATATTTACACAGTCATTTAAAAAAGAACAAATTATTATTCAGTCTATTGGTAGAGCGTTAAGACTACACAAAGACAAAGCATTAGCTTATATTTTTGATCTTGTAGACCGATTTAATATAAATCCAGATAGAGCAAAAAAAGAAGGCAAATGGCAATTTAAAAATGTTCTGTTTGGGCATTGGGTAAAACGTGCTAAAATATATGAAGATGAAGAATATCCAGCATCAACTATAGAAATTAATTTATAATGATGATAAGTCAGTAAATTTATCATACGTTTTAAATATAGAACTTTCTAATTAAAAAAATTATGTCTAAATTAAAAATTACAATTAAAGACCAAGAAGATGACGATATTAGACTGTTTAAACATTTATTAAAATGTACTAATAAATGTAAAGAATCTAATAATGATATGCAATTTACAGAAAAATACACATTCTCTTTTTACCAAATATAGAATTCCGAAATTTAAGGTTACAATCAAATGATAAGAATGAAAATGAAAATGAAAACGAAACCACTTTCAATTTTATTTGTGATAATTGGATTAATTTAGATCATAGAAATGGCGATTCAATGTGATGATTTAGAGGATAGATGGTTTAGAATCCATTTAGGTGGTAACGGAGATTACTACCCTGAATTTATCTTTAGAGATAAAGATGATTTAATTAATAGAGCACAACTTAGAATTTGTACAAGTGGCAGTAAAATTCCTTTAGATGTTAGATTAGCAATAGCCAATTTATATAGAGCTTTAGAACAGCACAATTTAAACGATTGGCCAATAGATATATAACTTATGGATAAAGTAATTATAAAATCAGAAATAAAGCCTAGTGACTATATGTCTTATGACATTAAAAGTGATAGTGTTGATACGCGATTGGTTGAATGTAAGGTAGATTGGACAGTTCAAGTAAATACTAAAATAGAAAATGGTATTAAATTAGAAATATATGAAATAAATAAGATTTATGCTGAATGGGAACGAATAGATCATGAAGGTAATGTATCACTATTAGAAACAATAGATTGGAAAGGTGGTATTGATTGGAAGGTAGAATACGAGTGCACTGAAGACACACCTATGGGTATTATTTTATCTGAAATTAAGATTGATGATATAAATAAATCAATATTTATTGTTTTTAGTTAAGTTTTTTATGTATATTTGCTAAATGAATAGACAATTAGCAATTCAAAAATGGATTGATCAGTATGGAATTGAACAATTAGAACAGCAATTAGGTATTTTAGTTAAACAAAAAGATGACTTAATCTTATTAAAATACAATCAAATCGAATCTGATAAATCTAAACATGAAGTTCAAGAATGTAGAGGTTTAATTCTTTCTTTACCCGATTTACATATTGTTAATTATGTTTTTAAAAAATTCTTTAATCTCGGTGAAGGCCCAGCTGATAAGATAGATTGGAATGACGCTATTGTGTATAAAAAATGGGATGGTTCATTAATTAATATTTGGTTCTGGAATGGCGAATGGCGAATGTCTACAAGTGGCGTTATTGATGGTACAGTCGAAATAGAACCCTGTTTAACATTTAACAAGTTATTACATCAAACTATTAAAAAAGTATATGGTAAAACGTGGCAAGAGTTTACTCAAGATTTTGATAAGGATTGCTGTTATGCTTTTGAACTATGTACACCATATAACATTGTTGTTACTCAACATCAGACTTGGCATTTACCCATAATTGGTATTAGAAATAGACTATCATTACAAGAGATTGCACCAGAAAACAGCGAGATTAACTGGTTGCATATTTGTGAAAGTTTTCCGCTGTCAGATTTAGAAAGTATTCAACAGACTTTTCAAACACTAGATTGGCAAAATGAAGGATATATTGTTAGATCTAAAAAGCTATATAATGATCGATTCTTAAGGATTAAAATTAAAAATCCAAAATATGTAGCTGTTCATCATTTAAAAGGTGGTCTCGGCTTACATCACGCAATGCAAGTTGTTAAAGATAATGAAATTGATGAATTCTTAATTTATTTTGCTGAACGAAGCGATGAAATACTACACTTACAACGAGAATGGAAAAGTTTAAAATCACTACTCTTATTTCAATGGCAAATACTACTTAATAGTGGTCAAGGTTATGATACTATGAAAGCCTATGCTTTAGATGTACAAGCCAAAATAGATAAAAAATGGCAAGGATTAATGTATAAACTAAAACAAAATCCAAATATTGACATTTCAGATTGGATGTGTGAACATATAGATAATAAATGGATTTATACAGAATTTATCAAATCTTTCCATTCTAAAAGTCTAACTAATTGATTATCAATAATTTATAAAATATATTTTTCTATGTTATTTATATTTGTTATATTTGTTGTATGAAATTGCAAGACTTATATCAACATTCAGAGCTATTAAATTTATTAGATCAACAAGTAGTCTTATTTAAGGAACGTTTAAGCAGGATGATTGATTCTAAAACAGGATTAGCTAAATTTACTGAAAATGAAATTAATAAAATAGCATTGGAATGGAGAGAACGAATACATTGGAAGTTGATTAGAACATTTACTGATTGGATTTTAGAAACTGATGCAGTTTATCCAGAATTTTTCATGCTGAATGGAGAAGTTTGTATGGATGCTAAAATAAATCGTGAAAATATTTATTATACATTACATACTGAATCAATTGATGCAGGCGGTTGGAATATTCAAGATTGGCATAAGCGGTACTTAGTAAAAACAGACTTACCGGGTAAGGTTGATGGTAAAGCGCTGTATAAACGTTTAACCGTATTAGAAAAGGCTAGAATTTTACAAAGTAAAGTAACAGAATATGATCAAAAGATTTTAGAATTAGACAGTATGACACCAATGCAAAAGTACATGAAATACATGAGATTGAGTCATCCAGCAACATATATGCCAGAAGCTGATATTTTAAGTGCAAGTCACCATTATTATCAGACTCATATTAAAAATCGTCAAAGTTTAATTAATCAAATAGAAAAGTTATTAAAATGAAAGAAAAATAAAATTTTAGTGTAATGCTGGTCATACTAGTGAAGAAGTTGTAATCTAAATAGAACAAAATTCTACAAAAAGTGAAGAACAACAAATAGAAGACACTTTTTATCATTCCTTAAATAATAATGAGGATTGTAGTTAGGATATAATAAATTAATAAATTAATAAAAATAATGAATACTGAAATTTATATGTGGATTGATCCACTAGTTATAGGTCATAAAAGAGGCAGCAGTAAAGTCTATTTTAAATTAGTTATAAATGAAGATTTAAGTTATTTAGATGTTAAGCAAATAGAAACACGTTTAGAAGGAAAGTATTTACAAAGAGTAATGGATTGGGCAAACATTTATCAAAATTGGAATTATGGTGTTGTTTCTATTAAACCTACATCTAAAAAAGAGGGAATAAATAGTGCTCTATCTCCAGAAGAATTAAACAAAATTGAATCTCAGAAGAAGGAAGATTTAAAGATTAAAAAGTTGGTTACTAGTTTAAAAAAGGTTCCATTGTCTAAACACTGTATTGAAATATTAGATGATGGATTTATCCATATAAAGGTTCCTAGCTGGAAAATAGATCAAACAATTGATTTTAAGAAGATATGGGCTTCTTTAGAACAGAATATAATTGGACAAATTAAAGAAGGAGATAAATTAATAATTAATGATCAATTTGGACAACCAATAATTGAATTAATTGGTGGTTCTTTTTTAAATATTGCCTTGGCTGATTTATCTGTATATGATAAAAAGAAGAAGAGACAAGATTCATATTTCGAAACAACTGGATTAAAAGGTGGTCTTTATGTTAGAGAAGATGGCCGATTAGATATTGGTGATTTTGATAGAACTTTTTATTTAAATATTCATACTGCAAATTTATTAAAACATTCACTAAAATTAGGATTAGATAGTAATCAATTATTAAAACAACAATTAAAATTAAAAATAGAATGAAAATTAGTTTTGATTATGATAGTACTTTAAGTTTAGAAACAATAGAAAGTATGGTTGCTTCTTTTAATAGCGAATTAATTGATATTTATATAATTACGAGTAGAATGCAATTTGGTCATTCTAATACAGATTTATATCAAACAACAGAAAGATTAGGAATAATCAAAGATAAAATCTATTTTACAGAATCTTGTTATAAATGGCGCAAGATTAAAGAACTTGGAATCTCAATCCATTTTGATGATGTGGTTGAAGAATCTCAGCTAATTTTACAAAATACTCAATGTATTCCTGTTCTACTTTGGGATAAAGATAATTTAGAATTGATTAAATCTGATCAATTTATGCGAGGAATTTGAAATTAAGCAAACTATGAAAAATATGTGTAAAAAATATTATCATTTTAAAATTTCAAATATCAATAATTTTGGTATATCAGAATCAATTTCAAATTATATTATTTAAGACATATTAAATTATAGTAATACAATACATTTATATATCAATAAAATCTAATATTTATTATATTGGCATTTAGTTTTGTATAATTCTGGTAATGTTAGTGTTTAGAGAGGATAAAATGGTTTAGTTAAAAGATATTTATCTGAAGATCAAGAAATAACTGTACATTTTAAATAAAAAGTTATTAACACTTGTACCAATATCAAAAATAATTAGTATATTTACAATATGAAAACACTTGATATAAAATTAGATTCAAAGAAAAGCAAACCTTCTATTTCTTTTGATAAAAAAGATCAACATAATTTAGCAAAATGGTTCCAGCTAAAAGCTAAAAAAGAGCTGTTAGATAAAGAGCTTAATGCTATAGAAGAGAGTTTAAAAAATGCCGGATTAGAAAAATGGTGTCAAATATATGAATCAAGTGCAGATAATCCAGGTTCTATCTTATTAGAAGGAAATAATGGACACGAAGTGATGTTAACTGTTAAAGAAAATACCAAATTAAAACCAAAAGAGATTTCTGTTTCATATCTAATTGGTAAATATGGTAAAATTGTTGAAACCAATTCAACTGTTCAATTTGAACCAAAATTATTCCTTAAATACAAGCGAGAAATATTAAAACTAATTAAATCTAGTACAAACATTACCAAAGAAGATAAAGTACTACTAATTAAAGAATCATCAACTGAAAGCTTAAAAAGTGGTCTTAATAATTGCTTATTAGAACTACAAGAAAATGCTAAAGAGTTAACTGGTAAATTGCCAAGTTTATATGAGGTAGTACAAGATTTAGGTTGCACACTAACATTTACAAAACAAGAATAATTATGAAAGAATTCTTTTACTAAATAGTGTATTAAATAATTTGAATTAAATAAATGCTATGACTATTCAATTTAATCAATATTTTTTAGACCTAGATCTTTTAATAAATAAGTTAAATTATCAAACTTTTGATTGTATCATAGCTTTAAAAAGAAGTGGATTTATTCTTGGTGCTGTTCTGTCGAATCATTTAGATATTCCGCTGTTTGTTCCATCTGAAATAGAATCAATTCCAAAACAATTTCAAAGGTGCTTAGTAGTTGATGATAAGATATGTACAGGTAAATCTATAAAGAAAATTACAAATAGATTGCTTAAATTAAATAAATCTGTTACTACAGCAGTATTGTATGTTGAAGGCTCGATTAAATCAGATATTTGGATTGTTGAAACTGGTCAAAGTTGTACAATGTGGTATGAAAAACAGAAAAGAAATTACAAAAACTATCCAATTGATAATCAACTACTTACATGAAATTATTCATTTTAACATAATGCAGGTATACAAAGTATACAAAATATGTTGTATATTTGTAATATGAATATTGAAGCTGAAAAAATAGTAAAAGCATTTAGTCAATTTGGAGCTAATATTATTGCACATAATAAGGTAGTAGGTCCAAGTACAGAAACATGGTCATTATCTCCAATTGGAACACAGCGTATAGCTCAAATATTAAGTTTAGAAGATGATATTGCCTTGAAACTGAGTAAACATGATTTAACTATTCAAAATGACATCAACGGTCTTACTATACAATGGTCTAGACATGATAAAAAAGTTGTAAGTTTTCAAACATCTTATCAATCTAAGTTATCTATTAATTTAGGTGTTGATTCATATAATAAAGATGTTATTTTAGATTTGGCTAAAGCACCTCATTTGCTAATTGCTGGAGCTACTGGTCAAGGTAAATCCGTAGGATTAAATGTTATTGCTAAAACATTACACGAAAAATGTGTACAGCTAATTTTTATTGATCCTAAAAGAGTTGAATTTACTCAATATAAAAATTTACAATTAAATCCATGTACTGTTGTTACAAATTTGGCAGAAGCTGTTGCGACACTTGATGGTTTAGTTAATACAATGGAAGATCGTTATAACTTATTAGAAAGTGCAAGTTGTAAAGATTTAACAAGTTATAATGCTAAATTTAAGACAGGTGTTTTAAATGAAGATAATGGTCATTATGAATTAAGCCCAATTGTTTGTATCATTGATGAATTTGCAGACCTGATTATGCAATACCCTGGAGTTGAAAAGAGTATTGTTAGAATTGCACAACTAGCTAGAGCTGTTGGTATACATTTAGTAATAGCAACACAACGACCAAGTGCTGATGTTATTACTGGCTTAATTAAAGCTAATTTTTCAGCTCGATTGGCATATCGTACTGGTTCTGCTACTGATTCTAGAATTGTGTTAGATCAAAATGGTGCTGAAAAGTTAGGTGGTATGGGAGATGCTATTCTTAAAGTAGGAATAGAATGTAGGCGTTTTCAAACAAGTTTTATTAATTAAAATATGCATATAATATCTAAATGGTATCGAAATCAAGAAACTAAATTTATTTATGGTGAAACTCAATTTGATTCTAATGGAATAAATGTTGAGTTATTAGAACGAATTAAAGAAATAAAATGGAATTCTATTAACCATCATAAAGTTTCAATAGATATAGGCTTCCAAGAATGGAGACAATATATTCAAACAGAATTTAGAAAACCACAACAAGAAAAAGTAACAGACCGACCAAAACTTGACAATTGGATTGTTAAAAAATTTTTACAAATTATATAAAAACTGTATAATTGCTCTATGAATTGTAATATTTGTAATAATGAAATAATCCAAGAACGTGTACAACTCGGTTATAAAACGTGTATTCAATGCTCGGTTGAAGAACAAGTAGGTTGTATTTCTGTTGTTTATCATAAAACTGGTAATACAATTGAAATTACTAGTAAAAAAATAGCAACTAAAGTTGCTAAATTATCTGCTCGCTCATCATTTGGAACAATGAAATGTTTAAAAAGTAAAAAGTCTAATAGTTACAATCCAAAAAGTACTACGCACAAATTACATATCCAACCAGTTGCAAGCAATGAAGAATACACTCAGGTTTTAGAACAAATTGTTAATTCTATTGATAAATTAGCATATAGAGATATAATAAAGAATTTAGATAAATTAGTACTTAAACATTCATTATCCGGAGTGCAAAGATCTAATATTTTATCAATATTAGATCACTTAACAGAAAAAAAGACTGCAAAAGAACCTATACGTTATTTATTAAATAGTGAAAAAGAACCGGTCCTATCAGAAATAGATTATGCATTTATAAATTGGAAAAACAAATGAAACAAAAACAGTCAAAAGACTCATTAGGTGATCGAATGAAATCTGTATATGAAAATAGAACCAGATATCAATTGCCTGGGCGAACTTATATAATTATTCGTATTGATGGCAAAGCATTCCATTCTTATACTAAAGGTTTAATAAGACCTTTTGATAAAGATCTAATTGAAGATATGGATAGTACGGCAATCCATTTATGTAAAAATATTATGAATTGTCAGTTTGCTTATGTACAAAGTGATGAAATATCGCTTCTATTAACAGATTTTATTACAACTGATACTCAAGCCTGGTTTGATAATAACTTACAAAAGATATGTTCTGTTTCTGCTAGTTTAGCAACGGGTGCTTTTAATAAAAAGCGATATGCTAGAGGTATTACCAAAGATGCTTATTTTGATAGCCGTGTCTTTTCAATAGGTTCTAAATCAGAAGTTGCTAATTATTTTTTATGGCGTCAACAAGATGCAACCCGCAATTCAATCAGTTCAGTTGCTCAATCTTTATTTTCACCAAAAGAGCTACATGGTGTATCTACAAAAGAAATGCAAGAACTAGTCTTTCAAAAGGCTGGAATTAATTGGGATAAATATGATCCAAAGCTAAAACGTGGCCGCTGGATTGAAAAAGTATATTTAGGAAATGGCCGAAGTGACTGGTACTCAATAGAATGTCCAATCTTTAATCATGATTGGTATTGGATTGATTCAAGAATACCGGATAATGGATAACAAAACGATAACAATATTAAATCCATCAATATCTGATGCATGGTCTGATCAGGTACGAGATGCTAATTCTGTAATTATAAAATTGACACCTAAACAAAATTGTATTATTCATGCACTGCAACAGGGATGTATTCTAATTTGTAGTAATCAGTATAGTACTGTTTGGTGTGCTGGACGTAAAGGCCAATTTGAATTTACTGGTGTACTGTTTTGGAGACTTGTTAATATGGGACTAATTTATCAAGGTTATCAAAATCAAAATTATGAATATATTTTAACCGGATTAGGACAAAAAGCAATAACAAAAAGAGTAGATTTATCTCAATTGATATAACAATATGATTCTCAAAAAGAAAATATACAAAAACTTACCATTACTTGTTAATAGATGGTATCATACTAAAATGCAGACAAGAGAACGTGTTTTAATCAAAGAAATCAGATTGAATAAAAATGGTGAACAAGATCAATGTTTTGTGATTTATGAAAATGCTCAACATTTAGGTTTATGTCCACTACAAGTTGAAAGAATTGAACATGATAAACAAGAGATTAATGAAATTAATATTTGTTCACATTGTGGAGAACCGATTTAAAATATAAAATTATGCAAAAATATGATTCTACTGTAGATACTCTACTACATATTAAAAGAGTACAAGAATTATTATTTACAGCCATTATTGAACTGGGTAAAAGATCAACTGTGCATGATCAATCAAAACTTCTTAGTCCAGAAAAAGAAGTTTTTGATGAAATGACCCCAAAACTAGCTGCATCTACTTATGGTAGTGATGAATACAAGACAATGTTATCCGAATTGAAACCAGCTTTAGATCATCATTATCAGCATAACAGTCACCATCCAGAACATTTTGAGAATGGTGTAGATGGAATGACATTATTTGACTTGATGGAAATGTTTATGGACTGGAAAGCTGCCTCAGAACGTCATAATAATGGTGATATTTATAAATCTATTAAGCATAATAGTGTTAGATTTAAATTATCAGACCAGATAGCTCAAATATTTACTAATACGGCTCAGTATTTAGAATGGCAAAAATAAAAATAATCTATAATCCGGTTGAAATTATGCATGGAACACTAATTAAATTTGTTGATACTCAACAATTTATTCGAGATTCTATTTCTAATAAAAAGAAGCAACTTCTTTGGCTTGAATCTAAAGAATTATATGAAGAATGTGCAATTAAATTGCAAGAAATAAAAGAGTTAGAAATCTTAATAGCTCAGAATGAATAAGTTATAAAATAAACTTTTTTTATATTGTTTTAATTTGTTATATTTGTTATAT
>Ga0116193_1001305_pt1 | contig 20945 bp, 18 predicted proteins | sample AD_UKC115_MetaG_FD_89892 | JGI IMG/M metagenome (GOLD analysis project Ga0116193, IMG submission 89892) | Active sludge microbial communities of municipal wastewater-treating anaerobic digesters from Hong Kong - AD_UKC115_MetaG | ecosystem: Engineered > Bioreactor > Anaerobic > Digestate... | reverse complement strand
TGTTCCATCAGATGATGCATCGCACCGATCGTCTTGCCGAAGATAGCCGGATTCTTGATCAGCAGGGAGACGCCTTTAGCCTCGTCCTGATGAGAAGCTTCCTCCTCTTCCAGTTCCTTGTTTTCTTTGTCGAAAGAAATGCGGAAAGCATATCTCACCACAATCATCGAGAGAATGATACCAATCACACCCAACGGATAGGCCACAGCATAACCCATAGCGATGGTTTTGTCAGGCGTTCCTCCGTGCATATCGGCAAAAGCCTGCTGCGCGGCACCAAGTCCGGGCGTGTTGGTGACAGCACCGGAAAGGATTCCGACCATAGTCGGGACAGAGATACCTGTTATAAGATGTATGACAAGCGTTGCAACCACACCGAGGAAGATGATTCCTACGGAAAGCAGGTTCAACGTAATGCCGCCTTGTTTGAAGGAGGAGAAGAATCCGGGTCCGACCTGCATACCGACCGAATAGACGAACAGAATCAATCCGAAGTCTTTCAGAAAATGCAGGATACCATCATCAATGGTGAAGCCCAGATGCCCCATCAGGATGCCGACAAAAAGTACCAAAGTAATGCCCAAGGAAATGCCGAAGATCTTGATTTTTCCCAGCTGTATGCCAAGTGCGATAACAAAGGACAATAGAAGAATGGAGTGACCGATGCCATTCCCAAAAATCAAATCATTTAACCAAACCATCGTAAAGAACCTATTATTGATTAACCTCAAAAACCGCTGCAAAGGTAACAATAAGATAACCAACTGCCAAGAAAAGTAGTAACTTTGCAGCAAATCTCAACTTAGATGAAAATAATTGCAACTCTTACCGCCGCAATGCTGACAATTGCTACAGCACTATCTGCCCAGACTACGCAGACGACGGTCGTCATCAACACAGATGCCGGAACAATGAAAGCAATTCTCTATCCCGACACTCCTAATCACCTGAAGGCTTTTGTTGAAAAAGCACAGAAAGGGGCTTATAATGGCACGCTTTTCACTCGTGTCATTAAAGATTTCATGATTCAGGGCGGCTCTGCCGATTCCAAAAACGCCAAAGCGGGAGCTCGTGTCGGCATCGGTGATCCGGCAAGTGAAATCCTTCCGGAATTTCTTCCGAATCATTTCCACAAGAAAGGGGCACTCTGCGCTCCACGTCGTCCCGACGAGGTGAATCCCGAGAAGAAATCGGATATGTCACAGTTCTACATCGCTCAGGGCAAAGTGTACACCGAAGAGGAACTCGACGCCTTGGAATCCCAGCACAACCTTGCAGCTCGGACGGCAGCCGTACAGAAGTACCGCGAACCGCTGCAGGACAAACTGGACGACTTGCGCGATTCGGATATCAAAGCGTATCATCAGCTCAAGGACAGCATCGACGCACAGATCAAAGCAGCGATACTGGCAGCGCCCGGACATCTTCTCCTGAGCAAAGAACAGCGTGACGCCTATACGACAGTTGGCGGCGTTCCTACGTTGGATGGAGAATATACCGTTTATGGTGAGATCACCGAAGGTCTGGACGTACTCGACAAGATTGCCGCTGCTCCAAAAGACAGCAACGATCGTCCGACCACCGATATCCATATCATCAGCGTAACCATAGAATAAGAGTGGAAGAGACACTTCACGACATCGAAGAAGCCATCCGTCGTTATCTGGTGCGGAACGGAGCGGAACATCTCGTCCCACGCGCAGCACTCTTCGATATGGACGGAGTCTTGTATGATTCCATGCGATTCCATTCCAGAGCGTGGTGTGAGGTGGCTGAGAAATATCATCTGAACTATACTCCCATTGACTTCTTCCTGCTGGAAGGACGAACCGGCAAAAGCACTATCAACATTCTGTATAACCGCACCTTCGGACGCGATGCAGAAGAGGCCGAATGGAAACAGTTCTACAAAGAGAAGACCGAACATTTCCGTGCCTGCAACAGCGGTGATCCGATGCCCGGTGCTTCCGACGTATTGAAAGAAGCCAAACTGTCAGGCATGAAAACTCTGCTGGTTACAGGTTCCGGACAGGCTAGTCTGATTGACAAACTCAATCAGTCTTATCCCGGTTGTTTCAAGAAGGAAGACATGGTGACAGCCTACGATGTGACGCATGGAAAACCGAATCCCGAACCCTACCTGAAAGGATTGGAGAAAGCCGGAGTGAACAACACGGAGGCTTTTGTCATAGAGAATGCTCCGCTGGGTGTGGAAGCTGCTTCAAAAGCCCACATCTTCACGATAGCGGTCAACACCGGACCATTGCCGGACCGTTCGTTGCTCGATGCTGGAGCCGATCTGCTACTGCCCGATATGATGCATCTGGCAACCTCGTGGAAGAACATAATAAAAGCGTGCCATTCGATTTGAACGACACGCTTTCCTTTTATTCTAACTCTTCTCAGATTACTTTACATAATCAGCTTTGTTCAGATAATCGTAGCTCTGCTGGCAGCTTGCAAGAGGATCGTTGTTTGAGTATTCCTCGATCTCTACGTACCAGTCCTTGATGTTGTTTGCATAAGCCTGATCGAAGATAGGCTTGAAGTCCATCTTGCCGCTTGCGCCGATTTCCTTCTCGTCCTTGATATGCAGAACCTTGATCTGATCAGCATATTTCTTCATATAATCAACAACGTTGCCGCCGCCGAACATACACCAGTAAACATCGAGTTCAAAGAATACGTGATTCTTGCTGACGTTCTGAAGCATATAGTCGTAGATGACCTGACCTTTGATCTTCTTGAATTCATAATCATGGTTGTGATAACCGAACTGGATGCTGGCAGCAGCTGTCTTCAGACCTACTGAGCTGAAGTAGTCGCACCACTGTTTAACGTCGTCGAGAGTCGTTGTCTTCTCATCGAAATCCATCATCGGCTGAACCATATACTTAACGCCAAGCTGGTTGTGTGCTTCGATAGCCTTATCCCACCAAGCCATAACTTCTGCCTGTTCCTTCTTGTCCTTCGACATAGCCTTGGAAAGGTGTGAGCTTGTGATCTTCATGCCGAGGTCGTTGACCATCTTCTTGAAGTCTGCAGGAGCCAGTCCGTAGAACTTGCCATCATCGTAGCTGGCAGCTTCCAGATTCTTATAACCGATCTTTGCGACAGCCTCGAGGACCTTCTGAATACCATCGTCTTTAACCATGTCACGAAGTGAATAGAGCTGAAGTCCAATGTATTTAGAAGCAGCTTGAGCCGTTGCAGCAGCTGCATCGGCAGCTGGTTTGGATTTACCTGCACAAGAAGTTAAAAACTGCGGAACAACAAGTCCGCCGGCAAGCATCAAAGAAGCTTGTTTCAAGAAATCACGTCTGTTTTGCATAGTACTAATGTATTTAAGTATATTTTTAAGTGAATTTTCTGACAAAAATAGGCAAGGATTTCGATTATTCTACAATTTTGCCGTTAAAACTTTGAAAATTGTAGCAATCAATAGCCATTTCACACATTTTTTGTTTCAAATCAATTGAGAGAGGTTTCCATTTTGACGGAATAACTATACGGGAAGGAAATATAGGAAGGAGTAGAAAACGAAATCAGAAACAATTATGCCTAAAAAAGAAAGAATATTCAACTGAATAATATCATAAAAAGAAAAAACGCATAACTTTGGGGATATAAACATAATCTTAAATCAATTCAAATCATGAAGAAATTTTCAATTCTATTGTCAGCACTTCTTCTCGCAGCCTTATCTGTTGGAACACTCCACGCAGATCAATCACTCTTCAACGGAAGCAGTCTCAGCAACTGGAAGACGCATGGCAAAGTTTCCGTCGCGAACAAAATCCTTACACTGAAAGGAAACAAGAGCGGAATGGTTCTCAAAAACGGTAATTACAAAGATTTCGAAATGACACTCGAGCTTCGCAGTACGCCCAAAGGCAAAGGCTCCATTCATTTCCACACCGATGCCCTGCTGAAAAAAGGCTATGCCATTGCCATCAACAACGACCGCACGGATGAAATATGGTGGAAGATGAGCGGCAGTCTGATCGACGTCCGCAACCTTACTAAGAGCTTCGTTAAAGAAGACCAATGGTTCAAAATGAATATACGTGTCTTCGGACAGGAGATAGATGTACATATCAACGGAACGCCGGTTGTGGAATATATCCAGCCGAAAGCTCCCTATCGCGCAGCCAATCATGCCAAGGAACTGCTCGGCAACGGCACGTTCGCCATTGAGAGTTCTGGAACAGGCGCTATCGAGATCAAGAACATCACTGTCAACAAACTCAACGCCCAAAGTGCAGACATCGAAAAACAGCTGGCCGACGCCAATGATGAACAGGCCGATCCAATCATCCGTCTGCATCAGGAGGATTTCCCCGTTCTCGACTATCATGTACATCTGAAAGGTGGTCTGACAAAAGAACAGGCAGCCATTCAGAGCCGTAAGCTCGGCATCAACTACGCAGTCGCTCCCAATTGCGGCATCGGATTTCCCATCAGCACCAAGGAGCAGGTTCTCGCCTATCTCGACAGCATGCGCACACAGCCTTTCATTCTTGCCATGCAGGCTGAAGGCCGTGAATGGATGAACACGTTCGGCGATGCCTACAAAGGTTTCGACTATGTCTTCACCGATTGTATGACCTACACCGATGACAACGGCAACCGTACTCGTTCTTGGATTGCCAAAGAGGTAAAGATTGATGATCCCGAGAAATACATGGATATGATCCTGAGCAGAATCCTCGGTGTATTGAAGGAACCAGTCAACATCTACGTCAATCCGTGCTATCTGCCTGATGCCATGAGCAAAGACTATGATAAATTCTGGACTGAAGAGCGTATGAATACCTTCATCGAAGCACTGAAGAAGAGTGGCAAAGCCCTTGAGATCAACGAGCTTTATAAGATTCCGAGCAAGGCCATCTTGTTGAAAGCAAAAGCAGCCGGCGTGAAATTCACCTTCGGAAGCAATAACGTCACACCGAATGTCAGCGACCTCAAGTACAGCCTTCAGATGAAGAAGGAACTGGGACTGACGGCAAAGGACATGTACAAGCCGCAGATCAAGATCTAAAGCACATCCATCATTATTATACTAAGGGCGGGAATCATATCCCGCCCTTTTTTATTGCCGGGCAAAACAATTAAACGAGGTTCATCGTGTACAACGAAAGATAAGTCTTTGATCAAAAATATTTCAACCATGGTTAAAACTTTTTTTCTTAATGACCTACGAGGCGTGATTCAATGTGAAAATAATTTTCAACCATGGTTAAATAATTATTTTTCCTTTTCCTGAGATGCACCATCTTCCTAAGGAAACGGATTTAATAAGGTGGCAACACTGCACCAAGCAGTGATTGGCACAACCCGATAGTTGTTTCGTTGAGGCGAATGAATGAGAAGGCGACGACGATCACTCTTCGTCTATTCTCTCCAGTTTGAAGATGACAGGACGTGTACCGTCGCTACAACAGGTAATCAGCATCTTCTCGTCGTTGGTCCAGCCTTTCATGATCGAACCGCCTTGCAAAGCCGAATAGACATAACGGCTGATGCAATCCCAAGCTTCGGAGCAGAACTTCCCGTTCATCATCTTCCAAAAACCATCGCCGTCAACCATGAAGACATCGCCTTCATGGAACATCGGACATACGCCGGATTCGGGATCAGCAAGATAAGCCTTCTGCAAATCCTTATAACATTCCGTTCTCAAAACCGTAATTTTACATTTGTGGGTAGCCATATTGTTTTTGTCTCATTAATACATAGATCACTGACAAAAATAATCAAAGTTTCGTAACTTTGTCATACAGCAACTAAAAGAAGCGCAGATGGATTTTCAAGTGTACAGGAGGCTTTACGGTCAATACATCAGCAATGGTTCCGATGATTTCATCTATTGTGAACATCTGGAGACGCGCAGTGAGAACTTCGGATGGCATATCAAGCCGCACGTTCATCCTGGAATCTACCAGATCTTCCTGATTGAGAAGGGAACATTCATCATGTATTCAAACCATGCGGAGAAAAAACTTCAGGCGCCCTGTGTCATTCTTGTCCCTGTGTCGGAACTTCACGGATTCCAATACCAACCGGAGACAAAGGGAAGAATCGTCTCGCTGGACAACAGAAAGACCGATACCATCCTGAATGAATTCCAGTTCAAGACCTCTTTTTTCAGCAGACTTGAATACATCGACTTAAGCAGTGATGCACAGACGCTCAAGGACCTTCTCACTATTCTCGACACTTTGGAAGAAGAACAACGCCATTCCAAGCCGGAGAAATCCATTATGACCAAAGCATTGATGGTGGTATTGTTTACCCACATCTTCCGTGTCTGGCTTATACGGAATCAGTCTGAGGTCGAAACAGAGCCGAACTCACTTCAATATTTCCGCAGTTTCATGCAGCTTCTGAAAAGCACGAATAAAAAAAGTACGGTGACCGAAATGGCAGAGAAGATTGGCATTTCAACGGTTCATCTGAATAGAATATGCCATCAGATAGCCAAGAAATCCGCAGGAATGCTCATCGATGAATATCTGATTGAGGAGGCCAAAGAGCTTCTAAAAGGCCGACAGCTTACGATAACCGAAATCGCGTATTATCTCAACTTCGAATATCCCAATTATTTTGCTCGTTTCTTTAAAAAGAAAACGGGACAAACGCCCAAAGAATTCAGAGAAAACGAAGGGACTACATCGAAACCGATATAATCCCCTCTTTGGTCTTATTAGGATTGGTCACAAAACCACAACCTTGAATACAATATCAATTAATAATCATTGCCATGGAGAAACAGATTGATGACACAGTATTCCCAAACAGCTTTTTTCTATTTGCACAGTCCGTCAATCCAGTCGAAAAGCTCGTCAAGATCATAATCGCCGCTATGAGGTTTGTTCCATGGCAATGCCAGATTCACGTCATAGCCCAGATTCTGAAGACGCGTTCCGAGAATGATGCAGATGGCAAGTCCGGTATCTTTATCATACGATCCATGGCGAATCCTCCAATACTTCGAAGTAGTCGTATTGGATGTTCCTATATAATTTAAAGGATTCATCATCTTAATATAGTTGCTTTCTGCCAATGTCGCACCATCGGTGGTTGTATGCTGCATAGAATAGGCAGTGAAATGCTGTTTGTCGATCTTCGACGTTCCGAACTCCTGGTTCTCAGGTGTGGAAAGATCGAAAGCATCGAATGCAGGCGGAAGTTTCTGTCGTGTCATATAACGGACATACTGATCGAAATCAATGCTGACCGCTTTGCCATTCTCTATCTTCAACCAGGAATAAGAGGAAAGGTCTGTGCCTTTATCCAATTCTTTCTGAGCAGAAGCAACGACGAACGATTTCACCCATTCCTTGAAACTTCCTTCTCCCTGCTCGTCCAAGGACAGAGGATTGCCTTTGAAATCCTTCAAGTTCAAACTATTGATATAAGCAGGGAACTGCGATTTCAACTCTGCGGAAGCTTTGATCTGAGACTCAGTCAGCGAGATATCCGAAGCCGATTGCCCAGGCATCGCACGACCTTTCGCATTGTTCACTCCGTTGAACTGCCATTCATAAGCCATGTCCGCATGGTCAAGGTTGGTTATAGGACAATAGGCTTGAACGGCGAAGATATCATCAGTGGCATCAGCAGCACCAATAGCTTTCAGAAATGGTTCGTAATCAGGATTGTTACCTGTAGCGCCAAGCAGTGATGACATAGCACCACCGGCACTCGTACCGCTTGAGATGATGCGATTGGCATCGCCAGGCATCGCAGCATCGTTGAACTTCAAATAACGAACGGCAGCTTTCAGATCCACAAGAGCAGCAGGAGCTTTGCCCGTTGCAGAAGTACGTCCGCGAGCTCCGGGAGAAGCTACCACATAACCTTGTGACAAAGCGGCAAGAACCACATTCTCGCGTTTGGGGAAATTGATAGCTCCCATCGGCGCACCTTGAGGTCTTGCTCCCTGATCGGGACGGCGCATTCCAGCAGGCATCTCCATCGGTTGTTCTTTAGCGGTTGCCGGAGCAGCAGGCATATAACCGCCAATCTGGTTCGGAAGGAAGATCGGAGCATTCTTGGCGGTATAACCATTGATGCTGCCGCCATTGAAATATTCCTCAGGAACATAGATGTTCATGATCTCATAGCCTTTCTCAACGGGATTGGCTACATAAACAATCTTCTCGTAGGCACGGACTTTGATGGTCTGTCCGTTGTAGGTCAGGACCTGCTTTTCATACTTGGCAGGATTGAACGAAAGCTTCGAATTGGCTGATGTCCCGGCAAAGAGTTGACCTGAGATCAACAATATCAAAGCTGAAAGGAATAAGAATTTTTTACTCATATACATTTGTTATAAAACGTAAGAACATCTATTTCTACAAATCTGAGAGCAAAGTACGGACTTATAAAGGAATATATAAGATAATATTAGAACCTAAAAAGATACAAACCGAACATTTCCCAATTATTATAGAAAACCATGGCCGGTGAATTTATGGGAAGACGAACAAAGGTCTATTGTTTCGACTGCCTGAAAAGCCAATCTCTCAGAGGTTCTATCTCATAGGCAATGCGCCACGAATAGAGGCGATTGTTGAAACTAGTATCAGGCTTTCCACTTGGGACCACTGTGCCGGACTTAAAAAGGGTGAACTTGATGTTACCCGATGCAGCGGCAGCCTTTTGGAACTCCTTTTGTGGAGCACGACCGTCGCAGAGTGAACGTGTAACTTTGGCACCCGACTTCTCGAGAGCGGAGACGAAGGTACGAAGACGCTGCGTTGTGACGGTATCGCCTTCTGAAGCGACAAACCATAAATTTTTCTGTTTCATGACGAATGCCGACTGTGGATTCCAAGATCCTGCGATAAGCAATGATGCTGCGAAGCGATTCGGATACTTTTCATTCATAGCCAATGCCGCCATTGCACCCATCGATTGTCCGGTGAGATAGAGCCGCTTTGCATCGATGTTGTATAGTGTCTGCAACGTATCGAGCAGATCCATCGTGATGTCCAGATCCTGCGTCGTCTTAAAACTACTGTCGGCAATGGCATTGAAATAGGCGGGAACCAAAACGAAACATTCGTGCTTGGCCTGTTCCGATGGTTCAGCCCATACAACACCGCCCAATCCTTGCAGCAGAGGTTCATCGTGACGGGGACGACAGGAATACTCATCCTGGATGAACAGCACCAGCGGATAACTCTTGGCCGGATCGTAATGATATGGAACGAAAAGACTGAACTTCATCATCTTCCCTGTCTTCGGATCGTGGAAGTCCGGTTTGGAAAATCCATCCAGCACCAGATTGACATCCTTCTGGTTATAACTCCAATCCGATTGCGGCTCTATCTGGTTTCCTTCAATGGTAGTCAGTGTGCCGGCCTGCCTGACATAGACCAGAAGACCGTTGCCGCCAGCTTTCGATGAAAGTGAAATGGCCGGATGAGCGGGAGGATTGCCACGGACCTTCAGCATCTCAGCCATCGTCTGCTGCGGCATATTGTTCTGTGGCGATGAAGGATGCTGCGCCGAAGAACCGGTATGCGCTGGTTCTCCAATCTGTACCGGAAGTTCGTAATCGGTGGAAAGCTGGAGAATTACATACCGTCCGTTCTTCCCTACCGAAGCCTCTTCAGGAGTGTCATTCGCATAGATCTTGGTAATTGTTTTGTCACGGACTTCAAAGTCGCTCTTCTTCAACTCCGATTGTTTGATCGGTGCGTTATATTCTACGACGACAGCCTCTGTCTTCAATCCATCCGAAAAAATCCGGTTGATAGCCGTCACATTTTTTATCGGCGACGTGCCTTCTTGAGCTAAAGCTGTTGCTGATCCTAACAGAACAAATAATAAGGAGAGAACAACGCCTAACATTCTGCTATATTCCCTTTTCATCTTCTATGATTATTTCGACTGACTAAAGATCCAGTCTCTCACACCTTCCACGTAATAGGCCACTTTCCATGTCTGCATGTGTTCCATGCCGCCTTCCTGACCTTCGGGAAAGACGGTTCCTTTAGAAAAAACGGAATAGCGGATATTTGCACCCTCATCGTTCATCTTCTTCACATCTTCAGCAAACTCGGCAGCTGTGGCACGACCGTTCCAGGTAGCGCGGCTCACCTTCGCCCCGTTTTTCTCCAAAGTCTCCGTGATGGCGTTCATTCCAGGAAATGCCTTCGTGTCGCCTTCTGCCACCAGAATCCAGATCTTCTGTTTTGCCAAAGGTTTTACCAATGAAGCGTCCCATTGTCCTGCAACGAGCATCGAAGCAGCGAACAGATCGGGATATTTGATGTCGAGCGCAATCGACATCATGCAACCGCCCGATTGTCCCGTCGTGTACATCTTATTCGTGTTCACACTATATTCTTTGGCAATCTGATGAATCAGATCCACTGTGATATCCAGATATTCATTGGTCTGCGACTGATCGTTGGTGATCTGCACAGGATATTGAGGAGCAACGACGAAACAAGGATGTTTGGCCTGCTCTTCCGGAGTGGCCCAGATCGTGGCTCCGACGCCTTGCGTCAAAGTGGCTGTCACTTCATGTCCCGAAATGCTTGCATCGTGCATAAACAGTACAAGCGGATAAGACTTCTTAGGATCGTAGTTCTTGGGAATAAACAGATTGTAGGCCAATTTTGCTCCGGTCTTGGCATCTGTATATTCGAGCTGTTTAAAGTCGTCCACGATCAGATTGATGAATCGGGAACTCTTGAGAGGGGCGTCGGAAGATGCGATACTTGATCCGTCGGAAGCTGTGATCGCAACTGTCTGTGCCACCGTGACCGTGAGATCTTTCCGCTCATCGATTGGCTTACTCTTGGAAGCTTCCACCAATTCCTTACCAGTCGGAAGCGAACCTAGAGGATTAAACATCGGTTTTCCGTTGGAACCAGCTGGCGGACCTTGTCTCTGCCCGTCTTGTTTGGTCTGCACCTTTTGCAATTCAAGGATGACGAAGCGACCATCTTGTCCCTGTGTAGCCTTCGCCTCCATTGTGTTGGCATAAGCCTTCGTAATCGTACGTCCATCCACCTTGAATGAAACGGCCGATAGCTTCTCGTTGCTGATCGCCTTCGGATATTCGACTGCGACCGCCGTCACCTGCTGTCCATCACCAAAAACCTCGGTGATAGCAGTCACTTTCTGCATATTCCTATTTACAGCCCCGACAGAAAATGTCAGGCATAAAACGACCAGAATCATGGCCATTTTCTTATGCGCTATCTTTTTCATCTCTAATAACATTTTATATATGAAATCCTATTTTGTTTTACATTCTGTTGCGAATATCGCATAATTATAATCATAATGAAAATAAAATCGACGGTTTTAACAAATTTACCGACGAATTGATTTCAGGATCCGAGATCATAGAAAAGCATAGATTACAGAAAAAGAATGTGCGGAAAAAGAAATCCACAAATGAGTAAACGCATCAAAATCCGCCATCGTGGATTATAAAAATACTATTCGGATATAGCCCTAATTCCTAATTTAGAATCAGCAGTTTATGAATAGATTACGACCATTCGAAAACGCGCTTCTGACCGTTGAGCGTCCATTTGGACGGGGTCATTGTCTCGAGCCAGTCCAGCGGTTCGCCGACAGGGATTTCCTTGGAGGCCAGGTCGAAACTGTCACGGATCGATTTGCGCTGTTCCTCTCCCACGGCTTTCGGCTGCGCAGAGATGAAAAGCGGTACGCCACTTCCGGCTATCAGCTCCATCCACTGCTTATTGAGCCGCCAGTCAACCTCTGTAGTCAGACCCACGCAATCGGGATCTGCCGCATAGAACTGATTGTGCTGCGCGATTCTGAAAGCCAGCGAATTTACGCCCATCTTAAGCGTCCTCGCCCACTCTTTCCCGCTCGTATCATCACCAATGCGCTGCACTTCAAACAGTCCGGCGCCCAAATGAGAGAAGGTATTGCATCCGATCAGCGGGATATCGCCGGCAGCATTGCGAAGGGAGCGATAGAGATTGAGCATGACTTCAGCATTCGTGACACTCCTATTGTGGAACATCCAGCTACCGTTTGTCACATCACGCTGACTCAGCATGTCCATGCCCCATTTGCCGAACATATCAAAAGAGGTGTAATCATGTTTGACCATCTCATATCCCCATTCATGATAAGCTTTGAAGCATCGCTGCAGATAAGCGGCTGTCTCGGGAACAGTGGGATCGCGCAGCGCTTCGCCTTCGCCAATGACATGACCGGAATGCATCATCAACTGTGTCTTGGGTGTGTCATGAGCGGCACAAAGCGGACGCATCCACAATCCCGGGCGCATACCGTGAGACTTGATCTGTTCCGCCAGTTTACCCATATCTTTGAAATGCCTTCCGGGCTGATAAAAATTATCACTCCAGCTCGATGCATCCTTATGTTGCGGCGCCAAGACTGCCCATCCGGCATCAATTAGGCAATAGGGTCGATTGTTCGTATTGTGCGCCAAGTCTCCGGTCAATTCCACCGTCTTCATGATGAGTTCGTCGGAGTTGTTGCCGTATGCGAAATACCAGTCGTTGATTCCATACACCGGCTGCTTGGTGAGACGAGGTGTGGGACACATCAGCTTGCATAGCTTGCGCAATGCGAGGAACGGACGTTCACCACCTTTTCCCTTATAAGCCACCACCGTCGCCATTTCCAAGGTCCTGCTGCCCAGTCTGACGCCGTGCGAACCATTACGTACGTCCATGACCAGCTGAAGTGTATCCGGATCGGCCTGCCAATAACAGAGCGCCGAGCATCCGGTCATCACGCCGAAACCGTTGCATTCCTTACCATTATATTCCATGAAATACCACGGCATGATGCGGTCGCCGTTCATCTTCTTCCATTGAAGATCGCCATACCCACGTTCCCAATGATCGCCCAAGCATACGGCCGTCACCGGTATCTGTACGCGCCAACCCGCCGTTACATATTTGATCGACTTGCCTTCAGCAGTAAGTTTGAAGGTCAAGCCTTTATCATTTTCTAACACCTGAACAACGATAGAACCAAATTCATACTGGTTCTTGCTGCCTTCAACGGTCATCTCCTCTCCAGATTCCAATGTGATCCTTACGATATCCGGAAGATTCAGCCGGTATGTCTCCGTCTTGGATGTGGATAAAGGTGTCGAGGCAATATTTGCTTTCGATATTAATATGCTTCCGAATGATAATCCGGCTATTTTTAAGAAGTTACGTCTATCCATATTCAAATCATCTTTACCTGTTGCAAGGGATTCACCCACAAATCTTTCAAATGTAGAAATAAAATCCATCGGGATCTGTTGATAGAATAATAAAAGAACTTAAAAGTGGCAATTATAAATGAAATTCAACCCTATTCCACATTTTTTGTAGGGACGAGTGATCTTTCACCCTCTTCGCATCGATCCAATACCATCCATGCAATGAAATGCCATCATCCCGAAAAGCAACCATTCGAACGGAGAGTGTATAAAAATCACTATATCAATTCTGATAATAGATCTCTTTAATGGGTTTTGACGTAACCTCGCGGAGCGATGTGAATTCAACTACCTGCATACTTTGATTTACTTACCTTATTTATACCCACACGCTCTTTGACTTGCGGGACTAAATGAGGACTTTCAGGCAGGCATAGAAGAAAGTCAAGAACGAAAATTATCGGTTTTATCGCATAATTTATCAAAAGATGATTACTTTTGCATCCTAAGAGGAGATGTCAGGCAGACTGGAATATTCTTTTTCATTTCAATATTTCTCCTATTCCACTCTCATCAACTCTTCTAAATACGTGTAATTTTAAACAAAAACATCAGCCATGAGTAAGAATGACGATATGGTCTATGATGAAGATGATTCTGTAACCTTCATCAAAAATTATCTGCCACAAGAAATGAAAGACAAATTTAGCAACGACGACATCAACTATGTGGTCGATCTGATTTACGACTTCTATGAATCGAAAGGTTATCTGGACGATGATGCCGACGAAAACAAAGTGGTGGACATCGACGAAGACGAAATGGTAGCATTTGTTTCGGCAGCTGCCAAGAAAGACAACAAACGCAAGTTTACAAAGGAAGAGATAGGTTTCATCGTAGATGGCGAAATGGAGTATTGCGAATCCATCCATCTGTTCGATTGATGCTCTCCTATTATAACGATGACAATTTTTTAATAATCATAAATTCACAATCAAATGAGAAGAATTAAATTATTATCAATGGTACTGCTCTGTGTAGCAGTATGTCTGAGTGGTTGCAGCACATGGAGCAACACAGCTAAAGGAACAGCTATCGGCGTTGGCGGCGGTGCAGCTGTCGGTGCAGGTATCGGTAAAATCGCAGGCAACACGGCCTTGGGATCTATCATCGGTGCTGCTGTCGGTGGAACAGCCGGAGCTTTGATCGGCAAGAAGATGGACAAACAGAAAAAAGAACTCGAACAGACATTGCCTGATAATACAAAGGTAGAATCAGTCAACAACGGCGAGGCACTGAAGGTCACCTTCGATTCCGGTATCCTCTTCGCAACCAACTCAAGTGCTTTGAGCGATGCTTCCAAGAGCGCTCTCCGCAACTTCGCATCTAGCTTGAAAGAGAACCCTGATACCTATATCAAGATCACAGGACATACCGACAATACCGGTAAGGTTGACTACAACCAGACACTGTCTGAGAAACGTGCCAAGAGCGTCTATGACTATCTGAACACAGACCAGGGCGTTGAGGGCAAACGTATGCAATATGAAGGCAAAGGACTTTCTCAGCCTGTTGCTGATAACTCCACTGAGACCGGACGTGCACAGAACCGCCGCGTTGAAATCATGATCATGGCAAATGAGAAGATGATTCAGGAAGCGCAGCAGGGTACACTGAAATAAGGTGAATCTCACTTCAGAATAAAAGGAAAAGGACTTTGCCACCGGGTGGTGAAGCCCTTTTTTACTCTCCTTACTTATCTTATCCTTCATCAGATGAATCAAAAATTGGAACTCATCACCATCCTCGGTCCTACGGCATCGGGAAAAACGCATTTCGCCGCTTTGCTCGCTGACCGCCTGCACACGGAGATCATCAGCGCAGACTCCCGACAAATCTACCGTGGCATGGACATCGGCACCGGAAAAGACCTCGCAGACTATACTGTGAACGGTCATCACGTGCCCTATCATCTGATCGATATCTGCAATGCCGGCGAACAATACAACCTATTTCGCTATCAGCACGACTTCCATGACGTGTTCTCTTCTCTAAAAGAAAAAAACATTCTTCCTATCCTGTGCGGCGGAACCGGACTCTACATCGAATCGGTTTTGAAAGGGTTCAAGCTCCTCGACGTGCCTCAAAATCCCGAACTTCGCGCCAAGCTGAAAGGCAAGAGCCTCAACGAACTGACGCAGATACTCGCCTCTTACAAGTCACTGCACAACACTTCGGACACCGACAGTGCGCAACGTGCGATCCGAGGCATCGAGATTGAAGAATATTACAAGCAGCAAGTACCGGGCATGCACGAATATGAACCGATCAATAGTCTCATCATCGGCATAGATATAAGCCGCGAGGAACGACGGGAAAAGATCAGCCAACGTCTCAAAAGCCGTCTCGACGAAGGAATGATCGACGAAGTACGCCGACTCCTCAACAACGGCATCAAACCCGAAAACCTTATCTATTACGGACTGGAATACAAATATCTGACGCTTTACATCATTGGCAAACTCACCTACGAGGAGATGGTCTCTCAACTGGAGATCGCCATCCACCAATTTGCCAAACGCCAGATGACCTGGTTCAGAGGAATGGCGCGGCGCGGCTTCACCATTCATTGGCTTCAGGCATCCCTTTCGGACGAAGATAAAATCAACCAATCGCTGAGCCTCATCGACGAAGCGAATAATTCATCATCATCATGTTCAATATAAACAATCTGAAAAGCGACCATTTCTTTCTGTTAGCAGGACCTTGCGTCATCGAAGGAGAAGAGATGGCTCTGCAGATCGCAGAGAAAATAGTGGAACTCTCCGACAAGCTGCATATTCCTTACGTCTTCAAAGGCTCTTACCGCAAAGCCAACCGCTCACGCCTCGATTCGTTCACCGGCATCGGCGACGAAAAGGCACTCAAGATTCTAAGGAAAGTGGGCGAGACCTTCCATATCCCAACAGTCACCGACATCCACGAAGCACACGAAGCCGAGATGGCTGCCGAATATGTGGATGTCATACAAATACCTGCCTTTCTCTGCCGTCAGACCGATCTGCTGGTCGCCGCAGCCAAGACCGGAAAGATCGTGAACGTCAAAAAGGGACAGTTCCTCTCTCCCGCCGCCATGCAGTTTGCAGTTCAGAAAGTCATAGACGCTGGCAACAGCCAGGTGATGATCACCGAACGCGGCACAACCTTCGGATATACCGATCTCGTCGTGGACTTCCGCGGCATCCCCGAGATGAAGGAGTTCGGACACCCTGTAATAATGGATGCGACCCATTCCCTGCAACAGCCCAATCAGGCTTCCGGAGTCACTGGCGGCATGCCTCAGCTCATTGAGACCATCGCCAAAGCAGCCATCGCGGTTGGAGCCGACGGACTCTTCATCGAGACACACCCGAACCCGAAAGTGGCGAAATCCGACGGAGCTAACATGCTTCCACTCGACAAACTAGAGGATCTTCTCGTGAAACTACTGAGAATCAAAGAGGCTATCCGATAAGATGAGGATATCGCCTCCCTTCATTATCCATTTCAGCCAAAGAAAAGAGAGCGATAAAATATGTGCTACAAAATGGAACCATTGGACTTGGTAGAAACCCGCATTCCATCAATGCGGGTTTTCTGCTAATCTAACGTATAGCGTCGTATCTTTCATTATTATAGTTTAGTTTCCGTTATGATTACATCTTTCAGTAGAAAGCAAAAAAAAGGCCATCTTCACAGACGACCAATCTTTATTGCTAACCTTAAATCTAATACCATGAAAAACACAGTGCAAATGTAGGATATTTATGTTGTCCAACATAATTTTTGAGCATTAGTCTCTCCATATTTAACATTAATTAGATATTAAGATTCCAATTTAAGAGTTATTAAAGACTTCCTTGGGTGTCCGGCTTCGTAAAATAGTTGACGAGCTCATCAAAGGAGGCATCTTTCAGAATCACGTTTTTGTCTTTGTCCAGCAAATAGACGGTTGGACTGGCCTTGAGATCATAGAGTTCATCGTTCGTAATGACCTGACCGTTATCGTAGGCATTGATCCAAGACTTGGGCATCGACGGTTCGTGCTGCTTCCAGACGTCGAGATCGGCATCGGGATATACGGAGAGAAGCACCATTTTGTGAGAGTCGAGCAATTCGTTGATCGGAGCAGAATCCTTCAGTTTGCCGGTCATCTCAATGCAGGCTTCACAATCGGGATTGTTGAAGAAGAGAACGAGATAATCCGCCTTGATGCCATACATCTTGGCTTTTCGTCCATCTATATATGTATAGGTAAAATCGTTCGCCTTCTTCCCCACTCTGTTTTTCATGGCCAGCGAAAGGAGACTGCGCGGACGGATCTTATGTGCATCGTCAATAAACGGCGCAGCGATGATCGTTTCCAGAACAGGAATGAAAAACTCATCGTTGTGCATGGGTGAATTGGCATTGTAGAGATATTTCTCGTAGAGCTTCGTCAAGAAGTTGAACATCGCCGTGTCGGCTTCGGCTTTGCCAAGCATCGTCTTGATGGAGGTGGCCGCTTTATCGGCAGGCACATATTTCAAGACATCGATATAATTGCTCATGGCCTGCTCCGTGACAGCGGAATAATGGATATAAGCGGTGTCTTTAAAATTGAATTTGTCCCAATAGTGTTCGGAAAGATAGGCAGCACGCTCGGCTGGTTCGGTAATCAGCGTCGGCACCGAAACCATCTCGAAGGTAGGTTCTGCCACCTGTGCCGTTTGCGCCTTCTGTGCGGACTGACCGCTGCAGGCTTGGAAGAATGGCAGTAATAACAAAATAGACCAATATTTCATACGTTCTGGAATTTGATGCGAATGCAAATATACATTTTTTCTTTCATTATAATTCTCTATATTTGTCTCCGCAAAAGAAGAGAGCATGATAGACCAACCGACCATAGACAGGATTCTGGACGCAGCGAACATCGTTGACGTCGTTTCGGACTTCGTCACATTGCGTCGGCGCGGCGTCAATCTTGTAGGTCTTTGTCCCTTTCATGACGACAAGTCGCCCTCCTTCTATGTCTCTCCCGCGAAGAACATCTGCAAATGCTTTGCATGCGGTGAAGGCGGCACGCCCGTCCATTTCATCATGAAGCATGAGCAGCTCACCTATTACGATGCCCTTCGCTATCTGGCGAAGAAATACAACATCGAGATCAAGGAACGCGAACTTAGTGACGAAGAGAAACGCGTCCGCAACGACCGCGAGAGCATGTTCATCGTCAACGAATGGGCTCTGAAATACTTCACCAATCTTCTGTATAATCATGTAGATGGCCAAACCATCGGAATGCGGTATTTTGCTGAAAGAGGTTTCCGTGAAGACACCATCAAGAAGTTCCAGCTCGGCTATAGCCTCGACGTCCGCGATGCTCTTTACAACGAAGCCATCCGAAACGGATATAAAAAAGAATACCTGGAGAAAACGGGGTTGATCGTCACGCACGACAATGGAAGCGTATCGGATCGATTCCGCGGGCGCGTCATGTTTCCCGTCTTTACCTTGAGCGGCAAAGTGGTGGCATTCGGCGGCCGCGTGCTGAAGAAAGACGAGAAGACAGCCAAATATGTCAATTCGCCCGAAAGCGATATCTATCATAAGAGCAATGAGCTCTATGGCATCTACTTCGCCAAGCAGGCCATCGTCAAAGCTGACAAATGTTTTCTCGTGGAAGGCTACACCGATGTCATCTCCATGCATCAGTCCGGCGTCGAGAATGTCGTCGCCTCATCCGGAACGGCACTCACAGAAGGACAGATCCGCATGATCCGGCGCTTCACCAACAATATCACGGTGCTGTACGATGGCGATGCGCCCGGCATCAAAGCAGCCATTCGAGGCATCGACATGCTACTGGAAGCAGGCATGAACATCAAAGTGGTGCTTCTCCCCGACGGCGAGGATCCCGACTCTTATGCCAAGAGCCACAGCGCATCGGAGTTTGCCGAATATATCAAAGGTGCGGAGACCGATTTCATCCGCTTCAAGACGAAGCTGCTGCTGACGGAAGCCGGAAACGATCCCATACGCAAAGCTTCGCTGATCAGCGACATCATCCGCTCCATCGCCATCATTCCCGACAACATCTCCCGATCGGTCTATGTGCACGAATGCAGCGCCTCCTTCGAGATTGAGGAACAGGTGCTTCTGAATGAAGTGAGCCGCATCCGGCTGAATCATCAGGAACAGCATCCCAAGCCGCCCATCCTCCGAAGGAATGTCACGCCAGGCAGCATACCGGCAGCTTCCGTGCCGACCAGCTCAACAGAGCAGCAGGCAGAACCGCAATACCGGAATGAAGAACAGGTGGTGGAACAGCAGTTTGAACATACCGTTCCGTTCAGTTCGCCCTACGAACAGTCCGAGCGGCTGCTGATGTATTACATCATAAGATATGGCGAAAAGATCATCTTCCAGCAGACCGATCCTGCGACCGGTCAAAACATCGTGTTCCGCGTAGCCGATTACATCCAGTTCGATCTCCATCGTGACGATCTGGCCTTCCACAATCCGCTTTATCAGAAGATGGCGGAAGAGGCTGCCGCTCATTGTACAGAAGATGGATTTCTGGCACACAAATATTTCCTGTCTAACACTGATCCCGAAGTCAGCATGCTAGCCGCCGATTTCATGAGCGATCAATACCAGCTGAGCAGGATCTTCCTCAAGTTCAACGGCGGAAAGAATGACGTGGAAAACGAGGAGGAAAATGACGAGGATCATCTGCAGGCCAAAGTCCTTCAAGCGGTATATGAATTGAAGAATGATTATATCCTGCGAAAGATCAACGAACTGCAGGGCGAAATGAAAGAGGCGCAGAACACCGGTCAAATGGACAAAGTGATGGATCTGCTGCAACAGGTAAGCCGCCTTAACGGAATCAAGAACGAACTGAACAAACAGCTCGGTGAACGCATCGTTTTAAAACTGTAAACTAACTGATACGGAGAGATATGAACTTTTTGGAAACAGAAGAGGTCGTGAAGGATTATTCGGGTCATCGCGCCTTGGACAAAGTGAGCATTCACGTCCCTCAAGGGGAAATATTCGGATTGCTCGGACCGAACGGAGCGGGAAAAACCACGCTAATACGCATCATTAACCGCATCACAGCGCCCGACAGCGGATCCGTCATCTTCGACGGCCATTTGTCACGTCCTGAAGATATCTACCAGATTGGATATCTTCCGGAAGAACGCGGACTGTACAAAAAAATGAAAGTAGGCGAACAAGCCATCTATCTGGCTCAGCTGAAAGGACTCTCCTATCCTGAAGCCAAAAAACGACTGACAACGTGGTTTAAGAAGTTCGAAATCATGTCGTGGTGGGATCAGAAAGTGGAAGAGCTGTCGAAAGGCATGCAGCAGAAGGTGCAGTTCATCGTCACTATCATCCACGAACCGAAACTGCTGATCTTCGACGAGCCCTTCAGCGGATTCGATCCGGTCAACACCGAACAGCTGAAAAAGGAGATCCTCGAACTGAAGGACAAAGGCCACACCATCATCTTCTCCACCCACAACATGGAATCGGTGGAAGAGATCTGCGACAATATCGCTCTCATCAACACTTCACACGTGGTGCTGGCAGGCGCTGTGCCGGAAGTACGCAGCCGCTTCAAAAGCGACCGCTACACGGTAAAGATTCACGCCGACAACCAGACTCAACTGGATCTTCCAGAGTTTGCTGAGAAGATCGAGATTCACACCGATCGGCTAAC
>Ga0116193_1001304_pt1:7500-20948 | contig 20948 bp, 20 predicted proteins | sample AD_UKC115_MetaG_FD_89892 | JGI IMG/M metagenome (GOLD analysis project Ga0116193, IMG submission 89892) | Active sludge microbial communities of municipal wastewater-treating anaerobic digesters from Hong Kong - AD_UKC115_MetaG | ecosystem: Engineered > Bioreactor > Anaerobic >... | reverse complement strand
ATGTTACCTGCCAGTTATTCCCCAGTTTAAACCATCTGTTCATTACAGGAGAAGGTAAATCAACTCCCACTGAATACGGAGTAGAGGGACACGTCGGTGCAGAAGTGATACAAACCATCAGCGATTGGTTGATATAGGTTTGAATCCTTAATTTTTACTTGAAAGCAGTGCTTAACCGACTATAATGGATTTTCAGTTATTAATTTTATTTTTTCAAAACTATGTGGTTGGAAGTAACTTTTTCTTAAATGGATAATATTCTTCTTAAATGGATAGTACTGGGAAAGTAAATGCCAGAGAACTAATACTTGGATATATTTTCCAGGCACGTGTAGGCGACTGACACTTGCCATTTACAATTTAAGCCTATTTTGGCTGAGTAGCTATGAAAATACCATTATCCTTAGTGATCTTAATCCTACCTTCTTTTGCTATGATACCCGTAAGGTAAGACTCAAAATCTTTCCTTTTTTGACCTTTCAAGGCCTCATTTACCTTTCCAAAAGATAAGATGTAATCCACCAAGGGGCCGGCTTCGGTTACTTCCAGAGAATCCGGATATTTAATCATTTTAACCTCTTTGAATGATTTTCGCAACTGTTTTTCACCATTTTCCAGTCCAAAGGCACCGGCCAATGGTTCCAGTGAGTAATGAATCTGGTCATCGTATGTGGAGACCAGTTCACTTATTTCTCTCATGTTACCCGTCCCAAAGGTAGTGGCGTAAAGTGTACCGTCACGTTTTAGAACCCTGCTTATTTCTGATAGGGCTTTTTCACGGTCTGGAATATGGTAGAGCATTAAATTGGCAATTACAATGTCCAGTGAATTATCAGGGTAAGAGATTTCCTGGGCATCCAGTACCTGATATTCGAACCGTTCTGCATCACCATTCAGTACCCTACGCGCATCAGAAAGCATCCCTTCAGAAAAATCCGATAAAATGATGCGGGTATCTTCTGGTATTCGGTTTAAGTTTGCTTTCCATAAAATACCATTACCACAGCCAATTTCCAGGACCTTAGCTTTGTCTTGAAACTGGATCTGGTCAAATATCCATAGAAGCCAGGAATAAGGGTTGGTTTTAAACTTCCGGGTTAATTCCACCCGGGCCATGAAATTCTTTGAATCTGAATACTGGTCTTCCAGCAAACTCATGTTACACCTCGACTTTCACTTTTGTTTTGAGGTTAGTGTTATGGTTTTGTAAAACTACGCTGGAATAATCTAAATTCAAAGAAGAGTTAATAGCCATTGGCAAGACCCGTAGGGTGCAGAGGTAGATTTTCACCCCAGTGTGAGTAATAACATAACTATAATAATTAATTAAATCAAATAACCCAGTGGAGGTTAATTTATGGGAAAAATGTCTTATACTCTTGTACTTGGTATACTGTTGTGTATTGTTGTGGCTGCTTCAGGATGTACCCAGCAAACTGGAACGGGGAACCAAACCCCAGATGTTAAGGGGATTACCACTGTTGCTTTAAATGGTCCTGGTACCTTAATCATCCAGCAGGGGGACAATGAATCCTTCCGAGTGGAAGCAGACAGTAACCTTATGTCTAAAATTTCCACCACTGTATCGGGAAACAGCCTGGCAATCAACAACCTGAACAGTGTGGGTAACGGGGCTGTAAAATTCTACATCACCCTTAAAAATTTGAAAACCCTGGCCACCAATGGCGGAGGTAACTCGGAAATCACTGGCCTGAACACCGATAAACTCACCATTACCCTGGATAACGGTAAAATGACCCTTTCGGGTACAACCCAGAATATGGTGGCTACCATCAACGGAGGGGGTAACATAGACGCCAATAACTTACAGAGCCAAACTGCCACCGTGACCATTAACGGGCAAGGAAAAGCTAATGTTAACGTGATAAACACTCTCACCGCAACAGTTAATGGTGGAGGTTCCATAACCTACACTGGCAGCCCTCAGGTAACCCAGCAGGTCAATGGTCAGGGTTCAATTACCAAAAGCGGTTAAAGAATACATTAAGAAGTCCATGGAGGGATGGTGATTTTTAACTCTATCCCTTTATTATTTTTTTGATTTTTAAAAAATTTCCCAGTTTCAAAAAGGATTTTAGACAAGATAGGATTTTTCAAGTCATTTATCTAACCATATTTAATATAAACCCTCATCTTTGGATAAATATAAATCAACTAAAACAAACTCACAGTGATGAAAACCCAGTTTAACTTCAACCCTAAAGGACCATTCAACTTGTCCCTCACCATCAACAGTGGCCAGACCAGCCAGCCCCCGTGGAAAGAGGATAATCATCATTTCCAGGAACTGGTGATAGTGGATGGTGCTCCCTGTCTGGTGAAGATTGGTCATAAAAATTCAGATTCAGAAAATAGGGTTAATATCATGGCAGAATCTCCAGAAACGGTTTCAAAAAAAGCCATTAAAACTAAGGTTCGGGATATTTTTGGTCTGGAACATGATCTGGACCAGTTATACACATTTTTGGGTGAAGATCCTAAACTGAAGCCCACCATTGCCTTCTGCCGGGGCCTCAGAATTTTTAAAGCCCATAACCCATTTGAATGTATTATATCTTCAATAGCTTCGGCTAACTGTTCCATATTACGCTGGACACGCTCAGTGAATGATATTAAAAGGAGGTGGGGTGATGGATACCGGTTCAGCTCCGGTGATTTTTACACCTTCCCCTCCCCAACCGCTCTGGCCCGTGCTCCGGAACACGATCTAGAAGAGATGCAACGCTGTGAAGATAATCTACCCCCGGATTTTGTTTTTGACAAAAACCTTCAGGCCTGTGGGGTTGGATACCGGGCTAAATATATTATTAATGCCTCTCGCATGGTGCAATCCGAACTAAACCTGGAAGAACTGGCCAGAATGAAGTACAAAAAGGCATTTGACACTATCCTCCAGTTACCAGGTGTGGGGCCCAAAGTGGCCGACTGTATCCTGCTCTACGGTTTGGGGATGGGGGAGGCTTTCCCGGTGGATGTGTGGATTAAAAGAATTATTGAACACCTATACTTCCCTGGTGAGGAACTTAAACCACAGGAAGTCCGTGAATTTGGTATGAAACGCTACGGTCACTGGGCAGGATACGTTCAACTCTATTTATTCCATTATGCCCGGAAATCTGGGCTTTTAAAATCCTTAAAGAAAAAATAAACCTTCAGTACCGCACATTTAGAATCTATCTTTAAAGAAAAAATAAAAATTTATTCTTCATCGGTGCCTGCATTTCTCCAGTCATATATGCTAATGGCCAAAAACACCAAGAAGGCCAGTATGGCCAGGAAATTGAAGGTGGAGTACTGTCCCATAACGAAGGTTTGGTAGATGAGTATCACCAGGATTATGCCCATCAAAAATGCGGCAATTAGACTTAAACTCTTGTTTATTTTATCAGTCCCCTGTGGCTATTTTTTTATTTCATTTGATTATTTAATTCCAAGTGGCATATCGTTTAAAACCGATTTATTTAATAAAATCAACGGGTAATCCCTGTTCTAAACATTTCTCCAGCATCTTTTTCAGTTTCCTCTGGTGAGGTGGCCAGGCCATATATAACAGACCCTTCAACTTCAAGAGTGAAGATGGTACTGGTGTTTCCATGAGTTTCCGTATTTTCGGGGTATCCGGTATCCCTGCCAGAGATAGCATGTTTCCCAGAGCATCAGCATAGTATACTGATTCGGCAAATCCTCTTCCCAGGAAACGGCCCTCATTATTTCTGATATTTACTCCTCCCTCGGAATACTGGGCCCCACTAGCATTGTAACCAGTTTGACCTCCGGCTACTATGGGAGTCATGGTGAATTCCCTCAAGTCCTCCGGTACCATGTCCTGGAACTGGAAATTCCACTGATCCGGGTACCAGGTGTCGGTGATGAAGTAATTCTCTGGATCAGATGATTTAACACTCTTAACCCATTTGTCCACCTTCAGAGTACCCATCATATCCACCACGCGGTGTTCGGCATCAATGAACTGTCCCTTAACCTGGACATTCATGTTACCGGGTGGTTCTTCCCCGGTCTGCCCGTAATACCCTAAGTTTTCGTCAGTGTGGGGTGCATACATGGTCATCTGCCGGTCATCGTCGAATTGGGCCATGAACCAGTCCCATCCCCTTGATTGAGATGGTTTGGTGAGGATACTTGCTGCCCGGACCACCTTGCAGCGGCTGTTTCCCAGGGGCTCCAGACCGTTGCCCCACTGGTGGTCGAACCAGAACTGTCCCTGGGTGAGGGTTATTTCCTCCCCACCCAGTTTCAGAAGGCTGCCTGGTTCCAGACGTAGATTGGTAGCCGAGTAGTAGAGGGTTCCAATGTTACAGCAGCAGGGGAGACATCCCTGGTTTCCCTGTAGTAGGAAGTCCTTTTTGGAGGAAAATCCCAGATCGACCTCCAGTTCCACATCTTCTTCCCCTCCCTGGTTCACCCCCCAGGCCTGCACCCTGAGAGGGAACAGTTCATTTTCCTGTAAAGAGATTATCCGGTTGTTTCCTGCCTCATAATGGAAGGGTTGGTTGGAGAATTTCAAAAGTCCGGTAGTTCCCGCAAGGGCAAATGGGCGCGCCTGAAGGTGTTCTTCCCCCTCACGGGCCACTGCCAGTTGCATCTCGAATATCTGGTTATCCCAGTCTGTTAACCCAAAACTATGGGCCATTTCTGGAGGTAATAATGAATAGCGGTAGAAAGATACTAAAATTCCGTATTCACGCCTTCGGGTATCGCGACAGTGCCCTACAAAGAAGTGCCAGCCTACCTGGTATCCCAATTGGGGGGCGAAGTCACGGGGAAACTCCAGGTTAGCCTCGGGAGGGACATCCTGGTAGCCCCGGCTGGAATCCAATCCTAACAGGTGGTTCATGGCGTAAGCCTGAAGTGGTGTTAGGGAATCACAGTGTTCCAATAGATTATTATATCTTTCCCGATAACTGGGAGTGAATGAATCAGGATTATCCATTAAGTCCTGTATACGGTGTTTCATACGGTTTCCGAATGCTTCAGGACTGTTTTTATCGCTTAGAATCCTGATCTTCACATCTTTTGGGATTTTTTTGACTTGGAAATCCTTCATCCACAGAGCCGTGGCTATGTTCTGTTTTTCCAGTTCATCCAAATTATGGATCGTATCTTTTGGCATGGGGAACGTTTCCTCCAGTAGATCTATTTTTACATGATTCCCGTAATAAATGAAGTACTTGATCTATGTAGTCCCTTAATAGTTATATAGAATTATCTAGGAAAAATAAAACAGATGTTTAACATAGAATAATCACATAATAAATCCCTATTAGGTCATCAGTATGGGCAAACTCCAGGAACAGTTGGATAAATTTCAGGATAATGCAGGTGCTGCCTACCAGGAAATCATGGATACACTAGAGGATAAATACTGCTGGAAATGTCCCATGCGCAGTACCAGTACAAATTCCCATTGCCGGGAAATTCACTCGATGAAAGTCCTGAAGGAAGCATTAAACCAGGGAATTAGGGAAAAGTTAGGGGAAACCGGTGTTTCATCGGTTTTATTAGAGTCTTTAATTTTAAGAACAACCCAAAAAAGGTTTAAAAAACAGGGAGGGTCTGCCCTGGAAAAAACCATTATTATTGATGTTTCACCAGACCAAAACCTAGATCTGGATTCTGGAACCCAGTTAATGGTTAAAATAAATCCTAGAAAGATCCGTGAGGGTGAACGGATTATGATACCCTGCGAATCCATAGAATCATCAGTTTTAGGAGTTTGTGCCCTTATGATGGGATTTCCCTTCAGGGTGACAGTGGTGGAAAGATTCTTCCATGAAAACAATTTTTGGTATGTTGAAGTGGAGAATAAGAAAATATTCCCCTTAGAATCTATTTTGGGAGTGTTGATTAAAGTTATAATGAAAGATCAACCAGAGAAGGAGGTTAGTTATTTATAACTATTCCAGAGATAAATTAATAAAAAAAATATATAGTTAGATTACATTCAGTTTTCAAGTATTCATGAATAATACAGAACTGGGAGGGTTCTACATGGCTGGTGAAGAAGATCTGTCTTTTTTAAGGGGAAAAATTCAAGAAATGCTGCCTGATTCCAACCTCAAAGAAATTTCGGATGTGATTTGGAAAGAAACAAAAAAACACTTGAAGAGCAAAAACTGCTACTTGGCCTTTGTAGATCCTGAAAATAAGGATATTGTGGGGATATCGTTTTCTCATCTCACCCCGGAGTGCCAGATGTATGCAGACCTGGGAGAAGCCCGATTCAAGGTCCGAAAAGACGGTAGTTACGGTGGACTTCTCGGTTATTCCCTGGATACTGGTGAATCACTTTACATCCATGATGTAGCCAGTCATCCAGTAGCCCATGGTGTTCCCCAAGGCCATGAACCGGTGGATCAGTTTTTATCAGTTCCTGTAAAATTTAATAATGAAATTTTAGGCCAGATTGTGGTTGGAAATCCAGAAGAGGATTACGATGCCCATGACCTAGAGATGGCCGAAAATATAGCTGAAATTTACGGTATGGTTCTGAAACAACTTTTATATTAAAATTAACCTCAAAAAGTTGATTGATATATTCTAAGGTATTATTTTAAAATTTAAGATTTTAAAATTTTAGTTATCTTTAATTCAGTATCCTTTAAAATATAAAGAAATAAAAAAAATACCAAGAAATTATTCTTGGAATGATTATTCGTCGATTACTGTGACCTTATTCATCACGTCGCCGGCTTTGATGGCGTTGACCACTTCCATTCCCTTGACCACTTTACCGAAGACCGTGTGAACCCCATCCAGGTGTGGCTGGGGGGAGTGGGTGATGAAGAATTGACTTCCACCAGTGTCTTTACCGGCATGGGCCATGGAAAGGGCTCCGGTTCCGTGTTTGTGGGGGTTAATTTCACATTTTATGGTGTAACCTGGCCCACCAGTTCCGTTACCCTTGGGGCATCCACCCTGGATTACAAAGTTGGGAATAACCCGGTGGAAGGTTAATCCATTGTAAAATCCACTGTTTGCCAGTTTTTCAAAGTTAGCCACAGTGTTAGGGGCTTCTTTTTCAAAAAGGGTGAGTTCAATGTTTCCCTTATCTGTTTCAATAATTGCTTTTTTCATGAGAATCACCATGAAAACTCTACTATCTACCAGTTAATAAATGTATAACCAAGGGGAAGACTCAGCTATGTTGGGTTTAGTGGAGAAAAAATAGAAATGGAGATCATGGTCTGGGCTTAAAAAATGATTAAGATTCTAAAATCTCATTTTTACCCACTAACATTAGAGAAATCAGGACGCCCATTAATCCGGCAATTAACCAGGCTATTCCTGCCATTAAATCTGCCGTGTAGAGGGTGTAGGCCCCGATTCCCAGTAAAACAAGGGCACATAATAGGATGATACTCTTCCTTACTTTCACTGCCTTGATGGGACGTCCCAGTTGGGGGGAGATTGATAGAAAAATCACTCCCAAAATGATCCATATTATACCCTGCGACATCTGCCCCATGTAAACGTTGTAAGCTCCAATAATCAGGAGAACTAGTGATCCAAGATATAGGATAATTTTTTGATGGTTCATAAATTAACTTCCTTCGCAATTCCAATACAATCTGTGTTCATAATGGTAATTCCCTTAACACTTTTATAACCAGTCGGTGGGCTTTAAGTATATTTAATTATTTCCTTTGTCCCGGGATGGATAATAATTATAACCGCAGTAACCAATAATTACCATATTCCTATTACTGTTGGGAAAATACTCGGGAGATAAAATGGAGGATTATTATATTTACTCGGTGATAACATGAATACAGAGGAGATAATAGCTTTAGACAAAGAATATGTAATGCAAACTTATGGTCGGCAGCCTCTGGCCCTTAAAGAGGGTAAGGGAGCTGTGGTGTGGGATGTGGAAGGTCGCCCCTATATTGACTGTGTGGCGGGAATTGCCGTGAACAACGTAGGACATGCCCACCCCAATGTAGCCGAGGCCATAAGCAAGCAAGCCCATAAATTAATCCATACATCTAATATTTACTACACTGAGGAGCAGGCCCGCCTGGCTGAACTCCTGGTTAAAGTTTCGCCCCACCAGAAGGCCTTCTTCTGCAACAGTGGAGCAGAGGCCAATGAGGGAGCCATTAAACTGGCCCGCAAGTACACGGGCAAAGGTGAGATCATTGCCATGGAGAACAGTTTCCATGGACGGACCATCACCACCATAACCGCCACTGGCCAGCACAAGTACAAGAAGAACTTCGGACCACTCACTCCTGGTTTTAAACATGTACCTTACGGTGATGTGGAAGCAGTGCGCGAAGCCATCACCGATAAAACCGCAGCAGTACTGGTAGAACCAATCCAGGGAGAAGGTGGAATTATAATCCCCCCCGAAGGATACCTGGAGGAACTGAAGAAAGTGTGTCATGAAAACGATGTGCTGCTTATATTCGATGAAGTGCAGACCGGATTTGGACGTACCGGGGAAATGTTTGCCTCACAGACCTTTAAAGTGGCTCCGGATATTACCACCCTGGCTAAGGCCATAGCTGGAGGATTCCCCATGGGGGCTGTCCTGGCCAGTGAAGAGGTGGGTAATGCATTTGAACCGGGTGACCATGCTGCTACCTTTGGAGGTGGTCCATTGGCCTGTGCAGCAGCTCTGGCTTCAATTCAAACCATCCAGGATGAAGGACTCCTGGCCCAATCACGTAGCCATGGTGAATGCTTTAAAGCCCAGTTGAAAGACCTTTTCCAAGAGTACGGAATAGTGGAAGATGTGCGGGCTATGGGAATGATGCTGGGAATGGAAATGAGCATGCCCTGTGCCAGTATGGTTGACGAAATGCGCCAGCAGGGAGTGCTGGTGAACTGTACCGCGGGAAATGTTCTTCGATTTGTCCCACCTCTGGTAATCACCACCGAACAGATCAACGAAGTGACTGACTCCCTGGATGAAGTTTTAAGAAGAATTTCAGACTGAATGTCTGATCTTCTCCTTTTTTAGTTGTAATCCTACCTGTTAAATCAATCAAGGGGTGGTGAACTAAATCCAGGACAAGAGTTATATGCAGCTAAATTGATACATTTAATGTTTACTTCTTTTCGGAGGGATCATTTATGAAATTACACTTCAAGACCAATGAAAAAGGCAATCTGGACATCGGTGGTGCTGATGCTCTGGAGCTTGCCCAAAAATACGGAACACCCCTTTACGTTACCGATGAAATGAGGGTGAGGGATAATTATCAAAGGGTTTATCAAGCTTTCAGTAAAGAGTACGAGGATTTTAAAATATTCTACGCAGCCAAGGCAAACACCAGCCTGGCCATGATGAGAATATTAGAACAGGAAGGAAGCTGTATTGATGCTGTATCTCCAGGTGAAATCTACACTGCACTAATAGCTGGGTTTCAACCCGAGAGAATCCTCTACACTGGTAATAATGTAACCAGCGAAGAACTTAAATTTGCAGTGGATGCCGGAGTTCGCCTGAACCTGGACAGTATATCCATGTTAGAACGCCTGGCCAAAATTCCTGGGGCAGAAGGAATGGAAATTTCCTTCCGGGTTAATCCTATGGTGGGTGCCGGACACCACGACCACTGTATAACTGGTGGAGAACTATCCAAGTTTGGTATAATGGAACAGGAAGCAGTAGAAGTCTACCAGAAAGCCCATGACCTGGGTTTCAAACCAATTGGTATTCACACCCATATCGGTTCCGGCATTCTGGACCCCGAGCCATTCAAACTCGCAGTACAGGTTCTCATGGATGTCGCTGGTAGGGTGCATAAGGAAGCAGGGGTTACCTTCGAATTTATTGATTTCGGTGGGGGGTTGGGAATACCTTACACTCCAGAGGAGGGATTACTGGATATTGAAAAATTCGCGCAAGAAATTGTGGCTCTCTACCAGGCCAAGCTCGCCGAACACGATATGGGTAACCCAACCATGTGCATAGAACCCGGTCGTTACATTGTGGGAGATGCATCTTATCTCTTAACTCAGGTAAACACAGTTAAACAGAGTTATAGAAAATTTGTAGGAGTTAACGCTGGATTTAACACTTTACTGAGGCCTACCATGTACGGTTCCTACCACCACATTCTGGTGGCAGATAAACCAGAAGCAAAACCCATGGAAAAAATTGATGTGGCGGGAAATGTATGTGAATCCGGAGACCTCTTCGCCCGCGATCGGCCACTGCCCGAAATCAAAGAAGGAGATATCCTGGCTATTATGAATGCTGGTGCCTACGCTTTCAGCATGGCCAGCCAGTACAATTCCCGGCTACTGCCCGCCGAAGTTATGGTATGTAATGGTGATATAGACATTATCAGGGAACGTGAAAACTTCGCAGACCTTTTCAGAAAACAGAACATTCCCTTGAGGCTATTAAAATGAGTGAAAGAAAAATTTTATTATTTCATAAAATGCACGGACTAGGAAACGATTATGTGGTGATTGATGAATCCGTTGAGGAAATAATTCCCGAAGAGAAAAAGGGAGAAATTTCCGCTGAACTTTGCACCAGAGGATTCTCTGTAGGTGCAGACGGAGTTATATTCGTGGCTAAATCCACTAAATCAGATATAAGATTCCGTATATTTAACAGTGACGGTAGCGAAGCAGAAATGTGCGGTAATGGAATCCGCTGCTTTGGCAAATACGTTTATGAAAATGATGTCTTGAAACAGAAACAGATGAGTGTGGAAACCCTGGGTGGAACCAAAGAACTGACACTGCATGTTGAAAATGGTACGGTGAAATCCATACGGGTAGACATGGGAACTGCTACCTTCAAAACCCATGAAGTGCCCATGGCTAGTGATAAAGAGGAATTCATTGATCAGGAGTTGCTAGTTGAGGGTGAACCATTGAAGCTCACCGCCGTCAACGTAGGGAACCCCCATGCCATTGTATTCACTGATGATTTGGAAGATGTGGCCCTGGACCATATGGGCCCTCTCCTGGAGAATCATGACGCATTCCCTGAAAGGACCAATGTGCACTTTGTAGGAGTTTTAAGCCCACAAGAAGTGGAAATGTTGACCTGGGAAAGAGGTGCTGGTTTCACCATGGCTTGTGGTACCGGAGCCACCGGTACGGTTATTTCTGGATACAAACTAGGCTTACTCAACAAGGAAGTCCTGGTCCACCTGCCAGGGGGAGACCTGCAGATAACCGTGTATGAAAAAGACGGGAATCTGGGTGCTTTCATGGAAGGGGATGCAGTTAGTGTCTTTGAAGGTATAATGGAAGTGGAACTTTAAACATTCCCTTTTTTTCATTTTTCCCTTCTATCTTTCTCTCTTTCTTTTTCTTAGAATTAAAAAAAAATATTTATTGACTGAATTGGAAACCATCTATACTTCAAAATAACACGTTTTTATGAGTTTTGAAAAATATTTTTAGGATTTTAATTCATCCAAGACTTCTTTCAGAACTATGGCACTATTGTGTTCTGTGTTGCCTGATGTATAAACCAGGGTGACTGTTTCTTTTTCCCTTTCCAAGTCCAGTATCTGATTTAAAAACTCAGATTTATCCCTTAATTCTTCTCTGTATTTAGTTTTGAATTCTTCCCATCTTTGGGAATTTTGAGTAAGCCACCGGCGCAGATCATGGCTGGGGGCTATATCTTTTAGCCATGCATCCATTTTTAAACGTTGTTTTGACACTCCACGAGGCCATACTCGATCAACCATTATCCTGTACCCATCCTTCTGGGCCGGTGACTGATAAGCTCTTTTTATGCGAATCATTTTACATCACTAGCATTATTATGTTGCACATGGTACATTATACTATTGGAAAATTGATGGAAATGACCAATAATAATGTCAATTATCATTTTAGTGCATTATTTTCATACAGCTTGTGGTTTTAAAGTGAACAACCTTTTTTTCCTAGAAAAAGAAAAAATGGAGTTATTTTATTAAATTTTATGAGTAAAGGGGATTTTATGAGTTACAGGAATCTTACTATTTTTAAAAATTAAAAACTGAATAAAAAAAGGTAGCCTATAGTAAAAGGAGGGTGTTTTTATTTGGTATGATAAACACATTTCCTTCTTAATTTAAGTAGCTCCTTCTTTTTATCCTCGAGATCTTCCACTTTTTCCATGATTGAGGGAAGCTTACCCTCTATGCATTGGACTGTGTTGTCCTGATGAATCCAGGTACACTGGTCACAACTCCATACTTTCTTTTCTTTTATCCAATGCCCTCCTGTAGATGGGTCTCCACAAGGATAAAAGGGACAGTAGCAAAATGTACAATTTTGGGGGTGTTGATGGCAGGGATAATATTCACAACCCAGGTTAGGTCCTTTATTTCCCTCCCCCGCCAGATACTTCTGGTAAAATTCTTCAGCTAAAGGGTGGGTGGAATGGGGAAGTACATATCCACGGGGCGTTACCATTTTACCATCATCCACATAGGTAAAGGTGTTTCCCACCAGTAAAGTGGTGTTCATGTCCACTTCTTCTTCAATCAATTCCCCTAAAGATACTATCCTAACTTCAGAACCATTATCACTGGTTTTAACTATTCCCACTGGTGTTTGGAGATTTTTAATCCTGCGAAGTATCTTTAAAGCCTCATTTAAGGGTTTAGTTCTCCGTTTACTCCGGGGGTTGTAAAAGGCGATGATAAAATCAGCGGCGGCAGCTGCCCGAACCTTCCTTTTAATCTCCGAGAGAGGTGTAAGTATGTCACTGAGACTTATAACTGCAAAATCATGTAAAGGCGCTCCTAATAGGGCTGCAGAATAATTGACAGCAGTAACTCCTGGAATTACCTCCACCTCCACATCCGAATATTTTCCCTGGACCTGATGGATTACATTGGCCATTCCATAAACCCCAGGATCACCACTGCTTATAACCGCAACCTGATAACCTTTTATAGAATAATCAATGGCTAACTCTGCCCGCTCTACCTCTTGACCCATGCCCTTGGAGATGATCTCTTTACCTTCCAGAAGATCCTTAATCTGCCGGGTGTAACCACCGTATCCAATTACCACGTCTGATTTTTCCAGGGCTTTAAGTGCCCTTAAGGTCATGTCTTCCCGGCGTGGCCCAATACCAATTATTCTTATCATTTGTTTCACCAGTTAACCATAAATTCCCTAATCAGCTGTTATAAAGTACACGTGTGGCAGTAATGACAATGGAATTTACATCAATCTGGACCCCCTTATTCTTAGGAGTGCCCACGGCAGTGGCGGTTATACTGTAAGTTTCGTTGGATTTAATTACAATTGGACCACTAGAAGCGTTTCCAGTTTTTCCACCAGTCTGCGAGTCCTTGTATCCCATGGCGGTAAGGTTCACAGTGATGGTGTCTGCACTGGTATCCTGATAGGTGGTGGCCTTCAAACTCTGCAAGTTAATTCCATCAATGCCAGTCTTGGTTTTCAGGGCATCGACCACTTCATTC
>Ga0116193_1001304_pt1:0-2500 | contig 20948 bp, 20 predicted proteins | sample AD_UKC115_MetaG_FD_89892 | JGI IMG/M metagenome (GOLD analysis project Ga0116193, IMG submission 89892) | Active sludge microbial communities of municipal wastewater-treating anaerobic digesters from Hong Kong - AD_UKC115_MetaG | ecosystem: Engineered > Bioreactor > Anaerobic > Digestate... | reverse complement strand
GTCAAACAGTTTAATTGGATAAAGATGATGAACTATGTTAGATATGTTAATTTTTCTAAAAGTGGTCGTGGGTAGTTTTTAGTTGTTTCTCTAATGATGATGTTTAGTTTAAATTAGGTTATATGTATGGTATTGTCTAGGAGTGCAAGTATTTGATATTCATTTATAGAATCATTAATGAAATCATTTAATAAAAAAAATTTAACAAATAACGAGGAAAATGAGAGTTAACATCCCCATACAAATTAAAAAGGTAAATGTAACCATTTTTGCTAATTTTATGGCCTCTTTTATCATTTCTGGTTTTAAATCGTTTTTAGGATGTCCTAAAGCATACACTCCTGGTTTTATCAGTTGAACGCCTAATGCTCCGGCTGCTGCCGCCATGGAGTATCCAGAATTAGGACTAGTAGTATTTTGGGCATCAGCCATCATAACTCTCCAAGCGCCTTTGTAATTCTGTCCAAGGAGGCTGGCGGATAAAACCACTAAAAAACCAGTGCACCGGGCAGGCACATAGTTCAATAAATCGTCTAAACGGGCAGAAAACCATCCTATATTAATGTTCTGGGGATCTTTATAACCAACCATGGCATCCAAGGTATTTACCACCCGGTAAGAAACACCAGCTAGCACACCTAATAAAACTGGAAGTTGATATCCAGTAAACAGGGCTTCACCTGGCCACCAGGTTGTTGTGGGAATGTTTAACCAGTTCCACCCCAGGATTCCCATAAAACCAAATAAAAATATGTAGAATAGGGGGCTTACAATTGAATCGGTGATATTTTCAGTGAGAGTTTCTATTGCAGCGGATATAACTTCTTTTTCAGAAAGCTGTGATGTATCACGACTTACCAATAAAGAAATGGATTTCCTAGCTCTTTCTAAATCCTTACCTAAACTTTGATACACTGAATTAACTGAATTAATAAGAGATTTTATGGCAAAAGTTGATGATAGGAGTATTGAAGCCATTAAAAGGTATAACACGTGATTAATAGAAGATAACGTCAAAATTATCAGGAAGAGTAAGTTAAAACCAATAATCAATAGTATGGCCATTATAAATCCATTTAATCTATTTTTATTCCGGTGAGTGTTAGTCAAGAAGGTTTTGATTTTATAAATTCCTTTACCCATCCAGACCACGGGGTGGAGAGAAGAAGGCAATTCCCCTACAGTTAAATCAATTAAAATACTGATGAAAATCACAATTAACAGTTCAGTTCCCATTGGTTTTCCTCATTCAAATAGATTGAAAATATAAAAAAGGTTAAAAATATATTGGGCTTTTAATTATTATCCTTTTTCCACGGGGGCCCAGATAATCAAAAAGGAAATCACATTCCTCCTAAAATAATCAATCAAAAAAGATGAAAAAATATTTATTTTAACCCAATTTGATTATATGAGCGTAATTATACATTTATTTATACATTTATTAGATTTAATTCCAATTAATAACAGAAATTAATTTATATTGATTTAATAGGAGTATGGTGAATTAAAATTTATGCAAAATTGGGAAATGTATTCTTTATTCCATTTAAAACTGGTATCATGGTGAGTAAGACCCCAATTTCAAGTGTAAAAATTATTCAGAATAAGCATTGAAACGAAAAAATGAATAGTTAGTGATAAATAACATTAGAAGGGTGAAAAAAATATGGAAAAACAAAAAATAAAGGAGTAAGACATTGGTTTCAAGTGTAAATTCCAAATGGAAGTAAGTGGCTCACCAGGGAGGGATTAACTTCAAGTGTAATAACCAATGAAAATGAGTTGAAAATAAATAAAACATACATTTCAAGTGTATTTTTTGTACTTTTTTAATTTTGTTTATAGTGAAATAGTTGACTGTGAATATTTAAGATCGTGAGAGATCAGTTTCAAGTGTAAAAAATAATAATTTACCAGTAAATCATACTAAAAAAATAATTTTTTAAACTATATTTTTTCTTTAGAAATGGATTGATCAAACAACAAACTTTATAAATTTTATATCATTAAAATCATTAAATAAACTATTTGGATAGTTATTAATTTAATTAAACAAAACTAAACAAATATAATAGGTTTTTTTTTACAAAAAAATAAAAAAACTTAAAAACTAAAAAGAAAGTCTGGAAAATTTTTTTTTGGTAAAATTATATCATTCATGAGATACTTTATGTTTTATCTTTAAAATTAATAATAGCTAGTTTATTTACTTATTTTACTTTTAAAATTGATAATAATTTTCTTTTTATAATATTGAATTATAAATTATTTCTGTTTAGTTTTTAATTTAATAAGATATTTATTTGAAATTTTTTATTACTTAGATCCTTTATACTTGTTTTTTTTACACTTGAAATCAATCTCTCTTTCTATCATTTTCAATCTTCATTATTTTTTTTACACTTGAAATGTACCTCCCAATTGACTTTTTGAAAATGCATCATTTTTTTTACACTTGCAACTGACCTCTTTCACCGAATTTTTGTCAAGTGATTGT
>Ga0116193_1001300_pt1 | contig 20987 bp, 20 predicted proteins | sample AD_UKC115_MetaG_FD_89892 | JGI IMG/M metagenome (GOLD analysis project Ga0116193, IMG submission 89892) | Active sludge microbial communities of municipal wastewater-treating anaerobic digesters from Hong Kong - AD_UKC115_MetaG | ecosystem: Engineered > Bioreactor > Anaerobic > Digestate... | reverse complement strand
TTGCCTTTGATTCTGTATGTTGTAATTGAAATGTTAATGCTGGCATAGCTTACAAAAGTAGAGTTTTATTATGTTGATTGTGAATGAAAATTATCAATAAAAAAATAATTAGTTTTGCTCTTTATTTATAAAACGAAAGATATATGAAAGTAAAAGTGTTTTTGATTAGTATTATTGCTGGTGTTGTATTGTATGCTTGTACAACCAATGCAATTACAGGGCGTTCGCAATTAAGCTTAGTTTCTGAATCAGAAGTTCAAGCTATGGCTTTAACTCAATACAAACAGTTTTTAACTGAAAATAAAGTAGTAACTCCAACTAAAAATAATGATGCAGAAATGGTGCAAAGAATTGGTAAAAGAATTTCTACAGCCATTACAAAATATTATACAGAACAAGGATTATCCAATGAATTACAAGGTTACAACTGGGAATATAATTTAGTAGATAGTAAAGAAATTAATGCTTGGTGTATGCCAGGAGGAAAAATTGTAGTTTATACAGGTATATTGCCTGTAACTCAAAATGAAAATGCATTAGCAGTTGTTATGGGGCACGAAATTGCTCATGCTATAGCCAGACATGGCAATGAAAGAATGAGTGAAGGATTATTACAACAATTAGGAGGCGTTGCTTTAAGTACAGCATTATCAACTAAGAAAAAGGAAACACAAGATTTATTTATGGCTGCTTATGGTGTTTCATCTCAATTAGGTGTTATGCTACCTCATAGTCGTAAACAAGAATTAGAAGCTGATAAATTTGGTTTACGTTATGCAGCATTAGCAGGTTATAATGTTCGTGATGCTATACCTCTTTGGCAAAGAATGGAAAAATTATCTCAAGGACAAGCACCTCCAGAATTTTTGAGTACACACCCTGCAGAACAAAAAAGAATTAATGAGTTACAAAAAATAATGGACGAAACTATAAGAGATTATTACAGACCAATTAATACTAAGTAATTAACTTTTTAAAAAGAAGTTTTACTTATGTACTTCACTTGTAAAGTGAAAAGTTATATCAGGGTTGTTGGTAATTTCTGTATTTAAAAACCATTCACTTTGAGCTAAATAAATAGGATTGCCATCTTTATCCTCACCACTATTTTGTTGTTTAAAGCGTAAAAACTCTTCCAACTTTTTTTCATCTTTACTGGTAAGCCAACATGCTTTATAAAAAGGCAAAGGTCTAAACTCACAAGCTGCTCCATACTCTTGTAGTAAACGATATTGAATAACTTCAAACTGCAGTTCTCCTACACAGCCAATTATTTTTTTGTTACCACCAAATTGAGTAAATAATTGTGCAACGCCTTCATCTGTTAACTGTTGAATACCTTTTTCTAATTGCTTGGTTTTCATTGGGTCTTTATTAACTAATTCTTTAAATATTTCAGGTGAAAAAGTTGGTATTCCTGTAAAATAAAAGTTTTCGCCTTCGGTTAAAGTATCTCCAATTTTAAAATTTCCAGTATCAAATAAACCAATTACATCGCCAGGGTAAGCATCATCAATAGTATCTTTACTTCTTGCTAAAAATGAATAAGGATTACTAAAACGTACATCTTTATCAATACGAACATGATGATAGTATTTATTTCTTTCAAATCTACCGCTACAAACCCTCATAAATGCAATTCTATCTCTATGTTTGGGGTCTAAATTGGCATGAATTTTAAAAATAAAACCACTAAACTTATCCTCGCCAGGGCAAACTTCTCTTGAATTTGTATTTCTACACAAAGGAATTGGAGCTATCGTTGTAAAGGTTTCTAACATTTCTTTTACACCAAAATTATTTACAGCACTTCCAAAAAACACAGGAGCAATCTTACCTTTAAGATATTCATTTTCATCTAATTGTCCATAAACGCCTTCTATTAATTCTGCATCTTCTCTTAATTGATTGGCATCTCTTTCTCCTATTTTTTTATCTAATAATTCATTACTTAAATCTTCAATAGCTATGGTATCATCATCATCTGCTTTTGTATTTGCAGTAAATAATCTCAAATTTTTATTATGAATATTATAAACTCCTTTAAAATCCTTACCACTATTTATAGGCCAAGTCATGGGATGTAAAGTAATCTGTAATTCCTTCTCTATTTCTTCTAATAAATCAAATCTGTTTTTTCCGTCTCTGTCCAATTTATTTATAAAAACAATTACAGGTGTATCTCTCATTCTGCAAACCTCCATCAATCTTCTTGTTTGAGCTTCTACCCCATTTACACTATCTACTACCAATATTACACTATCTACAGCAGTTAAAGTTCTATAAGTATCTTCTGCAAAATCTTTATGACCAGGCGTATCTAATAAGTTAATAAGAAAGTTTTTGTATTCAAAAGTCATAACACTTGTAGCAACAGAAATTCCACGCTGACGTTCAATTTCCATAAAATCGCTGGTTGCGTGTTTTTTAATTTTATTGCTTTTTACAGCACCTGCTGTTTGAATAGCACCTCCAAATAATAAAAACTTTTCAGTTAAAGTAGTTTTACCAGCATCTGGGTGAGAAATAATTGCAAATGTTTTTCTTCTATTAATTTCTTTTTCAAATTTCATAAGGCGGCAAAGGTAAATGCTAAAATTTTAGTTTTTTCAATCTTTAGTTTGCTTATTTTTAACCTTTAACGTTTATGCTAAAAATAGGAATTACAGGAGGAATTGGTAGTGGCAAAAGTATTGTAAGCAATATTTTTAAGGTATTGGGTATTGCTGTATTTGATGCAGATTTTGCTGCTAAACAAATTATGAATGAAAACAAAATTGTTCAACAACATTTAATAGATGCTTTTGGCGAAAGTGTTTTTTTGAATAATGAATTGAATAAAAAATATTTAGCCAACATTGTTTTTAATGATGCTTATCAATTAGAAAAATTAAATGCTATTGTGCATCCTGCAACTATTGAAGCAGGTAATCAATGGGTAAAACAACAAAAATCTATTTACATTTTAAAAGAAGCAGCTTTATTGTTTGAATCTGGTAGTGCTGCAGATTTAGATTATATAATTGGTGTTTATGCACCCAAAATAGTTAGAATTAAAAGAGTAATGCAAAGAGATAATGCAAATGAACAAGCTGTAATAAACAGAATGAACAAACAAATTGATGAAAACTTAAAAATGAAACTTTGCGATTTTGTAATTATTAATGATGAACAACAATTACTCATACCTCAAGTAATGGCATTGCATAAAATTTTTGTAGAAAAAGTTATTGCTATTTCTTAAAACAGTCAAAATTTTAGGCACTGATTTTTCTTCAAACTCTTGAGATAAAGCATATTACAGTTCAATAAAATACTCCTTTTGAACTGTGTAAAAAAATTGATTAATAAATTTGTTTAATTGGGTTTTAAATTATACATTTAGCCTAAGAAATAATACCAAACTATAGACTAAGATAAAGTTTTTAAGACTGTAATTACACTCAAGAGCCATTAATTAAATCACTATAAACCGTAACCTTATGAAAAGATTTTGGCCACTTGGTTTCTTAGGCATTTTAGGATTTTTTGGCATTCATTTTTTGTCTCAAGGAAAATGGACTGCTGCATTGATGATTTTATGTTTTGGATTCTTTGCTTTCTTTTTACCTGCAATACCTAAAAAGTAATTGTTGGTAGAAAATTAAGCCTTTAGATTCAACAACATATCTTCAGTCATTTTTTCTAAATCATAATTGGGTTTCCAACCCCAATCAGTATTTGCTATGCTATCATCAATACTTTGAGGCCAGCTATCAGCAATTTGTTGTCTATAATCTGGCTTGTAAGAAATAGTAAACTCAGGTATGTGTTTTTGAATAGATGCAGCAATTTCTTTTGGGGAAAAACTCATTCCTGAAATGTTGTAAGATGTTCTTACTGTAATTGCAGATGCAGGAGCTTCCATTAATTCTATGGTGGCTCTTATTGCATCTGGCATATACATCATAGGTAAATAAGTATTTTCATTTAAAAAACATTCATATTTTTTTTCTTCCAAAGCTTCGCTATAAATTTCTACAGCATAATCTGTAGTACCACCACCTGGTGCACTTTTATAACTAATTAATCCTGGGTATCTAATACTTCTTACATCTACACCAAATCGTTGATGATAATAATTGCACCAAAACTCGCCAGCATATTTACTTATACCATAAACAGTAATAGGTTCAATAATGGTTTGTTGTGGGCAATTTTGTTTGGGGCTTGTTGGTCCAAAAACAGCTATACTGCTGGGCCAATATACTTTTTTAATATTTTCTTCACGAGCAATTTCTAAAACATTCAATAACCCTTGCATATTCAAATGCCAAGCAAGGCTTGGATTTTTTTCTCCCGTTGCACTAAGTATTGCTGCTAACAAATAAATCTGTGTTATGTTTTGTCTTATTACTTGCACATGCAACATTTCTTTATTCATTACATCTAAACTTACATAAGGTCCAGTGCCTTCTAACAAAGGGTTTTGTTCTCTTAAATCGGAGGCTATAACATTATTATTGCCATATTGTTTTCTTAAAGCAAGGGTTAATTCTACACCAATTTGTCCACTTGCTCCTATAACTAATATTTTATCTTTTGTCATAAAAAGTATTAAGTAATGAAAATAATAAAATTTAGAAATGCAAAGAAAAGAAAGTTAAGCATACAAAATTTTGATTTGATATTGCAGTACCTATTTTCTAAGTTTTGCTCTTTTGAATAAACTAAAATATTTTATCAATATTGCTACAAAACCTCAAGATAATGTTCACTATCTTTTGAATGATAAAAAAATTTTACTCTAATTTTATTCTTGGATCTATAATACTGTATAAAATATCTGAAAAAATATTTACTACAACAAAAAATGCTGCTGTTAATAATACACTACCCATTACTACAGGAAAATCTAAATTTTCAAGAGCTGCTACTGTAACTTTTCCAATACCATTCCAGCCAAAAATATACTCAACAAAAAAAGCACCAGCCAACAACTCAGCAAACCAACCTGTAATTGCTGTTACAACAGGGTTTAAAGCATTTCGTAACGCATGTTTATAAATAATTTTTGCAGTAGATAAGCCTTTTGCGTAAGCAGTTCTTATATAATCCTGATTTAAAACATCTAACATAGAACTTCTTGTAAGTTGTGTAATAATTGCTAATGGACGAATGCCTAAAGTAATTGCTGGAAGAATTAAATTTTTAAGCTGTATTTGTTTACCACCAAATGCATCTATTTCGTACAAACTTCCTGTTAATGGCAAGCCTGTATAATGGCTAAAAACAAAACCAAATAAATAAGCCAACACAATACCAATAAAAAACGATGGGGCTGAAATACCTAATACACTTGCAAAAATACTGCTTGTATCCATCCATGTATTTTGCTTTACTGCTGCTACAATACCTAAAAATATTCCTATTACAACAGCTATAAACATGGCAGCAATAGCCAATAAAACAGTTTGTGGTAAAGCCTCATTGAGTATGGTGCTTACATTTTTTTTGCTTTGATAACTTCTTCTTAAATAAGGAAGTTTTAAACCAATATTTCCAATAAAAATTCCTTTTATATTTTTCTCTTTTCTTTCCAATGTATTATAAACACCAATAGGGCTAACATCGTTTATATACAAAACAAACTGCTTCCATTTGGATTGGTCTAATGCTAGTTCTTTACGAATATTTTTTATAGTTGCACTATCTCCTGTTTGCCCTATAATTAATCTTGCAGGGTCGCCAAAACCTTGAAATAAAAAGAAAACAACTATTACTACACCTGTCATTACTAAAAAGCCATACAGAATTTTCTTAGTAATAAATTGTAGCATCAAAATAGGCTTTTAAAAATTTTCTAATGTTTTTAATAATTTCTTGTCATTTGCATAACTTAATTTTTCTTTGATATCAGATCCATTCATAAAAAAGTAAGTAGCATTAACTCTTGCTGCAGTTTTTATTACTGTTGCATCGCTTTTTAAAATTATTAAATTTGCAAATTGTTTTTTATTTACCTCAGCATTTGAAGTAACTAAATAAAAAGGAATATTTTTTTCTTTTGCTTTTGCTACCAACTCCTCAAAGGTTTTATTTTTCCATTGATTGATAGTAGAAAAATCTTTTGCAAAAAGCATAATGTATTTTGTATTACTGTTTAAAATTTCTTTCGTAGTATCAATGCCATTTAATGTTGTTAATGAAAAATCTGTTATAGCAGGCAAAGCTGTTCCTTTACGAATTAGTTTATCGTATCTGTCTAAATATTCATAACTATCATCAAAATCTTCTGGAAAATTGTTTTGGTCAAACTCAATTATTTGGTTATTTTTTTTGTATTTAAAAGTTATAGCAAAACTATCTGATACAGCACCTTTAGGCAATTTCATTCCTTCAATAATATTTTTTCCTTTGGCATAAGGCAAACAATCTGTTAAGGGTAAATATTTTAAAGCATAACTCTGTAAAGCACTTGTAAATATCAATGAAATAAGAATAATTGTTACAGATAGTTTTTTATTAAAGATTGGTTTTACTGTTTGAGCTTTAAAAAATAAAATTAAAATAAGTATCAATAGAATTATATCCTTAGCAAATGTTTGTATAGGTGTTAATGGCACACAATCGCCAAAACAACCACAAGCATGAATTTTTCCTGAGAATAAAACATAAGATGTAAGGAAAGTAAAAAATACAATTAATAAAAGTAACAACCATGCAAAGCGTTTCATTTGCCAACCTACAATAACTGCAACACCTGCAACAACTTCTAACACATTCATGCCATAAGATGCAATTAATGTGAATTGATGAAAGCCTTGCAACTTCCATGCTTCAAAAAATTCTTGCATTTTGTAGCTTAAACCCAATGGGTCATTGGCTTTTATTAAGCCCGAAAAAATAAAAAGTAAACCTACCATCCAGCGAATAAGTGTAAGCATTGCAACTGTTTTTTAATTTCTAAAAAAATGAAAATAGCTTAAAATGGGGAATTATAATACAATAACTACAATTATTAAAATTATTTTACTTTCTTTAAAATTATAAATCCTAAAGATTTAGTATTACCATTACTTACATACAAATTATTATCTTTCATATACGCTTCAAGATTTATAAATTTACCTGATGTAGCATTGAAAATGGTAATTATTTTTTTATCCTCATCTACTGCATAAGTGGCACGTTCAAAAATATCTTTATTTTCAAAAGTACAATTTCCGTTCTTTTTAAAATTGAAATTAAATGGTAATATAGAACGCATTTCTCTCCTGAAATATTTTTTTAACCCAGCCGTATCTTCATCATTACTTGTAAACTCGTCGTAAGTTTCTGGCATAATGTACAACGAATCTGTTTCTATATTATACATTATACCATTTGCAGAAAAGCCCACTGCTGTCCATTTGCCAACAATAGTATTTCTGTCTAAATTATCCTGTGTAAAAGCCAGAAAAAAAATAGAGAAAAATAAAAAAGTTAAACCAAGTTTTTTCATGGTATTTTAAAATAAACCAAACAACATTCCATCTACTTTACTAATTACTTCTCCAAGATGTTCTTCATGTTCGGCAAATTTATTTTTATCGCAATCAATAATTAATAAGGGTCCTTCTTTATAATTATCAATCCATTTATTATACAGTTCATTTAATTTTTTTAAATAATCTAATCTTATATTTTCTTCATATTCTCTTCCACGTTTTTCTATTTGTCCTACAAGTGTTGGCACAGAAGCTTTTAAATAAATTAATAAATCTGGGGGTTGCACCATTGTTTTTAGTGTTTGAAAAAAACGAAAATAATTTTCAAAATCTCTTTTACTCATTAAGCCCATGTCGTGTAAATTAGGAGCAAAAATGTGAGCATCTTCATAAATAGTTCTATCTTGAATAATGGTTTCAGTGCCTCTTTGAATATCTAATAATTGATTTAATCTGCTATTTAAAAAATAAATTTGAAGATTAAAACTCCAGCGTGGCATGTCTTCATAAAAATCCATTAAGTATGGGTTATGATCTACATCTTCAAACTGAGGTATCCAACGATAATGTTTGCTTAGTAATTCTGTTAAAGTAGTTTTGCCTGCACCAATATTTCCTGCAACAGCAACATGTTTTGGTTTTTTAGCTTTAGCCATAAAATTTTTAAAATTCAATAAATGGTATAAAAATATTTTCGAAAAGTGAAAGTAATGTTTATCGTTTAGAAAGCCTATTAAAAACTGTAAATAATTTATACACTTATCCTAACACTGCTTTTCTTACTAATTGTATAGTAGCAGATGCACTTGCTCTTGCTTTATCTGCACCTTGTGCAATAATTTTATTCAACAAATCCGTATTTCTTTGAAGTTCAGTTGCTTTTTCTCTTATTGGTTGTATAAATTTTATCATATCTTCTGCTAATTGTTTTTTCATATCGCCATAACGAATAACACAATTTCCTGAACTACTGTTGTTAAAATCATCATTAAATTTATTTAAAGTATCTGCACTACTTACATGTTGCATTAAGGTAAAAAGGTTTTCTATATAATCTGGTTTGGTAGCATTTGTTTCAGTTGGACCTGCATCTGTTTTAGCTTTTAATATTTTTTTTCTAATAGTTTCATCATCATCTGCTAAATATAAAGTAGCTAATTGATTTTCGCTTTTGCTCATTTTTCCATTTCCATCAAGGCTCAAAATTTTCACCAATTCGCCACCATAATTAAAAGCAAAAGGCATAGGAAAAATTTCGCCATAACGATGGTTAAAACGTTGTGCAAAATTTCTTGCCATTTCTAAATTTTGCTCTTGATCTTTACCCACAGGCACTTTTACTGCACGATGAATTAAAATATCAGCAGCTTGTAATACAGGATAGGTTAATAATCCAGCATTAACATTATCTGGTTGTGTACGAGCTTTATCTTTAAATGTTGTTGTTTTTTCTAACTCTCCTTTATACGCCAACATATTTAAGTACAAATACAATTCAGCAATTTCAGGCACATCGCTTTGTACATATAAAACAACTTTTTCAGTGTCTAAACCACAGGCAATATTTTCTGCAATAACACGATTTACGGCTTGTCTTAATTCTTTGGTATCAGGGTGTGTAGTTAATGAATGCCAATTAGCCACAAAAAAATAACAATTATACTCATCTTGCATTTTTACATAATTACGCATGGCTCCAAAATAATTGCCTAAATGCAAAAAACCAGTTGGTCTTATTCCGCTTAAAACAGTTTCTTTATTCATAGGCGGCGAAGATAATATTTTACTAATTTTTTAAAAGAAGTAAAATGTGCTTAATAACGTTTTCAAAAATTTGAAGTAGTTATTGTGTTTTGAATTTCATGTATTGAACTAATTTACTTTATTTTCGCCTCTCAAAATATTTATTTATGCAAATTATTAAAAGAGTAGCACTACTGCTACTAATTTTTACAGTTAGTTTTAGTTATGCTCAAGACACTAAATTAACTATTGACCCAAATGTTAAAATAGGAAAATTAGCTAATGGGCTTACCTATTACATTAGAGCCAATAAGAAACCTGAGAAAAAAGTTGAATTACGTTTAGCTGTTAATGCAGGTTCTATTTTAGAAGATGATGACCAACAAGGTCTTGCTCACATGACAGAACACATGGCTTTCAACGGTACAAAAAACTTTAAAAAGAACGACATTATTTCCTATTTACAAAGCATAGGCGTAGGGTTTGGTAGCGACTTAAATGCTTACACAAGTTTTGATGAAACAGTGTATATGCTTCCTATTCCAACAGATAAAGCTGGTAACATAGAAAAAGGTTTTCAAATTTTAGAAGATTGGGCACACAATGTTAGTTTTTTAAATCAAGATATTGATGAAGAAAGAAATATAATTTTAGAAGAAAGCCGTTTAGGTAAAGGTGCAGAAGATAGAATGTTTAAAAAAGTTTATCCAATTTTATTTGCAGGAAGTAAATATGCTTCTCGTTTGCCAATTGGTATTGATACTATTATTAAAACTTATAAACACGATGCCATACGTCGTTTTTATAGAGATTGGTACAGACCAAACTTAATGGCAGTTATAGTTGTTGGAGATATTGAAGTTGCAAAAGCAGAGGCTTTAATTAAAAAACATTTTGCAGGTATAAAAAATCCTGTAAACGAAAGAGCAAGAACAAATTTTACAGTACCCGCTTACACAAAAGATACAGCTTTAGTAATTACAGATAAAGAAGCAACCATGTATCGTTCATTTATTGTGTATAGTTCTTATCCTAAAAAAGAAGCCACTACTGTAAATGAATATAAAAACGATATTATTGAAAATATTTTTTCTACCATAGTTAATCAACGTTTAAGAGAATTAACACAAAAAGAAAACCCACCATTCTTAGGTGCATCAATAGATTTTGATTCTTATGCAAAAGGCTATGAATCGTTTCAAGCACAAGTGTTTACAGGTACAGGAAACGTAGGAAAATCTGTAGAAGCATTAATGGAAGAAGTAGAAAGAGTGAAACGCTTTGGTGTTACTCAAGCAGAATTAGATAGAGCAAAAACAAATTTGCTTACATCTATGGAAAGAATGAATAATGAAAAAGATAAAACACAATCTGCCAATTTTGTAGATGAATATTTACGCAACTTTTTAACCAATGAACCCATTCCAGGCATTGAAGCTGAGTACAAACTTTACAAAGAATTATTGCCAGCCATTACAATTGCAGATGTAAATGCTGTAAGCAATAAATTAAAAGAACATAAAAATTTTGTTGCAGTAACTACAGGTCCAGATGCAACAGCTGATGTAACCTTACCTACTGAGCATGAATTATTGAGTATAGTAAAAAACGCTTCATCTAAACAAGATATAAAACCTTATGAAGAGAAAGCTGTTGCCTCTACCCTTTTAAAAACTGAACCTAAAGCAGGTAAAATACTTACAACAACCAAAGATGCAGTGTTAGGCACTACAACTTATACATTAAGCAATGGAATAAAAGTAACATTGAAAAAAACAGATTTTAAAAACGACCAAATTTTAATGAGTGCTAAAAGATTTGGAGGTTTAGGAAATTATGATGTTGCCGATAAATACAATGCTTCTTTCCTTACTTCTGTAATTTCATCAATGGGTATTGGCGATTTTTCTCCTACAGATTTGCGTAAAGCATTAACAGGAAAAACAGCATCTGTAAGCCCTTCATTAGGACAAACTACAGATGGATTTTCTGGTACAAGTTCTGTAAAAGATTTCGAAACCATGTTACAGTTGTTGAACTTATATGTAAATGCCCCACGCAAAGACACTAGTTTGTTTAAAAGCTTTATACAAAAAAGCAAATCACAAACTAAGTTTATGATGGCTAACCCTCAAGTTACTTTTATTGATAGTTTTTACAACACTATGTTCAATAAAAATCCTCTTGCACCTGTTGCAATACCTAAAGGAGAATATTATGATGCAGTAAACTTAGATCGTTGTTTAGAAATTTATAAAGAACGTTTTGGCGATGTTAGTGGAATGAATTTTGTGTTTGTAGGTAGCTTGCCCGAAAAAACAACAGAAGAATTAATTGAAAAATATATTGCAAGCCTTCCTGTAAGTGATAAGAAATTTAATTATAAAGACAATGGACTTCGTACAGCAAAAGGAAAAATAGATATTGTAGTACATAAAGGTAAAGAAGAAAAAGCTTTAATCTTAGCTGTTTATAGTGGAGAAACACCTTACAGCGAAGACCTTGCTTTAAAAGCAGAAGCCATTAGTGAAGTTTTGAACATAAAAATCATTGAAGAATTGCGTGAAAAAATTCAAGGAATTTATGGTGGTGGAATTTATAGCAGTGTTACAAAATACCCTTACAGTAATTATAACTATATAGCTCAATTACCTTGTGGTCCTGAAAAAGTGGATACTTTAATTATTGCATTAAATAACGAAATTAATAACATCAAAAAACAAGGACCTTCTGCCGAAAACTTAAACAAAGTAAAACAACAATGGATTGAGAAATATAAAACAGATATTAAAGAAAATGGAACTTGGTTAAGTAGTCTTCAATCTATTATTGTAGAAGGTGAAAGTGCTGATAGATTTATAAATTACGAAAAATATGTAAATGCACTTACTGCAGAACAATTAAAAGCAACTGCTAATTTATTGTTCAATGGAAAAAATATTATTACAGCAGTACTAAAACCAGAAGAAAAGAAAGACGATAAATAATCATTAATCAATTTTTCAACAATAACCACGAACGCCTCAAAAAATTTTGAGGCGTTCGTGGTATTTAAGGTATAAGAGTTAATTTCTATGTACTGTTACAGTGCTTGATTTTGCTGCCAATTCTATTTTTTGTTCAGCTAAAATTTCAAGTATTTTTAAATTAATTTCTTCTTTAAAAGCATTAAATTCTTGTAAAGTTTGTGTAATTGAAGTGTATAAATCAACTGCAAAAACATGAGCATTTTTTCCTGTTTCCATAAAATAAATATGGTTGTTTTCTATGGCTGCGTAATTTTTAATCATCTCCTGAAAAAAAGGTGTAAGTTGCTTTAGTTGCTGAACTGTTGTATCTAAACTTATTTCTAAACGTACTTCAATTTTTCGTTGTGTACGCATCGTTAAATTATCCAAAATACTATCTACCATTTGTTTGTTTGGAACAGTTACAAATGTTTTAACATCAGTTCTTAAACGAGTACTTCTTAATCCAATTTTTTCTACAGTTCCAGTAAAATTATTTATTTTAACTAAATCGCCTGTAATAAATGGTTTGTTGAAAAAAATAATAAACGATGCTATTAAATTTTCTAAACTTTCTCTTAATGATAAAGCTATTGCAGCACCCACAATACTTAATCCTGTAAGTAAATTACTAATATTTTTATGAAATGAAAAACGAAGAATAAGTAATACACCTATTATTACAAACACAACTTTAAAAAAATCTTTAAAAAAAACGATAAGCTGATTATCTGTTTGGTCTGGTGTTTTATTGGCTTTTTCTTCTAAAATCAATGCTATAAAATCTATTATTCTTCTACACAACCAAATAAAAACAATTACCAAAGCTCCATTGCTAATACTTGAAATAATTTCTTTAAAAGAAACTTTTAAAATTTTAAAATTAAGTAGTTCAGGAAACTTTAATTCATCAAATGCAATAACAGCCACCATTAGCACTAAAAAAACATCTAAAGGCTTTACTACCTTATTTAAAAAAGATTGACGTTTTACAATAGCATCAGATTTTGATACCATTTTATACAACCTGCTTGCAATAAATTTTGTCAAAATTCTTTTTAAAATAAATACTACAAGTACAATACTTATCACTAAAGCATAACTCCTTATAGAATTGCTTAAAAACACTTTATCTAAAAAATCTTGCATAGAAATATTTTTTAAAAAATTAAAATGTTAAGGTACTGGATCATAACCACTGCCTCCTGCAGGATGACATTTGCTTATTCTTTTTATAGCAAGCCAACTGCCTTTAAAAATACCATATTTTTTTAAAGATTCTGCTGCATATTGTGAACAGGTTGGTGTAAACCTGCATTTAGGTCCTAACAAAGGAGAAATTATAAGTTGATAAATTTTTATCAACAACAAAAAAGGAAAGGCTAATATTTTAAATAATTGATTCAACTTAATTGCTTTATCAATTTTTCAAGTGCAATTTTCATTTTATTTTCCAATGTTTGATAACTGATTAATTCCTTATCAATGTAAAGAAAAAAAACAGTTAATTGCTTATCGTTATTATTTAATAATTCATGTAAAGAAAGTTTATTTTGCCTGTACGTTTCTCTCAATAACCTTTTTACTCTGTTTCTTTTGGTGGCATGTTTAAAATATTTTTTACTTACACCAACTCCTACTTGAATAGTAGTATCTGGCAATTTATTTTCTACCACTCTAAAAAAAATTTTCATAGGAAAAACAACAAACGAATTTCCTTGAGTAAACAACTCGTCTAAGAGTTTCTTGCTTTTTAGCTTTTCTTTTTTATTGTATGTAAATGTTGCAGACATTAATTGGTTAAAAATAAAAAGTTCTGCTATAACAGCAGAACTTTGTGTATAAAAGTTATATTTCTAAAAAAATAAGATTAAAAAATTATTTCAATCCGCTTTCATCAGAAACAGTTAATTTTTTACGTCCTTTAGCACGGCGACTTGCCAATACTTTACGTCCATTGGCAGTTTGCATACGTTTACGAAATCCATGAACAGATTTTCTTCTACGTTTATGAGGCTGAAATGTTTGTTTCATTAAGTTTAAAAGTTTACTATATCAACAATTTTGTTTCATTTCAATGGAAGTCACCATACTACCATTTTGTGAAAGGTGTGCAAAGATAAGCGTAAAGAATAATTTGCCAAATGTTTCGTAAAAAAAATGTAAGTAATATCAAAATCAGTTACTTATTTTTTCAAAAGAGCCTGCTTGCTTATTCTTTCTTACATTTCCTGCATCAAAATACTGACCATTCATAGCTATATAAACTCCTCGTGGTAATGTTTGAACAAAGGCTATGGCACTCCCTAAATTAAACAATCCATCGCTGCTGCCAAATTTATAAGGTATCATAGCACCTGTAAGTACAATAGTTTTGTTGGTTATAGATTTTGATAATAACAATGCAGTTTCAGACATTGTATCTGTGCCATGTGTTATTATAATTTTATCTTCTTGGCATTGCTGGCATTGATACAAAATCATCATTCTATCTTCTTCTTTCATTTCAAGGCTATCAATCATCATTAAAGTTCTTACATCAACTTCAGCTTTGTTCCTTCCTAATTTTAGCATTTCTGGCATGTGCGAATCTTTGAAAAACAAAGTACCATTTAGTTCATTATACTCTTTATCAAATGTACCACCAGTAATAAATATTTTTATAGACATACTAATTTTTTGAAAATTTTGAAGCAAAGTAACTATAGTTTTTCTTTAATGATTTGAAATAATTAAATCAGTTATCAACATAAAATGATCACTAAGATTTTCGTCAATCATATCAAATTGTTTTATAGAAAAATGCTTATCAGGAAAAATATAATCAATACGTAAAGTGGGTGCTAAAGAATTAAATGTTCTGCCAATGCCAAACTGTGTTTTCAAAAAAGCATCTTGCCTATTTTCTTTTATAGTATAGTAAGTATTGCTTGCTGGAACATCATTAAAATCGCCACAAATAATAGATGGCAGTATGCTTTTATCAATTTCACTTTTTACTATTTTAGTCTGTGCAGCTCTATATTTAAAAGCCATTCTCATTTTTTTAAAAATATTCTTCGAAGCAACAGATGAAAGTTCTTTTGTTTGGCTTACATTTTCAATTTCATCGTAATCTTCTTTATTAAATTTAAACGATTGCAAATGTGTTGTGTAAACTCTAATCGTGTCTTTATCTTTTAAAACATCTGCATAAATTAAACTCTCTGCAATGGGATATTTAATTTTCCCTGTTTTTATAATGGGTAAAGTTGAAAAAATAATACAACCACTTTTATACTGATTTTTTTTTCGTTGATAATCTTCTGAAAAAAAATAATAAGGATAATTTTTATTAAAAAGTGCAATATTATTGGTGCTTTCATTTAGGTTAGATGTATTAAATTCTTGTAAGCAAACTACATCTGGTTTGTATTTTAAAATACTATTTTGAATTTCTGTTTTAATATTTTTTTTAGCCTCTTTATTTTTAGATAATCCATTAAAACTTTGAATATTCCATGTTGCAATTCTTAGTCTATTTTTAGGCTTCTCAACAACAAATTCTTTTTCATTATTAAATGCAAAAATTGCTTTGTAATTTTTAAAACCAAGTACTAATACCATTAAAACAATAAAGCCAACTTTAGGTTTTGCAACAAACCAAAAAATACAAAGTAAAAATAAAATGGTTGCTGTATAAGGAAAGGCAAGGGTAAGAAACCCCATTAAAAAAAAATCGTTTGGGCTAAACCAAAAACTTAATAATGCAGGTACATAAAGCATTATAACAACTATTGTAAAAAACAAAACAATATACTTAACAGCTTGCTTAGAAACTTTAGTAATCATTTTATAAAAATAATTGAAAGCATTGAAAATTAAAACTCAAATATTAAATTGAGTTGATGAATATGTAAAAGCTTAGAACATTTTATTTAGTTTTGAAGAAATAAGAATACAGATGAAAAATATTCCTCTCATTATTATAATAGCACTAATACTACAAGGTTGTGTAAGTACAAAAATCAATTCAATGCAATTTGAAAAAATAATTTATCATTCATCTATGTGTTTTGGCTCATGCCCTATGTTGGATATAGAAATAAATAAAAATAAAGAGGTAAAATTAAAAAGACAGTTGTTTAAAATTAAAGCAGAAGTAGATTCTTTAAACTCTGGAAATTTTAAAGGAAAATTAAGCAATAAGCAAATGAATAAAATGCTGCAAGTATTAGAAGCAAGCAATTACGAGAATTTAAAATTCCCTAATGTTGATTGTTGTGATGGTGTAGTTACTACATTTATTATTTATGCAAATGGCAAAAAAACATTTTTAAAATCTATGATGCCACCTATTGAAGCAGAGCAATTTATTAATTACTTTAAAAATTTAGCTTTAGAAATTCAACTTCCTAAAACAAACGAAGAATTTGAAATAGAGTAACAAATTAATTTTTATTGTGCAACTCTTTTACATTGTTGTTCCAATAACATACAATCTGCCAAAACCAATGCTGTAGCTGCTTCTACAATTACAGGTGCTCTTAATGCTACACATAAATCATGACGACCTTTTACAGAAAAATTTTCCATTTTCCCTGAATGCCAATTCAAACTATTTTGCTCTTTTGGTGTAGATGCAGCAGGCTTAAATGCCACTCTAAAAATTATTGTATTGCCATTAGTAATTCCTCCTACAATTCCTCCAGCATTATTGGTTTTTGTTTTTCCTTGTATATTTTCTATGGCATCATTATGTTTGCTTCCAAACATTTTTGTTGCTTTAAAGCCTGCACCAAATTCTATACCTTTTACTGCTGGAATAGAGAAAATAATATGAGCTAATAAGGATTCTAATGAATCAAAATAAGGCTCTCCTAAACCTACTGGCAAACCTACAACTTTACATTCTACAATACCTCCTACAGTATCTTTTGCATCAATAGCTTTTTGTAAGCCTTTTTCAATATCAGCTTCTCCGCCCACTTCTATTACACCCGCATTAATTGAAATATTTTTGAGCATTTTTTTGGCTATTGCACCAGCAGCTACTAATCCTGTTGTAAGCCTTGCACTAAAGTGCCCTCCTCCTCTGTAGTCTTCATTACCTCCAAATTTTTCATGAGCTGTAAAATCTGCATGACCAGGTCGTGGAATATTTCTTTGTTTATCATAATCCTCGCTACGAATATTATTGTTTTCAAATAAAATAGTAATGGGAAAGCCTGTAGCTTTCCCATTAAATATTCCACTTTTAAAAATGGGGTAATCTATTTCTTTTCTTGAAGTTGTTCCTTTTATTAAGTTACCTTTTCTTCTTTCTAAATCTGGCAGAATATCGTTTTCGTTTATTGGTAAACCTGCTGTAACGCCATCTATAACAATACCTACACAAGCTCCATGACTTTCTCCAAAAATTTGAACTTTAAGCAATCTTCCAAAACTATTCATGTAATTTTCTATTTGAAACAAATTTACATGAATATTATATTGTATCAGGAAGGTTGAATAGGATTATATGTTTTATTCTTCATTATCATTATCAATTAAGTTCAAAGGGTAAGTATAAGTACCTTCATAACCTGGGTAAATACCATCTAATCTTATTTTTCCTTTTGCTTGATTTATTGCATTTTTTAATTCTTCAAGATTCTTTACATCAATACCATTTACAGTAGTAATAACAAAGCCTTCTTGTACACGAGTTTTAGACAAAGCACCATTACCAATTTTTTTCACAACTACACCGCCTTCAATATCATTTGCTTTTGCTGTTTTGCTATCTACATTTTCTAATGTACCACCAATTTTATCAAATAGTGTAGATGCTTTTACAATATCTGTATTACCAGCTTTATTTTTTAATGTTACAGTAACCGTATTTTCTTTTCCATTTCTTAAATAAGTAACTTTTACTTTATCGCCAGGTTTGTACAAAGAAATCTGTTCTTGAATTTGAGGACCACTTGTTACAGCCACTCCATTTAATTTAGTAATAATATCTTTTTCTTTCAACCCTGCTGTTGCAGCAGCTCCTCCTTCTGGAGTTTCTAAAATAAATACGCCTTCGTTGGTTTTCCAAGCATTGCCATATTTTTTATCTAATTCAGCTTGTTGTGATTCTGGCATACCTTCTGCTGGATAAGATATTCCTAAAAATGCTCTTTGTACTGAACCAAATTTTACCATATCGGCAATTACTTTTTTTACAATGTTTACAGGAATAGCATAAGAGTAACCTGTATAATAACCAGTAGGAGATGCAATAGCACTATTAATTCCTACCAACTCACCATTTGTATTTATTAAAGCTCCACCACTATTACCTGGATTTACAGCAGCATCTGTTTGTATAAAACTTTCAATAGGGGTTTTGCTTTGGCGTTGATTTATATTAATGCTTCTTGCTTTTGCACTTACAATTCCTGCACTTACAGTAACATCAAGATTTAAAGGATAACCAATGGCTAAAACCCATTGACCTAATTTTACTTCATCGCTATTACCATAAACTAAATAGGGTAAATTTTTGTCTTCAATTTTTATTACTGCAAGGTCTGTACTTGGGTCAGTGCCTATTACTGAAGCTTTGTAAGTTTTTTTATTGGTAAGTGTTACATTAATTTCATCTGCACCATCAACAACGTGATTGTTTGTAACAATGTATCCATCTTCACTAACAATTACACCACTACCACTTGCTTGTTGTTCTGGTATAATTTGCATACGAGGTCCATTAAAAAAATCATCAAACATATCACCACCAAACATATCACTAAAAGGATTTTTATAACGTGGTGCATTATTGCTTACTTGACGAGCTTTTGTTTTAGTTTTAATGTGTACAACCGCAGGTGTTGCACTTGTTGCAGCAGCAGAAAAATCAAAACTTGTATTACCTGGTGCTTCATTGTTGAAAAACCTTGCATAATTTACAGGAAGTTTTCCTTCTTCTTGTAATCCTGTGTACTTGCTTTGTTGCCATTTATCATAACCTACCACACTCAAAACAGCAGTAGCAGCACTTACAGCAACTACAACCATTAAATTTTTGAGATTGTTGTTCATATTTCTTGTGTTTTAAATTTTTATAAATTCAATTTTATTGTAAAAAATTTCAGGTATTTTATCTCAAATACTATGCCTTTCGTATGCAAGTAAATAAACTGTCATAAATGTATGTATAAAACTGAATTGATTTAACAATCTTTTACGATGCATTTAACAAGTTTATAAATATCTGAAATTAATTACAAAAATGAAAAACGATTTAATGGATAAAAAAATTTAACCAACATAAAAAATAATTTTCATTGCAATAAAAAAGCAAAAGAATTTTTTAATTCTTTTGCTTTGCTGAAGTGGGAAATATCACCCACTGTTACTTAAAGCATTTTACTGCTTGTACGAAACACTAAAGTAGTTATTAAAATTTTACAAAAAAAGCATTTTGATATAAATACTTTTGCACAGCTTAATGTGCATTAAACGTGCATTTTGTCTTTCTTGGCTAATAATTCTTCTACAGTTTCTCTATATAATTCATCTGGCACACAACAATCTACAGGACACACAGCAGCACATTGTGGTTCTTCATGAAAACCTTGACACTCTGTACATTTATCGTGTACAATATAATAAGTTTCTACACTAATGGGTGCATTGCGTTGCTCAACATCTATTGTTGTTCCATCCATTAATGTAAAAGTTCCTTTTACAGTGGTACCATCTGTAATAGCCCATTCTACACCTCCTTCATAAATTGCATTATTAGGACATTCAGGTTCACAAGCACCACAATTAATACATTCTTCGGTTATTTTAATTGCCATAAAAAAAAGTTTAAAGTAAGTTATTTGATTACAAATATTTTCGCTTTTTACAAGCTTACATTTGCACTTTCAAAAATAATAGTAAATAATGACTTTACAAGAAAGAATTACGTTATTAGAAAACTTAGGTAATTACATACAAGGCAATAGTGAAGAATGGCAAGCTATTCAACAAAAGGCATACATAGAAAATGCTTGGTTTATTCCTGAATTTATAACCTTAAGTGTAAATAATATTGTAGAAGAATTTTTAAGTAAAGAAAAATTAGAACAATGGACTTTACAATATAAAATTCCAGAACAAAATTTAACTCCTAAAACCATTGGTATTACAATGGCTGGAAATATACCTCTTGTTGGGTTTCACGACTTTTTGAGTTTATTTATTACAGGACATAAACAAATGATTAAACCTTCTTCTAAGGATAGTGTTTTAATAAAGCATTTGGTAGATAAACTAAAAGAATGGAATAAAGAAATTGATAACTTTATATGCTTTGCTGAATTATTGAAACATTGTGATGCATATATAGCAACAGGCAGCAACAACAGCAGTAAATATTTTGATTATTATTTTGGAAAATATCCAAACATTATTAGAAAAAATAGAACTTCTGTTGCTATTTTATCTGGCAATGAAACAAAAGAAGAATTGAAAAAATTAGCAAGTGATATACAGTTATATTTTGGATTAGGCTGTAGAAATGTTACTAAACTTTTTGTGCCCAAACAATACGATTTTTTGCCACTTTTTGATATGCTAAAGCCATACGATTATTACTTAGACTTTCATAAATACAAGCACAATTATGATTATCATTTAGCTTTATTAATTATGAGCAATAAATTATACATGAATACAGGTTCTGTGGTTATTGCAGAAAATACAAGCAACTTCTCTCCTATTAGTCAGTTGCATTATGAGTTTTATGATGATGTAAATATTGTAATAG
>Ga0116193_1001298_pt1 | contig 21006 bp, 20 predicted proteins | sample AD_UKC115_MetaG_FD_89892 | JGI IMG/M metagenome (GOLD analysis project Ga0116193, IMG submission 89892) | Active sludge microbial communities of municipal wastewater-treating anaerobic digesters from Hong Kong - AD_UKC115_MetaG | ecosystem: Engineered > Bioreactor > Anaerobic > Digestate... | reverse complement strand
TATTCCAAAGATTGTAGGAGTGGATATTGCACGACGTGCTCCAAAAAATGTAAAACTTTTGTTTATAAGCCATTGTCCTGAATGTGGCACTCCTTTGGTTCGGCAAGAAGGCGAAGCTGCCCACTTTTGTCCTAATGAGTTGCATTGTCCCCCTCAGATTAAAGGAAAATTAGAACATTTTATTTCAAGAAAAGCAATGAATATCGATTCATTGGGAGAAGGGAAAGTCGAAATTCTTTTTGATAATGGGTTGGTGCGACATATTGCTGATTTTTATCAATTAACCTATTCTCAATTGCTTGGTTTGGAGAAAAGATTTCCGGAAACGGAAAATCAAAAGGAGCGGATTTTGAGTTTTCGGGAGAAAACAGTTGAAAACATTTTGGCCGGAATAGAACAGTCACGGCAGGTCCCTTTTGAACGGGTGCTTTTTGCTTTGGGAATTCGTTATGTGGGTGAAACTACCGCCAAAAAATTGGCACGATATTTCAAAACGATTGATGCTCTTTCCGGAGCGTCGAAAGAAGAGTTGCTCCAAGTGGAAGATGTCGGAGAACGGATTGCGGAAAGCATTGTTGCATATTTCAATAAAACAGAAAATTTGGAAGTTCTGATTGCATTGAAAAACGCAGGACTTCAATTTGAAGTTTCAACCCAATTGCAACATTCATCATCACTTTTATCGGGAAAAACGATTGTGGTAAGCGGATTATTTTCAGTGCCGCGAGATGTGCTTAAAGAAAAAATCGAACAATACGGAGGCAAAAACACATCATCTATTTCAAAAAATACCGATTTTGTATTGGCCGGTGAGCAAATGGGACCTGAAAAAAGAAAAAAAGCAGAAAAGTTAGGAATTCCGATAATTTCGGAAACTGATTTTTGGAAAATGCTCGAAGAGTAAAATTGAGATCATGAACTTAAATGACTATTATTGCTAAAAAATAGCTATTTTTGTAGCCATAATTATGATTAAAAATGCAAAAACAATATACAATTAATTTTAAAATACTGTCCTTAGAACCGGATAATTATCATCTGATTATCAAAGGAAAAATAGGAAAAAATCCAATTAGGATGATTCTTGATACCGGAGCTTCGCACACCTGTTTCGATATGAATTTTATCGAAGAATTAGCACAAGAAGTTGAAATAGAGGACAATCAAGGAATGAATGTCGGGGTGGGAAGTTCTGATTTTGAGAGTAAATTATCTACCATTCATGAACTCAAAATAGGTCGATTGAAAATAGATTCATATCCTATAGTGTTGATAGATTTTCATCATATTAATTTTGCTTATAGAGTAATGAAGTTGCCTGAAATTCAAGGAGTTTTAGGAAGTGATTTTTTTGTTCAATATAATGCAGTGATTGATTATCCGCAAAAAGAGCTTAGGCTGACAGTTTAATAGTTATCGGAAATGAGTGAAATAACGATTTTAGGGATTGATCCGGGGACAACCGTAATGGGTTTTTCTTTGTTGCATACTTCTCTTCGAAAATCTGAATTGATTGAGATGAATGTAATTAAGATGAGCCGATTACCTGATCAGATGAGCAAATTGAAATTCATATATGATGCGACCGAAGCGTTGATTGAAAAATTCTCCCCTACTATTTTAGCTATAGAAGCCCCATTTTTTGGAAAAAATCCTCAGTCTATGATTAAATTGGGAAGGGCGCAAGGAGTGGTCATCGCAGCCTGTTTACATCATGGAATGGAAGTTTTCGAATACTCTCCCCGAAAAATTAAACAATCCATCACAGGAAACGGGAGTTCTTCTAAAGAACAAGTAGCGGCCATGCTGAAACAGATTTATCGATTTGACGAAATACCCAAATTGCTTGATGCAACTGATGCCCTTGCTGTCGCTGTGTGCCATCATCTTCAAAATAAAATGGAACAGGGAGAACATAAATTTTCGGGATGGGAAAGCTTTTTGGCAAAAAATAAGGAAAGGATTTTGTAACTTTTTGAAGTATGGTGAGCGTAAGAAAAGATTATTATTGTATTTTTGCACATTAATAATAACTAAAAAAGAAAAATTATGAAAAAAGTAATGCTATTTGCCTTAGTGGCCTCCATGTTTATGAGTTCATATAGTTTAAAAGCTCAAGATGCTCCATACAAACACAGCGTTGGAGGAGTTGTCGGTTTTATTGAAGGTTTTTCATACAAAGGATTTCTTCTTAATAATTTAGCTATTCAAGCAGACGCAGGTTTTGGAATAGGTTTTCCATACATGAGTACAAAAGTAAATGTTAATTTGATGTATCAAGGATATATTAAGAAAGGGTTTTATTGGTTCGCCGGTGGTGGTTTGAGTGGCGGATATGCCTTTGGAGGTGCTGCTACAATCTTTGGCACAACTTTTAACTCTTATGGATTATTAGGTGTTAATGCAATTGGTGGGGCAGAATATAAATTTGCTAAAATTCCTCTTACACTGCAAGCCGATATCAGACCGGGCGTCGCTTTTCATATGAATAGGAGTGTTTTCAAGCCTTATTTCGATTATAACTTTTTAAATATAAGCGCCAGATATACATTCTAATCAATACGGATAGTTGTAAAAATTATAAAAAGGCTTTAATCCCAATAAATAATGTGTTATGAATAAATACCCCGATTCAATTGATAAAATAACCAAAGCGAGATTAAGATTTTCAGCTTTGGGATCTGTGGTAAGTATCGCATTGGCTATGTTTTTTATTGGGACTTTGGTCTTTTTTGCCTTCTTCTCTTCCGAGATGATTCACAATCTTTCCAAAAAACTTGAAATGGAAATCTTGTTTTACGGAGATGTTAAAGAGGCCGATATAACTGCTTTCGAGCAAAAATTAAAATTGGAACCTTTTATTGCCGCCTCGAGAGTCTCTTCGCGGGAAGAGAATACCAAAGAAGCCATTAAAACAGTTGGAAATAATTTTTTGGAAATTATTGAAAGTAATCCAATTAATGCCTCGGTGATTATTTCCGTAAATCCCAATTATGGGAATACAGACTCTTTGACCAAGATTTCGAAAGAAATGATGCAGTACCGAATCGTGAGAGATGTCGTTTATCCTGATGTGATTGTTAAATCGGTGCATAATAATCTCTTAACCATTCAACTGACTATCATTGGAATATGTTTAGTCTTCATACTAATTTCCATGTTACTGATTGCCAATTCAATCAGATTAAATGTATTTGCCAAAAGATTGAATATCAGAAGTATGTTGTTGGTCGGTGCTACCCGTGGATTTGTGCGGAGACCTTTTGTTTGGAAAGGATTTGTTCAGGGTGTTTGGGGTGGTTTTCTTGCCGTTATCTTATTGGGGTTTCTGCTCTATAAAGGAAACCAGTATTTTCCTGAATTTATAGATTTTACCTATATTCAAATTTTATCTTTGATTCTTGCAGGAATTTATGTGTTCAGTATTATTTTCACCATGTTAATTGCTCTATTTTCAGTTAACAAATATATTAAAATCAATCGCGATAGATTATATTTATAAACATCACTATTATGGCACAAGTTATTTCCGTAAATAAAAAAGAGCCAATAAAGCCGAATCTTTCCAATAAAAACAAGCAAGAGAGCACCAGACCGCCCTTATTTAGAAAGATCAATTATATCTTAATGGGCATTGGCGTATTGCTTTTGGGTATCGGTTACATTCTGTTATCCGGTGGAGGTTCGGAAGATCCGAATCAGTTTAGTGAAGCCATTTTTGACACACGTCGTTTGGTGGTTGCACCCATCATGATTGTGGCAGGCTTAGCCGTTGAGATCGTGGCAATTATGTGGCATCCGAAACATTCCGAATAGTTTCTATATGAGTTGGTTCGAAGCTTTTATTTTGGGACTCCTTCAGGGATTGACCGAGTTCCTTCCTGTGAGCAGCAGTGGACATTTAATTATTGGGAAAGAACTCTTTGGTATCGAATCCCGTAATATGGTATTTGAAGTGCTTGTTCATGCAGCTACTGTATTAAGTACAATTACTGTATTTCGTAAAGAGATTCTCAACTTGGGAGTTAAATTTTTTCAATTTAAATGGAATTCGGAAACACAATATGTCCTTAAAATTTTTCTTTCCATGTTGCCGGTTTTGGTGGTTGGTCTTTTTTTCAAAGATACCGTAACAGAACTTTTTGGAGAAGGTGTTCGTTTAGTTGGGATTATGTTACTGGTTACGGCCTTATTACTTACTTTGACTCATTTCGTAAAGTTTAAACAACAAAAAACAATTAGCTATACCAGTGCTTTTGTAATAGGCCTTGCGCAAGCGTTGGCTGTTCTTCCCGGATTATCCAGATCAGGTTCTACCATTGCCACCGGTTTATTAATGGGCGTGAAAAAAGAAGAGGTGGCTCAATTTTCATTCTTAATGGTTTTGATCCCTATTTTGGGCGAAGCTTTTTTGGAAATGCTCGGAGGCGAATTTTCATTTGCATCTTCAGGAATTTCTCCGATTGCCTTGATTAGTGGGTTTATTGCTGCCTACGGAGCCGGTTTTGCCGCCTGCAAACTGATGATTGGAATCGTTAAAAGGACAAAATTGATTTGGTTTGCCCTCTATTGTGCTATTATGGGGATTATTTCCATATTTTTTCTCTAAAAAATTAAATTTAAAATTTTGACTATCAGTACAATTGTTTTAAAACCCTCTTTTTAACCTAAAAATAAAGAAAAAAACATCAAAAAATAGTTGCAGATATTAAAAATAGTTGTATTTTTGCATCCTCAAATAAACACTCCTCCTTAGCTCAGTTGGTTAGAGCATCTGACTGTTAATCAGAGGGTCCAAGGTTCAAGTCCTTGAGGGGGAGCTCTACTAAAAGGTGTTCACAAAGGGAACACCTTTTTTTATTTTCAAATTCATTTTATATACCGAAAAAAGAATTGATATAACAAACAATTTTGTATTTTATTTGTTATTCAAGTAATTAATAAATTAGAATAAACAATGAAACAATTAATATTAATATCTATGATAACGTTATTTTTATTTGGCAAGAGTAAAGCTCAGGATGTTCCTGTAGCAGAGAGTTTTTACGAATTATCCGCCATCTCTTTACAAGGGAAAGAGGTGCCGATGAGCGACTACAAAGGAAAGGTGGTTTTAATTGTGAATACCGCCAGTAAATGCGGGTTTACCCCCCAATATGCAGGACTTGAGGAGTTATACAAGAAGTATAAAGATCAGGATTTTGTGATACTCGGTTTCCCATGTAATCAATTTTTAAAACAAGAACCGGGTTCGGCATCCGATATTCAGGAGTTTTGTCAAATTAATTATGGGGTTACTTTTCCCATGTTTGATAAGATTGACGTAAATGGAAGTAATACACATCCGCTTTATCTGTATTTAAAACATGCATTACCCGGGAAAATAACATGGAATTTTAATAAATTTTTGCTTGATAAAAACGGAATTCCGGTTAAAAGGTATGAATCAAAAACACTCCCTGTTGATTTGGAAAGCGACATTGAAGAACTTTTAAAATAATTTGTTTTAAATTTGAAACAAAAAGCAGCATTGGTTTAATCCCGTATGCTGCTTTTATGTTTAACCGTAATTCAGTGAGCATTAATCGGTTATTTGAAATAACTCCATGATTTTATCGGAGTATGTCTTCGAAACCGGAATATCAATAATATCTTCTTGTCCTAAATCTATAAAAAGACCTTCTTTTTCTTTTCGGAGGACTTTAACTTTTTCAATATTAACAATAAAAGATCTATGACAACGAATAAGCCCGAATTCCGTGAGTGATTCTTCAATATTTTTTAAAGAATTACGCAGAATGAAACGCGAAACTTTACTTTTATTCAAATAATAAATATTGACATAATTATCGGCAGATTCTATATAGAAAAGATTGCCCAGTTTTACTAAGAGTCTTAAAGTCCCTTTTTCATCTTTAAAATGGACAATATCTTTGGGCTCTTCTGTTAATTCGCTTTCTTTTAATTTTTTAGAATGTTTTCCTGCCAATAAATTTCGAATCATAATATCTTTATCTTTTAATGTAAGATACAGATAAGATACTAAATAAGGGATAAAAAGGAGCATCGGGACAAAAAGAAGGGCTCGGGGCAAAATGTCCATAAACTCACGATTGTCTTTCAGAATATATTTATTAAAGAAAGTGTAGGCAAATGCAATCAGGATCATTTCAGCAATTAACCATCCCGAATATTGTAATACAGTCAATTTCGCTTTTTTGTGAACAAAATGCATTAAAATACGACTCAATATAAGAATGACAACTCCTCCGATAATGGCAATGCCTGAATAGATAAATTGTTCGGTTCGGCTATTGGTATCAAACCATTCAGCATACTTAAATGGTGTATATACATTAATAAATAATAATGAAAAGAAGGTAATAAATATCAACATTTTGATAATATTACTCCGCTCCATTATATATTCAGGTATTATTTTATTCATTTTTTCAATTTAATGGAAATGCAAAAATACAAAAAATAATGGAAAGTGTTCATTTCATTTTTTTCTTTGTAAATTTCCACCCCGCTATAAATAATTTTGCCCCCCATATCAATTCTTTATCCTTTTCTTTCACGAATTATCCCTTTTACCTATGTAATAAAGTAAAAATTATCATTTTTGCAAACAATTTAAAGCAGCAATTATATAAGTTATAAATAAAAATATAATATCTCTTATTAAAAGCATTACGTTTTATAAAGAACATGAGTTTTTTTAATGGTAAAATTTTCTTCAAACAAGTTCTTTTTATAGACATCGATTTTTAGAAAACAAACAAATACTAAAAACAAACCAATATGGAATTATTAAGATTATTTGATATCCTCCCTTATTACGAGGAAAACTATCCTGACCAGCAAGCTGCATTGGCAGGAAAACAGAATGGAGAATGGAGAAAGTATAGTATTCAAGAGTATCGGCAAATTGTAGATCATATTAGCTATGCCTTGATAAAATTAGGGATTCAGCCGAAAGATAAAGTTTCTATCATATCTGGAAATCGTCCTGAGTGGAATATGTTGGATATGGCGATTATGCAGGTTGGTGCTATTGTCGTACCTGTGTACCCTACCATCAGTGAATCGGATTATCATTTTATCTTGAATCATTGTGAAGCACAAATGGCTATAGTGGAAGGAAATGAAGTGATGAATAAGATTGACAACATCAGACCGACAACACCTTCGTTGAAGCATGTTTATACGTTTATTGATCGAAATAAATTCCCTTATTTAGAACAACTGATACAATTAGGGGCAGAAAATCCGAACCCTGAAGAGCTGCAACGTAGAAAAGAACAAGTGAATACAAACGATTGTAGCACAATTATGTATACCTCCGGAACGACGGGAACTCCCAAAGGAGTAATGCTTTCGCACAGTAATATTATCAATCAGATAAATAGTTTACAATACACTCCGGCCAAATGGTCAAGAATTGCGCTAAGTTTTCTCCCTTTGTGTCATGCTTATGAAAGAATGTTGGTCTTTTTGTATCAGTATTTGGGAATGTCGGTTTATTATGCTCAAAACATAGGAACGATTGCTGAAAATATCAAAGAAATTCATCCGACCATGATGTCAACGGTTCCGAGAATGTTGGAGAAAATTTACGATAAAGTTTATGCGTCGAGCAAGAATATGCCATTTTTACAAAAAAAGATATTCAGATGGGCCATTCATGTGGCACAACAATATAAAATACAAGATGATGCCAGATCATGGTGGTACAATCAAAAACACAAGTTGGCAGATAAGTTGGTTTTCAGTAAAATCAGAAAAAATATCGGAGGTAATTTTGATATTGTAGTTTCAGGTGCAGCAAGCATTCAGCCTCGTTTGGCTTCTTTCTTTTCTGCAATCGGAATGCCGGTATTTGAAGGATACGGACTCACGGAAACCTCTCCGGTTATTGCCGTCAGTTGTCGCGGAAAATATGGCAGAGAAGCCGGAACAGTAGGACCTCCGCTGCCAGGTGTAGAAGTTAAAATTGCAGATAACGGAGAAGTAATCTGTCGCGGCCATAATGTAATGCTCGGCTATTATAAAGACGAAGCATTGACGAAGCAGGTAATTGATGAAGACGGCTGGTTCCATACCGGCGATTTGGGTAAGTTTACAAAAGTAGGACAGCTTGTCCTCACCGGACGTATGAAAAGTCTTTTTAAAACTTCATTCGGGAAATATATTAATCCCCAAATGATTGAAGAAAAGTTTGCAGAATCTCCCTTTATTGAAAATATTGTAGTGGTAGGCGAAAATCAGAAGTTCGCTGCGGCATTAATCTCTCCGGACTTTGTATTCTTGAAAAGTTGGAGCGAAAGACATAATCTTACTTTTACGACTCCTGAAGAGATGGTAAAAAATGAGATTGTAATTAAACGATTTGCTAGAGAAGTAGCTAAATACAATGCTTTTTTCGGAGATACCGAACAAGTCAAGAAGTTTGAATTGATACCGGATGAGTGGTCGCAACTGACTGAAATTCTAACACCAACACTCAAAGTGAAACGAAATTTGGTGCATGAGCGCTATCGTGATGTAATTCAAAAAATTTATTCTTAATCCGGTCACATTATTCTAATCTAGAAATCCGATTTTACCCCTCAATTTTATTTTTCTATAAAGGGTGAAATCGGATTTTTTATGGAATCACTTTCAATATAATACTTCCTTTTTCCGGAATCGAATGATAATCAAACTTTTGCTCTTCGCACCACGCACTCCATTTTTTTTCATGAAAAGTAGAATTATTTCCATCAATAATTACTTTTTTCGGACGAAAGAGTGTTTTTATCACTTGTGGTGACGTATAAGGATTATTTTGGATAATGAGGAAATCAATTTCCATCGATTGCTTTCCGGCATATAATCGCTCATTTCGATTGAGAAGGTATATTATTTTTCCTTTAAAAGAGATGAAATTATTGTGTTTTAAAAATAGGTCTGTTATAACAGCAGAACTATCTCTTTGAATAATTCTGCTATTTATCTGTTTTTTACGTTCATGATTTTGAATATAAAATTTATAATAATGATTCTGTTTATCCGACACCGAGTCAGAAAGCAACCACCCCTTTGTCCCGGCATTGAAATGAATGGCTGTTGCCTTGGGAATCGCATATACGGTAATTTCTTCTCGATGTACATTAATAATTTTTCTGAAAGCAAATTCTATGGTAAAAAGCGCAAAACAAGTCAATCCGGCAATAAAATGTATGTTTTTTTTCTTTAATGCAAAATAAAAAAGAAAAGCGATGATACAATAGAGCAAAAATGTTTGAGATATGGAGTAATGGAGACCTTCTGTCACTGCCCCGGGAAGAGATTCCACGACTTTGATAATCCAATTCATTAATTTGATTTCATAAGTCAGAATCCAACCAACCGCGCTGGATAAGAGAGGCCAAAACGAGAAAAACAGCGTCAAAATTCCGGTCATCATAATTAGCGATGAAAGAAATATGACAGAGAGGTTGCTGATTAAAAAGTAGTTGGGAAATTGTCCGAAATAATAAACCGAAATCGGAAAAGTAGCCAATTGTGCTGCGATAGATACAGAAGCCAATTCCCATAAATACCGACCAATAAAGGTTTTTACTTTAATTAATTTAAAAATTGGTTTTTGAAAGAGGACTATTCCGAATACCGCCAAATAGCTCAATTGAAAACCTATTTCAAATATTAACAGAGGACTGACCAACAGAAGAATAAAGAGCGAGGCAAACAAGCTGTGAAAGATATTGGTATTTCGTTCGAGAAGTGTTCCACAGGTTGCAAATGAAAACATCACGGCGGCACGTTGTACGGAAGGAGATAAGCCCGTGACGGCAGCATAAAACCAGATGAACAATAAAATGATAACAGCTTTAAGGAACTTTGTTTTACGGCTATAGTTCAAAGGTTGCAAAATAAAGTTGACGAGCATAAACATAATGCCGACATGCATTCCCGAAACGGATAAAATATGGCTTACCCCGGCAGATGCATACTGTGATTTTAATTCAGCATCCATCGTTTCATCAGCACCAAGCAGAATTGCCGTGATAATGTCGTACTCCGCTCCAACAAGTCCTGATGTAGCAAAATGAGCGGCAAGCATTTGTTGTATTTTAAGTGCTGTCTTTTTAATGGGATTCACAGGTGCTGTTTCTATTTTTCTCCATCCTTCGGAGGAAACATAACCGGTTAGATATATCCCCTTTCTTCGCAAGTATTTTTGTTGATCAAATGCTTCCGGATTTCTTTGTTTTTCGACAAATGAAAAAGATGTTGTGATAAAAAGACGGTCTCCGTAATGCAGTTCCTTTGACAAAGAATCTTTTTGGATATATAATAAAGCTTTTTTTTCAATATTTTTTCCTTCAAAACTCTTTTCGATACGGACAATTAATTTATAACTCCGTTGTTTTTCAATCGGTTCTTCCACAATGGTTACACACCAATTTTTATGATTGAAAATATATTCTTCCTCTTCTGGTGAGAACGGTTTGCTGAAATGGAAGTTTGTAATTGAAAATCCGAGCAAGATGGGAATAATTGTGAGTAAAATACACCCCCATGCGGATATCTTTGCTCGATTAATTCGACAAAAAATGGTTGCAATAAGCAGAAAAATCAACAAAACCGGAAAGCAAAAATAGAATGGTATATTTCCTAAATCTGTAAAATAGGCCAAAAAAACACCTAAAATGTATGGAATTAAGAGTTTGAGAATAGGGTAGTTAGATGAGAACATGTCGTAGTCTTTTTTCAAAGATATAAAAATTGAAAGGAAATTTCAAGATTTTTTAAGAAAAAATACACCATTAAAAATGGTACATTTGCACGCAAATTATTTTTTATTTTTTTGAATGTAAAAAATTGTGAAACAACACTATACAATTCCTATATTTATTCCGGAGAAAGCGTGTCCGTTTCGGTGTGTCTATTGCAACCAATATCATATTGCAGACTTGATAAAGCCGATGGAACCGGAAGCTATTTTAACAGAGGTTGATCGTTATTTAGAGACCATCCCTAAGCATGCCGTAAAAAGAATTGCTTTCTTCGGAGGAAGTTTTACCGGCATGTCGATGGCCGAACAAGAACGGTATTTACAAGTAGTGTTTCCCTATCTTGAAAGGGGCGACATTTCCGGAATTCAATTATCCACGCGTCCTGATTACATTAATTTGGAGATTTTACAATTGCTAAAAAATTACGGTGTTTCCATAATTGAATTGGGAGCACAATCGCTTGATGATGAGGTGTTACATGCGGCAGGACGTGGTCATACAGCTGCGGAAGTCCAACAAGCATCTTCGTTGATTATAGAAAATGGCTTTCAATTGGGGCTTCAGATGATGATAGGTCTTCCTGGTGATACTTTTGAAAAATCGATAGATACAGCCAAAAAAATTATAGAGTGGGGAGCGCATTATACCCGCATTTATCCGGCATTGGTCATCCGAGATACCGAATTGGAACAGATGTATCTGCAAAAAAAGTACACGCCATTGACTTTAGATGAGGCAATCCATTGGTGCCGATCGTTGATGGATTTATTTACGGCACAGAATATTACCATTTTAAGAATGGGACTTCATCCCTCTGAAGGACTATTGACAGGGCATAATTTAGTGGCCGGTCCTTTTCATGTCTCTTTTAAAGAATTGGTGCAGACAGCTCATTGGAATTCCGTTTTGGAACAAGAAACTCAGAACTTAGGAACACAAATTACAGTGAAAGTAAACCGGAAGCAGTTGAATAGTGCGGTTGGTTATTACGGGAAAAATAAAAAATGGCTTCAACAAAAATATAATAAAGTGATTTTTCAAGAAGATGAATCTTTATTGGAGTGGGATTATAAAATTGAAATAACAACATAATGATAATTATTCATGATGCCCGGCTACCGGGAGCTGCCCTCCGGAACCTCCGAAAATACGGAGATTGTATCTCTTTTATCACTTCCGGAATCACTTCGGAAGCCATTTCCGGACATCCTGATATTTTCTTTTTTCCGTGTGAAAAGAAACTCATTGTGGCTCCGAATGTACCTGCGCATTATCTGGAAAAATTACATAACCATCACATTCATTTTCAAATCGGACAATCTCCGGTTGGGGCAGATTCCGAAAATGCGGCATCATATAATGTGGTGATGACTCCTCGATTTCTTATTCATCATCAAAATCGTACCGATAAAATTATTTTACAACAGGCAGAAAATCGGCAACGTATTCATGTAAATCAATCTTTTACAAGATGTTCCCTAATACCGCTTCCAGATGAATCATTCATAACTTCAGACGGAGGAATTGCCAAAGTATTGCAATCGTATTCTCTTCCTTTTTTGCAAGTCAATCCAACCGATATTTTTTTATCTCCTTACAAAAATGGGTTTATTGGGGGTTGTATGGGGGTATATGAAGAGACGGTTTTTGTAATCGGTAGTTTGAATCACTACTCCGATGGGAAGAAGCTGAGGTGTTATCTCGAAGATAAGGAATATCAAATTGTGGAACTCTATGATGGCCCTTTATGGGATGGAGGGTCTTTGTTTTTTTTTAATAGCAGTTCATTGTAAAAACCATAACAACCATTCGGGTCAAATTACAAGAAAGCAAAGAAACTATTTCAAAAACTATCCTCCTTACCGCCAAGCACAAATCTATTGCAAAACTATTTGAAGAGGATTGTTGGAACAAAAATTTGATTTAGGTGTCGTTTTGACAAAGTCAGGAGAACATTTCCTTATAAGGAATTTGACAATTGTTGTTATTTTTTATTCTTGTAATGTTATGAAAAGTTATTGTAAACCTGTCAAGACGCAAAGATTTTGCCATCCGGCGGCGAAGCCGACACGCCCTGATAATTATTCTTATCTTCCTTATTACTAAAGTTAGGATAAAATGCTTTTATAATTGAAAAAAGGTGTACATTTGTACTCTTAAATTTAAGCAAATAAAGAGATATAAATAGCTATGAAACAGTTAATTGAATGTGTTCCCAATTTTAGCGAAGGACGCAGATTGGACGTGTTGAAACAGATTACCGATGTAATTGAAAAAACTGAGGGGGTGAAGCTGCTGGATGTAGATCCGGGGTTTTCGACCAACCGAACCGTTGTTACGTTTGTCGGCACGCCCGATGAGGTGGTGGAAGCTGCCTTTAATGCCATCAAAAAAGCCCGCGAAGTCATCGATATGCGTTTTCATCACGGAGATCATCCTCGCTTCGGAGCCACGGATGTGTGTCCGTTGGTGCCGGTTTCTAACATTACCATGGAAGAAACGGTGGTTTATGCCCGTAAATTAGCCGAAAGGGTAGGGAAGGAACTCGGAATTCCGGTTTATTGCTACGAGTATGCGGCTTTTACTGAAATTAGACGTAATTTAGCGAATTGCCGAAGCGGCGAATACGAAAAAGTCAAAGAGAGAATTAGCTCTACCGATTGGAAACCCGACTTTGGTCCTACTGTTTTTGACGAGCAAGTGGCTAAAAGTGGTGCAATGGCCATCGGTGCCCGTGATTTTTTGATTGCCGTGAACTACAATCTCAATACGACCTCTACCCGCAGAGCCAACGCTATCGCCTTCGACGTGCGGGAAAAGGGACGGCCCCGAAGAGAAGGAAATCCGATTACCGGGAAAATTGTAAAAGACGAACAAGGAAATCCGGTTTTCATCCCGGGAACGCTCAAAGGAACAAAAGCCATCGGTTGGTTTATTAAGGAATACGGAATTGCTCAGGTCTCGATGAATATAACCGATTCTATGCAGACACCGCTTCATGTTGCCTTTGAAGAGGTGAATCGCAAAGCCGCTGAAAGAGGAATTCGTGTTACCGGTGCCGAAATCGTAGGATTGCTTCCCAAAAAGGCGTTGATTGATGCCGGACGATTTTACTTGGCCAAACAACAACGTTCTCTCGGTGTTGATGAGTCTGAGTTGATGAAAATTGCGGTGAAGTCGATGGGCCTTGATGACTTGAAACCTTTTGATCCCGAAGAAAAAGTGATTGAGTATCTGATTGCAAAAGATAATAAAGAGGAGCGTCTGATGGATATGACGTGTACCGCTTTTGCCAACGAAACCGCTTCCGAAAGTCCTGCGCCGGGCGGCGGTTCCATCTCTGCATATATGGGCGCGCTGGGTGCCGCCCTCGGAACCATGGTTGCCAATCTCTCTGCCCATAAAGCCGGCTGGGACGACCGATGGGAAGAGTTCTCCCGCTGGGCCGAAAAAGGACAACAGATTAAAGATGAATTGCTCTGGCTCGTGGAAGAAGATACACACGCTTTTAATAAAATTATGGAGGCCTTTTCGTTGCCTAAAAACTCCGAAGCGGAAAAGTTGTCCAGAAAACAAGCCATTCAGGAGGCCACCCGATATGCCATCGAGATCCCTTTCAGAACTCTGAAGAAATCTTTCGAAATCTTTGAACTTTGTGAAGCGATGATCCACGAAGGAAACCCGAATTCTGTTTCTGATGCCGGTGTTGGCGTACTTTGCGCCCGTGCTGCGATGCATGGTGCTTTTCTCAATGTGAAAATTAATGCCACGTCGCTTGAAGATCAAACAGTTGTCAAGTCCCTGCTGGATGAAGCGGAAGCGCTTATTCGTAAAGCAGATCAACTCGAAACAAATCTGCTTCTTCAGGTTGAAAAAGTGATTGCAAAATAAATTATCCTTTTTTATGAAATTAAATTTTCTAAAACTATTGAAAGTTTGAAAATAAATTGTATTTTTGCACCTCCAAATTACGGAAGATAAAAAAACACTTAAATAGAATAAAAATGTCAAGAGTTTGTCAAATAACAGGAAAAAAAGCAATGGGTGGAAATAATGTTTCTCACTCTAACATCAAAACCAAAAGACAATTTCGTCCCAATCTACATACTAAGAAATTTTTTGTTCCCGAATTGGATGATTATGTTGTCCTAAAAGTATCAGCTAAAGGTATTCGAAATATTAATAAAAAAGGGGTTTGGAATTGTATTATCGAAGCCAGTGAAAAGGGAATTATTAAATAATATTAATTCTGTTGTTACACAATAAAGATGAGAGACTGCTTTTTTTAGGCAGTCTCTTATTTTTATACAATAATTTGTACTTTTGTTCGTATTTATTTTGATTATCTTATCTTTAAAATCCGAGGTATTGAATAGAAGTAAAACAATCCTGTTTTTTTTAATCCTGCTTAGCACCGGTTCTCTTTTTGGTCAGCGCGAGGCGACTTTGTACGGAAACCTGACCGATGAGTACAATCAACCGCTTGGACAGGTATATATTCAAGTGGATTCTTTGCATCTCTCTCTGATATCGAATCATGCCGGTGATTTTGAACTTAATCTGCCTCCCAATGTAAATGTGAAAATTTCGTTCAAGCATCTTACATATATCGATACTTTTATCGTGGTGAAGTTGTCGCCGGGGGAAAAACGTAAATTATCGTTTCAGCTCTTCCCCAAAGGGGAGCAATTAGAAGCTTTTAATGTGAGAGCGCGCTACGATGACGGCTTTGTCCGAATTGACCCGCAATTAACTTTCAAACTGCCTTCGCCGACAGGGGGCGCAGAGTCGTTGATTAAAATGCTTCCGGGCGTTTCCTCAACCAATGAATTGACCTCTCAGTATAATGTGAGGGGCGGCAATTTTGATGAAAATCTCGTCTATGTCAATAATGTGGAAATTTACAGACCATTCTTAGTGCGAAGCGGTCAACAGGAGGGGCTCAGTTTCGTAAATACCGATCTTACATCAAATGTGAAGTTTTCTGCCGGTGGGTTTGAAGCTCAATACGGGGATAAGATGTCTTCCGTGTTGGATGTAACCTATAAAAAACCAACCCGCTATGCCGGCTCATTTTCAGTGAGTTTTCTTGGTGCTTCCGCCCATGTAGAAGGAAAAGTGAAAGACTTGTTTACCTTCCTTGTCGGAGTCAGATATAAATCAAATTCTTATCTGCTTAAATCAATGGAGACGAAAGGCGATTATAAGCCCCGTTTTTTCGATACTCAGATGCTTCTTTCATGGAAATTAGCTCCCAAATGGAGTATGAGTCTCCTTGGTAATTTTGCCCGGAATCAATATATCTTTGCTCCCTCCGACCGTGAAACCGATTGGGGACACCTTACTTCGCTACAACGCCTCACCGTATTCTTTGAGGGGCAGGAATTGGATAGTTACGAGAATTATTTGGGGGCACTTACTTTTGATTATGAGGTAAATAAGAAAAATGTGTTGCATGCCATCTTATCCTCTTACTTTGCACGGGAGACCGAAACTTATGATATTCAAAGTCAGTATTGGCTGAGCGATCTGGAAGCAGATTTGGGGAGTGATGATGATATTGCCCAAGTGGTTTCTGTGCGTGGGGTGGGTACTTTTTTGGAACATACCCGAAACTATCTCACCGCAGTGGTCTCTTCCGTGAATATTTCCGGAGAACACGCACTTTATCATAATTCACTTTCATGGGGAGCTAAGGCGCAAAATGAAGTGATTAACGACAAAATTAAAGAATGGGAATTGATAGACTCTTCCGGATATACATTGCCCCACCTTCCCCCTTCAGAAGGCGGATTCGGACTTCCGATCGACTTGGATGATCCTTCACGAGTACTCGATTTTTCTTCTTATTTGTATTCCAAAAATAAATTAAATACTTACAGAATTTCGGGATTTGTTCAAGATGTATGGCATATTGACGGCGATAGTGCTACCCGTTTTTTACTGAACGCAGGTGTGAGATTTAATTATTGGACCTATAATAACGAATTAACGGTTTCACCGCGAATCAGTTTTATTTTTAAACCACGTTGGAAGAAAGATTGGGAATTTCGCCTCAAAACGGGAGTTTATTACCAACCTCCATTTTATAGAGAAATGAGAAGAGAAGACGGCTCGCTGAATGAAAATATTAAATCTCAACGCTCTGTTCAAGTGGTGGCTGCTGCCGATTATAATTTTAAAATTTGGCGACGCCCGTTCAAATTTATTACAGAAGTCTATTACAAATATTTGGATCGTTTGATTCCTTATTCGGTGGACAATATGAAAATAATATACAGCGGTGAAAATAATGCACATGGTTATGCAACAGGGATAGATATGAAATTGAGCGGTGAATTTATCGAAGGGCTCGAATCCTGGATTTCGCTGTCTTTAATGAAGACCGCTGAAGATATAGAAAACGATTTTTATATTGATGAGGAGGGAAATCGTGTCGAACCGGGTTATATTCCGCGACCGACCGATCAACGTTTTGCCGTAAACTTGTTTTTTCAGGACAATATTCCGTCATTTCCACAAATCCGTGTTCATTTGAACTTTGTTTTTGGCAGTGGACTTCCCTACGGAGCACCGAACACCGAAAGATATTTGCAAGTTTTAAGATCAACATGGTATCGACGGGTGGATATCGGGTTTTCCTACATGCTGCTCGATCAGGGAAGAGATAGAATGAAACATAAGAGTAAGTTTCTGCAAAGTATCAAGAATGCCCAAATCTTTTTGGAAGTGTTTAATATTCTCGGAACGAACAATGTTTCCTCCTATTTGTGGGTGGCAGATTTGAATAATACCCTCTTTCCTGTTCCCAACTATTTGACCCCCAGATTGGTGAATTTGAAGTTTGCGGTTGATTTTTAACACATTCGTGTATAGGATTGCTTGATAAAAAACTTGTATCTTTGCACTATAAATTTGATTGATATGTATCTCACGGAAAAGTCCAATTTCTTTTTGATTGCAGGTCCTTGTGTAGTCGAAAACGAAGAAATTACCAATACGGTAGCCCAAACAGTGTCCCGAATTTGTTCGGATTTGCATATTCCTTTTTATTTTAAAGCATCTTATAAAAAAGCAAATCGATCTTCGCTGAAATCATTTACAGGAATCGGTACTAAAGAAGCATTGGCCATATTGGCTTCCATAAAAAAGAGAGAAAATCTGCAAATTGTAACGGATATTCATACGGAGGAGGAAGCGGAAATGGCCGCTTGTGTTGCCGATGTATTGCAAATTCCCGCTTTTTTGTCCCGCCAAACCGATTTGCTTGTGGCGGCTGCCAAAACCGGAAGAATTATTAATATAAAAAAAGGACAATTCTTGTCTCCCGAAGCCATGCGTTTTGCGGTTCAAAAAGTCAGGGAAACCGGAAACGATCAAGTGATGATCACCGAACGCGGAACAACTTTCGGCTATCATGACCTCGTGGTGGATTTTCGGGGCATTAAAGAGCTGAAATCCAATAATTGTCCGGTGGTGCTCGATTGTACGCATGCCTTGCAATTACCCAATCAACAAGAAGGAGTTACCGGTGGACGCCCGGATTTAATTGAAACCATTGCCCGTGCAGGAGTTGCCGTTGGCTTTGATGGTCTCTTTATAGAAACGCATCCCAACCCGAAAGAAGCACTTTCCGACGGCGCCAATATGCTCCCGTTACATGAATTAAAACCACTGCTTGAAAAATTGGTCAAAATCCGTCAGGCAATTATAGAGTAAGAATGATGCAAATGTCTCCGTCTTTTAAACTTGTTTGGAATTCCCTTCTTCGTCGCTCCCGCATTGGCTTGTCGTTTTTATTTGCGTTGTCGGGGCTCACTTGTTCCCTCTCTGCTCAATCCATTCTCTTTGATTATACGTATGGATATGCAGATTATTCCTTTGGAAAAAGTATTGTGCAAATGGCGGACTCCGGTTATGTCTTTTTGGCGAATACCGGAAACCCAAATGGCAATGCCCGCCTTTTACTCGTACGATTAGATCAATTCGGAATTCCTCAATTTTATAAGGAATTTCATGATTATGATTTATATAACGGAAATTTTTTAATCAAGGCCGCGAATGGAGATTTGTTAATTACCGGAGAAGTTAAAAATGACAATACGCCGTATCAACCTTTTGTGATGCGGGTGGATTCTCTTTTTAATGTAAAATGGACGTTTGTCCTTCCATGTAATGATTGGAGCTTTTCCCGACAGTTGCTGGAATTGCCTAATAGGGAAATTGTGATGGTCGGAGAAACCTATGATACCGATACGACTTCCGTAGATGCTCTTTGGGTAAAACTTTCAGAAACCGGACAATCTTTGTCTGTGATTAAAAGTGAATTGCCCGGGGATGACGGATTTACCTCTGTTTCTCTATGGAGTGATTCATTGATGCTGGTATCAGGATTCCAGCAGAATTTGATTACCAATGATTCTGTTCCATTCTATTCTTTGATGAACTTTAACGGAGAAAATCATCATCATGTACAGTACGGAGCGATAAGAAATAAAGCGGTTTCCACACAAGCCTTTCGGGATCCTTTCGGAAAAGTCGTTACCATCGGTTATACACGTATGTATGATGATTTGGAATATAAAGATTTCTATTTGATTCTTTTTGATTCCGCCGGAAATTCTTTGTATAGCAGCTATGTAGATTACCCTATATGGCAACATGCCGACGATGAATATTCTTCTATGGGCATTGCCGCCAATGGAGATCTTATTGTGGGCGTTAATGCAGAAGGAAATTCCTACTATAAGCCGACGATTATACTACACCTTTATAGAGGAGGCGATTATGCATTTAAGAGAAGTGTAGTACGCTCCGGAACAGGGTACCAAAAATCAGATATCCTTTCCCAAGTAATTCCTACGAATGACGGCGGTTTTATCCTGATTGGAACCACCACTTCATTAGGCACACATCTGTCGGATATATTGATTTGTAAGTTGGACAGCAATCTGACTCCGATTACCCCGACCAGTCACTATCTTCCTGTAGAAGAGTACTGCGAAAGTCCTGCCTATTCCCTTTTTCCGAATCCTGCGACCTCCAAAATATCTTTATTCGTAGATCAAAAACAAAACGAATATGTGCAGATTTCTCTGTACAATACCCAGTCAATTTTGTTATGGAGCGGACAACATAACTTCTTTATGCAACCTCAAATTGATTTTGATTTAACCCGCTATCCTCCGGGACTCTATTTTCTTAAGATTCACGGAAAGGGGTACCAACTTCATTTAAAGATCAGTAAAGTTAATGCTCGATGAATTTTGTAAATCCTCAAGATAGTTTGAATAATCAGTTTTTGTAAAATTAATGATAATTTATCATGTGAATTTTGTGATCACGGTACAATTGATACATTACATTTGACTCTCGTTTGGTGTGAGTTCCAAAACAAAACAATGGAATGGAAACGCCTATAAGCGAAGCACCTATACCCATTGTAACAATCGCTCCCGTGGGATTAATCTTTGTCGCAAACATTATTGTTGCATAAATACAGGAAAGTGTCCCGACTACAATCGTTCCGCAGCCTATTTTCATCAAGTCTATTCCATGGTCATAATGATCTCTTATGTACATTGGCACTTGCAAATACTCTTGTATGGCATATTTAGAATAGTATTTTAACATGTTCCAAGAAGGTTTAATTATTATCACTTTATTTGTCTCATTGGAATCTGGAACATCTTGTCCGTAACTTGTTGCACAAACAACACAAATTGTAATAATAAATAATAGTTTTTTCATGTAATAAAATTTTTCCGATTCTTATTGCTTCACAGGTCTTGCATAAAGGGTAAATTATATATTCATACAACCCCGAGTTGCAAATATAAACCTTTTTTTAATATTACAGAAAATTTAGGATAATATTTTTAATCAAACATTAAATTTGTTAACTTATTCCTTGAGATACCTTCAAGTATCTGCATTTTTTATTATTGTTATCCGGTAAAAAATAAAAACCATCAAAAATCAACCCAAAGTGCTTGATAATCAAGTACACGATTTTGTTTTTGAAAAAGTAAGCCCTTTAATCAAAGGAACTATCTCCGCCACGAAGCACGTGCGCAGGCCCGGCAAAAAGCAGAGGCGGCGGTGCTGTGAATGCCAAGTAGCTTAGCGGTTCTTGCAAAACCGCTTGTCGTTTCCTTGTTTTGTTAGAACCGCTTAGCGGTTTGGCAGAGCGGGCGGCATTCTTTTTGCCTTGATTTTTTGG
>Ga0116193_1001294_pt1 | contig 21033 bp, 14 predicted proteins | sample AD_UKC115_MetaG_FD_89892 | JGI IMG/M metagenome (GOLD analysis project Ga0116193, IMG submission 89892) | Active sludge microbial communities of municipal wastewater-treating anaerobic digesters from Hong Kong - AD_UKC115_MetaG | ecosystem: Engineered > Bioreactor > Anaerobic > Digestate... | reverse complement strand
GTGAGCGCGTTCGCTTCGGGCAGCGCGGCGCTCCACGACAGGCGGGTCTCGCCGTTGATCCAGCCGGCCGCACGGCGATCGGCATAGTCCTCGGCGCGCGGTGCCTGGCCATTGATCGCGACGAGCTTGCCGACCGCGAGCGGCAGGGTGTTCAGCGTCGTCGCGCCGAGTTGCGCGAGCCGTTGCGCGACCGCCTCGCGCTGCTCGGGCTGCAGGTTCAGCAGGAAATAGTTCGGCGTGTCCGGCGGCAGCTCGGCGCGCCAGCTCGCGAGCATCCCCGGAGCGACCACCGCGAGCAGCAGCAGGGCGGTGAAGCCGAGCGCGAGCGCCGTGCTCTGGATCAGGCTCAGGCCGCGGCGCCGCGCGAGGCTCGCGAGCCCGAAGCGCAGCGCGCCCGGCACGCGCGTGCCGAGCCGGCGCAGCACGGCGATCAGCACCGCACCCGCCGCGAGGTTCAGCACCACGACACCGGCGAGGCTCGTGCCGAGCGCGGCGGCGACCGCCGTGCTGCCGCTCTGGCTGCGGATCAGCAGGGCCGCGACCAATGGCGGCAGCAGGTAGAGCAGATCGAAGCGCCGCGGCCGTGCCGCGAAGGCGCGCTGGAACACGCGCACCGGCGGTACCTCGCGCAACCGCGCGAGCGGCGGCAGGGCGAAGCCCGCGAGCACGGTGAGGCCGACCGCGATCGCGCCGAGCGCGGGGCCGAGCGGCGTGGCCGGCGCACCGGCCGGCAGCAGGTCGTGCGCGAGGCGCAGAACACCCTCCTGCAGGGCGAGGCCGAGCACCGCGCCGAGCAATCCGGCCGGCATGGCGAGAAACAGCAGGCCGAGTGCAATGCCGCCGAGCACCGCATCGCGACCCGCGCCGAGCGCACGCAGCAGGGCGACCTCGTCTGTCTTGCGCCGTGCATGGCGCTGTGCGGCGAGCGCGATCGCGATGCCCGACAGCAGCGCCGAGAGCAGCGCGGCGAGGCGCAGGAAAGCCTCGCCGCGCTCGAAGGCATTGCGCAGGTTCTGCTGTGCCTCGGTGATCGTCACTAGCTCGGCGCCGTCGAGCCGCGGCTTCGCCCAGGACTCGAAGCGGGCCAGCGCCGAGGCCTCGCCGGCGAGCATCAGCCGGTGCTGCGCGCGGCTGCCGGCACCGAGCAGGCCGATCGAACGCGCATCGTCGAGCGCCACCGTCAGCCGCGGCGCCAGCGAGAACAGCTGGCCGCCATCCGGCTGGCGCAGGATTTCCGCGGTGAGACGCAGGGCGCGTCCGCCGATCTGCACGCTATCGCCGGGCCGGAGGCCGAGCGCGACGAATACCGCATGGTCGGCATAGGCCTCGCCGGGCGGTGGCGCCTGGCCGTCACGCTCGCTGCCGTCGGCGAGGCGCAGACGCAGGCTGCCGCGCAGCGGGTAGGCCGGATCGCCGGCCAGCACATCGCAGAGCTGGCTCTTCCCGCCGGCGAACACCACGCTCGGGAACTGCGCGCTGGCGCTGTGGCGCAGGCCGAGGCGTCCGGCCTCGGCTGCGAAGTCGTCGGGCAGCGGGCGCCGCGCACGCACGCCGAGATCGCCTCCGATCAGCTCGGCCGTACCGGCGAGGATCGCCGCGCCGACGCGCTCGCCGAGCGTGGCCACCGCGGTCAGTGCCGCGACCGCCAGCACCAGCGCGGCGGCCAGCGTGCGCAGTTCGCCGTGGCGGAACTCGCGGCGCAGGCTGCGCGCGGCGAAGGCGAGCACGTTCATGCCGCCTCCAGCGCGAGCCGGCCGGCGTCGATGCGCGCGGTCGCGGCGCAACGTGCGGCGAGGCGCGGGTCGTGAGTGACCAGCACGAGGGTCGTGCCGTGCGTGCGGTTCAGCTCGAACAGCCGCTCGCTGATCGCCTGGCCGGTGCGCTGGTCGAGATTGCCGGTCGGCTCGTCGGCGAACAGGATCTGCGGCCGGTGCACGAAGGCGCGCGCCAGCGCGACGCGCTGCTGCTCGCCGCCGGAGAGCTGCCCAGGATAGTGGCGCCGCCGTTGGCCGAGGCCCACCTCGTCGAGCGCGTGGCGTGCGGCCTCGCGCGCATCCGCACTGCCGGCGAGCTCCAGCGGCAGCATCACGTTCTCCTCCGCGGTCAGCGCCGGCAGCAGGTGGAAGCTCTGGAACACGAATCCGACCAAGCGCCGGCGCAGCCTGGCGCGGCCTTCCTCGTCGAGAGCGCCGAGATCCTCGCCGGCCAGCACGATGCGGCCCGCGCTCGGCGTGTCGAGTCCGGCGAGCAGGCCGAGCAATGTGGTCTTGCCCGAGCCGGAGGCACCGACGATCGCGACGCTGGTGCCGCGTCGCACGCTCAGGTTCACGCCGGCGAGGATGTCGAGGCGTCCCTCGGGCCCGTCGACCGCTTTGCTAACATCCCGGGCATCGAGGATGACGTCGTGGCTGGACTGCATGTTGCGCTCGCTCCTGATCTGGATCCTGTTGCCGATCGCCGCGCTGGGCGCGAAGCCGGCGGTGTCGTCCGGGCCGTTGCTCATACTCGGCGATTCGCTGTCGGCGGCCTACCGCATCCCGGTCGATGCCGGCTGGGTCGCGCTGCTCGAGAAGCGGCTCGCAGGACGCAGTAACCCGCCGGCGATCGTCAACGCCTCGATCAGCGGCGAGACCACCGCCGGCGGCCTCGGCCGTCTGCCCGATCTGCTCGCGCGCCACAAGCCGGCGCTGGTGCTGGTCGAACTCGGCGCGAACGATGCGCTGCGCGGCCTGCCGCTCGCGGAGATCCGCGCCAACCTCGCGCGCATCCTCGCCCTGTGCCGCGAGGCACGCGCGCAGGTGCTGCTGGTCGGCATCGAGATTCCGGTCAACTACGGGCCGCAATACCGCGACGGACTGCGTGCCATGTATCGGGATCTGGCCGCGGAATTCAATGTGCCGCTCGTCCCGTTCCTGCTCGAGGGCGTCGCGCTCGATCCGGCCCTGATGCAGGACGACGGCCTGCACCCGAAGGCCGAGGCCGAGCCGAAGGTGCTCGACAACGTCTGGCCGGCACTCGAGCCGCTGCTGAACGCGGTGCACTGAGGGACGCGGTGGTTTCACGCGCCCCTCACCGCAGCCGCGGCAACGTGGCCGGCGTGACATCGGCCGGCTGCGTGCCGGCACGCGGAGGCGGCACATGCGACAGCGCGAAGAGCAGGCAGGCCTGATCCTGCTGATCGAGGACAATCGCGGCATCGCCGAGATGGTCGGCGAGTACCTCGAGCGCCGCGGCTATGGCATCGACTACGCGGCCGACGGTGCGACCGGGCTGCGTCTGGCGACATCCGACAGTTACGACGTGATCGTGCTCGACCTGATGCTGCCCGGCATGGACGGCATCGAACTGTGCCGGCGCCTGCGCAGCGAGGCGAAGAAATCCACGCCGGTGCTGATGCTCACGGCGCGCGACACGCTCGAGGACAAGCTCGTCGGCCTCGAGGCCGGGGCGGATGATTACCTCGTCAAGCCGTTCGAGGTGCGCGAGCTGGAAGCCCGGGTGCGCGCGCTGATCCGCCGCGACCGGCGCCTGGTCAGTGCCGAGGTGCTCAGGGTCGGCGATTTGGTGCTCGACACCGCGACCTGGCGGTTGACTCGTGCCGGCTGCGAGCTGACCGCCTCGCCGATCGCGTTGAAGCTCCTGTCGATCCTGATGCGCGAATCGCCGCGCGTGGTCAGCCGGCGCGACATCGAGCGCGAGATCTGGGGCGACATGCTGCCCGATTCCGATACCCTGCGCTCGCACCTCTACAACCTGCGCAAGATCATCGACAAGCCGTTCGACAAGCCATTGCTGCACACGATCCACAGCGCGGGTTATCGTCTGGCGGACCTCGACGCGGAGCTCGCCGCCTCGCGCAGCGCCTGATCGCCGCGCCGGCGTGCCGCCCGATCCGACACGCCGGAGGACTGTCCATGCCACACCGCCGCCCGGGCATCCGCCGCAAGATCTGGCTGGTGTTCGTTCTGCAGATCGCGGCGATCAGCTTTGCCACGGTGGTCGGCGTCTACGGCGCGGCGACCATCCTCGAACACGTGCTGATCCAGCGTGCGCTCAAGGACGAGGCCGGGCACTACTTCCGGCGTCTCGCCGCCGACCCGAACGCGGCGCTGCCCGACACCTACAACATGCACGGCTACCTGGTGCCGCCCGGCCATTCGCACATGGCGCTGCCAGACGATCTGCAGGGTCTCGACGTGGGCTACCACCGTCTCGTGCGCAACGGCCACGACAGCCTCGTCTACGTTTCGCAGGGCAATGCGGGCACCCTGCTCCTCGTCTTCGATCAGCAGCAGGTGCATCGCCTGGCCTTCCTGTTCGGCTTCGTGCCGCTGACGGTGGTGCTCATCATCATCTACCTCTCGACCTGGCTGACCTATCGCGCCTCGCGGCGCGCACTGTCGCCGGTCATCGCGCTGGCCACGGCCGTACGCAGCTGGGATCCGAAGAAGCCCGATCTTGAAGCGCTCGACCTGCAGATGGATCCCGGCGATTCCGATCACGACGTCGAGGTGCTCTCGCGCGCCCTGCACAGCTTCGCCACGCGCATCGAAGAGTTCATCCAGCGCGAACGCGATTTCACGCGCGACGCAAGCCATGAGCTGCGCAGCCCGCTGACGGTCATCAAGGTGGCTGCCGAGGTATTGCAGGACGAGGAGGGCCTGTCCGATTTCGGTCGCCGCTCGCTGGCGCGCATCCGCCGCGCGAGCCGCGACATGGAGGCGCTGATCGAGGCCTTCCTGATCCTCGCCCGCGAGGCCGATACCGGTTTGCCCGACGAGGACTTCGTCGTCAACGACCTAGTGCGCGAGGAACTCGACCGTGCGTTGCCGCTGCTCGAGAACAAGCCGGTCGAGCTCGAACTCGTCGAGCGCGGCAGCTTCGCCCTGCATGCGCCGCCGCGCGTACTCGCGGTGCTGTTCGGCAACCTGCTGCGCAATGCCTGCCACTACACCGAGCGCGGCCGCGTCACGGTCACCGTCGGCGCCGACTCGATCTGCGTGCAGGACACCGGCGTGGGCATGGACAAGGACGAACTCGAACGCGCCTTCCAGGCCTATTTCCGTGCCGGCCGCAGCGAGCGCGGCGGCCATGGCGTCGGCCTGACCATCGTCAAGCGTCTCTCCGACCGCTTCGGCTGGCCGGTCGAACTCAGGAGCGAACTCGGCGTCGGCACGACCGCGACGATCCACTTCCCGAATCCGCAGCCGGTCTGAGCGGCATGCGGGGCACGGCGTTCAGGCCGTACCTGCGGCGGCCAGGCGGGCGGCCGGAGCCGCGCAGGCCGGCACGTAGGTCCTCGGCATGCGCGGGCCCATGCCAGCGCGGAAACAGCGTTCGATCGGTTGTTCTGGTTCTGTCCCGTGTCCGTGTGCCCACGCCCTCGCGGGGGTGCCGCGAGGCGCCGAGCCGGCAGGGAAGGCCGGGAGCGACCCAGGCATCCGGCGGCCGCGCCCGCCCCGGGCGATGCCGCTTTACTGAAAGCCGTCCTGGTAGATCACGTCTGCCGGGCAGGAACTTCCCGCGGTCACGCTGCACGGATCGCTGACGGCGACCCCAGCCAGCGGAAATTCCTCCGCATCCGTGCTGTTGTCGCCATCCGAGTCGGTCAAGTCCACGCGCGTGCCGATGACGTGTTCGAATCCGTCCACCAGTCCGTCGCCGTCGCTGTCCGTGGCCGGATAGGCATAACCCAGCATCTTGTCGCTGCCGGCCGGGTAGGCGCTCAAGTAGCCGGCCGCCTCGAAGCTCGCCCGTTCGCTGTCGAGAAAGATCGCGCAATCGTCAGCGACCGGCTTGCAGGCGCGGTAGAGCTTCTGCGCGCCGGGCGGTATGCAGGCCGGTTCGTTGGCGCACGGCTGATAGATGTAGCCCTGAATCGTGCGTAGCTCATAACCGTCGGCGTGCGCCTGCTCGAGGTGTGCGGCGGTCGTGATCAGCGTGAAATCGCGGTTGTCCGGATTGCAGGCCGGCGGGCTACCGGTACAGCCCACCGGGAACGGACGCGAGCGTTCGACCAGGTACAGCGGAATCAGCGCCGGCCATTGCGGGCGCGGCCGGTATTCGGTGGTCAACACGTAGATGCTGGCTCGTGGCGACGGCAACGGCGTGGCGTTGGGTTCCTGCGGGAAAGCTGGATAACCTGGCACCAGTGCGCCCTGCGGCGCGTAATTGGCGGTCTGATTGATGGCGAAGGCGACCGCCATCTGCGGCGAGGTCGTTTCCAGATAGTCCTTCGCACCGGCCCCGTAGAAGCGGAACAGCGGCGTGACCCGGTTCTTCACCGTGTGGCCTTCCACCTGGCCCAGGAGGCGCGCCGCCGCGGCGGCCGCATCCGGATGGCCATAGCCGAAGGTCGGCGACCAGGGGTGGTAAGCCTGCGCTTCGGCCGTGGTTTGCGCCAATACGGTGCGGATGCCAGTCACGCCGCCGAAGCCGGGCACCGGCTTGCCTGCCGGCACCAGCGGATTGATCGAGCGCAGGATGCCGACCACACCGGATACCTGCGGCGCGGCCATCGAGGTGCCCGTGCACAGGCCCACGCCGCCGCCGGGGCCGAAGCTGTCGCCGCACTTTATCTCGGGGTTCCAGTCCTTGCCGGGATAGGTCGTGGATAGCACGGCCCGCGACGCGCCCATCGATTCCTGCTGCGGCCCACCCGCCACGGCGGTGTAGTTGGAACCGCATTCGGCATTGTTGTAGACCTACGGGCAGTTGGCGGTACTGCCGGGCGATTCGTCCCACAGCGTGATGGTGCTGTCGAACCCGCCCGCCGCGACGACGCGCGTATCGCTGGCCGGAAAATCGAGGCTCGTGCGCGCGTTGCCGGATGAGGCGACTTCGACCGCGTCGCGGTGGTTCGCGTGGGCGATCGCCAGGCACCAGGAGTCGTGGGGATTGCTGGCACAGTAGTTGGCGGTGGTCTGTACACCCAGGCTCATGTTGACGACCTGCACACCGGAGTCGGCCATCAATGTGACGGCGGCGGCAAAGGCGCTAGCGTTCATCTGAGGAAAGACAAGCCCAGATGTGGGCGCGCACAAGCCATAGGTGGTTTTCCACATGGCAATGCCGCAGTTCTTGCAGATGCCCTTGAGCCCGAGGCCGCTGGCGCTGTTCGCGGCGATCAGACCCGCGATATGGGTGCCATGTCCGGCGTATGTGGGCGCCACACCCGGCAGGAGGTCGCCGGGGTTGCAGGGCGAGCCGTAAGGCAGTGGCACGGGCTCGGCCTCGTCCACGTTCGCGTCGTAGTCATCGGGCCAGTTGCCGATGTCGAAGGAGGAGGCCGGAATGAAGTTGCCGCCGAGGTACTGCCCGGTATCGGAGAACTGGCGTAAGGCCGGATGATCGACCGCGAGGCCGCTATCGGCATCGCCGATCAGCGCGTAGCCGCCAGCCAATTGCCATGCCGCCGCGATGTTCAAAGCATCCCAGCCGTATTGCGTGTAGGTGTCCGTCGCGCCGGGTGCGGCGACAGCCGGCAAGCGCGCACCGAGACCGCCGGCCGGTCCCGTCGCGAACTCGGCCGGGTGCGGCAGGTAGGCCGCGACCACGTAGGTATCGCTGCGCAGCGACGCTAAGGCAGTCTGGATATCCGCGCTCGCGCTGTAGCGGATCAGCAGATAACGCTCCAGCTTGGCGCGAACGGAATCGGGGTTCGCGTCGAGCCAGGCAAGGAAATCGCCCGAGGCGCGTCGTGGCAACAGGTACGTCACGCTGTCCGGCATGGCCGTGCTGAACGCTTGCAGCGGCGGTGGGCCGCCGGGCGGCGGTGATAAGAAGAAGTAGCCCATCACGTCCTGCGGACTCGGCGCGCCGGGATCGGTGGACAGCAGCACTTCCACGAGCTGCTCGCCGGCCGCCTGGGCACTGCCGCCGAGCGGCAGCGTGGCCGCCACGAGTGTGATCAGCGCAGAAGAGGCATGTTGTCGATGCCGCCACACGGCAATGGCGAACAGAAAAGCCAGCAACAGCAAGGATGACAAGGTTAGCGCGGGCAAGGGTGCGGGCTCCGCCACAGTGAAGGAAAGTGTGCCGATGGTTTCGATTACTTCAGGTCCTAGAAGTACCTGGTAGTGCCGATCGATCTGAAGGGTGTATGTCCCTGCCTCAAAAGATCCAACGGGGAAGTTCGCGGTTGCAACTGGGAAAAAACAAAACAATGGATCGTCATTGTGAACCGATTCCAGCAACAAACGGATGCTGTTTCCGTTGCGCGTGATCTGCGGGAATCCTGGTACATCAACAATCGCGTCACACCCTCCATCAGTCAGTCGCGCTGCAATGACCTGGCCTTCTAGCGGGCTTGGGGGGGCGATTCCATTCAAGATAATGTTGGCGTGCGACTGAACTGCATGCGAGAACAGGCCAATGCTGATAAGCCACCACACCGCGGTCCGCAACATGGGCAACTTCCTTTTGTTAATATAGTAAACTAAGCATATAATGTATAAAGAAACCGACATGCTGTGTCGCGGCGCCGATGCCGTCATGCGGCGATGGCGAGCAGAGAGGCCAGCAACAGCAAGGATGGCAAGGTTAGCGCGGGCAAGGGTGCGGGTTCCGTAACGGTGAAAGCAAGCGTGCCGACGGTTTCGACGACTTCCGGCCCCAGGAAAACCACATAGTGCCTGTCAACTTGCAGGGTATACGAACCGCCGGAAAAGGTTCCCACGGGATATGTTGCGGTGCCTATCGGGAAATTGCAGAGAATGGGCAAATAGGAGTGTGCACTCTCCAGCACGATACGGATGGCGTTGCCTGTGCGTGTGATTTGTGGGTAACCAGGCACGCCATAATAGTAAGCGTCGCAGATGCCTGCTCTGACGTGCACATAGATGGTTTGGCCGGCCAGCGGATTCGTCGGCGAGAGTGTCGGTGGATCGACGAAGGCATGGACTAACGTAGCAGACGACATGAGCACGAGTACGACGAGCGACCGCACGGTCTTCCGTATCATGTCGATTTCCATTTTTACGTGAAAAGTAAAGCACCTGGAGTGCGCAGGTCTAGCAACGTAGTGTGTTATTAGTAAATGTCTATATCTGTGGCCTGGGCGAATCCATAGTTCAGACGATCGATCGGATGGACAGGCGGACCGGTGCAGAAACGTGGCGCCGATGCCACCACGCTGCAATCGCGAGCAGCAAGGCCAGCATCAGCAGGGACGGCAGAGTGAGCGCGGGCAGGGATGTGGGTTCTGCAACGGTGAAGGAAAGCGTACCAATGGCCTCAATGACTTCAGGTCCAATAAACGGAAGATAATGTCTATCGACTTGAATGGTGTACGACCCCGCCGGATACGAACCAATCGAGAAAGCGGCTGTGCCGGGCGGGTTGTAGATGCAGAAGATGGGGGCGTCTGCATGAGCAGTTTCAATAAGCACCCGGATCGCGCTCTCCGTCTGGGTAATCTTGGGGTACGCGGGGTCATACACGATGGCGTCGCACATTCCAGCACGAACGCTCACATAGATGGTCTGACCGACAAGTGCATTCATCGGGGAAACCGTCGGTGGATCGACGAAGGCGTGGGCCAACGTGGCAGACGACATGAGCACGAGTACGACGAGCGACCGCAGGATCCTCGGTGTCATGTCGATTTCCCCTCTCTGTGAAAAATGCGGCGCTCGGTGCGTGCAGGCTAGCAGCGTGGCGCATCGTCGGGAAACATTCACGATGAGGGCCAGTCGGCAGAACAGCCAATCAGGCGGTCGGGCCATCAGCCGGCCAGGCGATCAGGTGGGCTGGCTGAGTGGAGGGAGGACCGCGTGTCGGTTTCGCGAAGAACGCATCGTCGTTCGCCCGGATTGGGCGATCGTGCGCATATGACAGTGCGGAACGCGGATCGCGGCACCGCGCGCCGGCTTGCGCCCCGGCTCGCCGGCGACGTTGCGCCCGCGCCTCAATGCGCGGCGCGCGCGGCCAGGCGGGCGGCCTTGCGCTCGCGGCGTCGCTGGGCGCGCCGCGCGAGCAGCAGGTAGATCGCCGGTGTGCTGAGCAGGGTCAGGCTCTGCGAGACGAGCAGGCCGCCGATCATCGCGATGCCGAGCGGCTGGCGCATTTCCGAACCCGCGCCGAAGCCGATCGCAAGCGGCAGCGCACCGAGCGTGGCGACCATCGAGGTCATCATGATCGGCCGGAAGCGCACGAGGCAGGCTTCGCGGATCGCCGCGAACGGATCGAGGCCGCGCTCGCGTTCCGCGGCCAGCGCGAAGTCGATCATCATGATCGCGTTCTTCTTGACGATGCCGATCAGCAGAACGATCGCGATCACCGACACGACCGACAGCTCGGTGCTGGTGACGAGCAGTGCGAGCAGCGCGCCGACGCCGGCCGAGGGCAGCGTGGAGAGGATCGTCAGCGGATGGATCAGACTCTCGTAGAGCATGCCGAGGATCAGGTACACCGCGATCAGCGCGGCGAGGATCAGCAGCGGCGTGTCGCTCTGCTGCTGCTGGAAGCGGCGGAAATCGCCGCTGAACTCGCCGCGGATGTCGCCCGGGACATGCAGCGACTGCATGGTCTCTGCGATGATCTGCGCGGCTTCGCCCATGGGCACGCCCGGCGCGAGGTTGAAACTCAGGCTCATCACCGGGAACTGGCCGAGATGCGTGACCGATGACGGCGCGAGGCCAGGCTCCATGCGCGCCACCGCGCTGATCGGCACCATGCCGCCGCTCGCGTTGCGCACGTGCAGGCGCAGCAACGCTTCCGGCGTGACGGCCTGGCCCGGCAGCGCGGTCAGCACGACCTTGTACTGGTTGATGTCGGAATAGATCGTCGAGATCTGGCGCTGGCCGAACGCGTCGTACAACGCGCTGTCGATCGCCGCGATCGACACGCCGAGACGTGCGGCCGCATCGCGGTCGATGAGCATGTTCTGGCGCAGCCCGGCGCTGTCGATGTCGGAGCCCACGTCGCGCAGTTGCGGCTTGGCTTTGAGTGCCTCGACGAGCTTCGGCAGCCAGGCCTGCAGGGCTGTGAGGTCGTTGCCCTTGAGTGAATAGTTGTACTGCGCGCCGCTGCCGCCACCGCCCGGTCCGCCGCCGCCGATGTCCTGCACCGGCCGCAGCCGCACGCGGATGCCGGGGATGGTCGCGAGCGTCGCCGAGAGTCGGCTCATCACCGCGAAGGTCGATTCGCGCCGGCCCGCACCGAGCGGCTTGAGGTTGATGAACAGCTGGCCCGAGGCCGAGCCCGGCCAGCGACCGCCGCCGATACGCGAGCCGACGCTTTCGATCACCGGATCGCTGCGCAGGAGTTCCGCGACCTGCTGCTGGCGTTCGGCGAGTGCCTGGAACGACACACTCGGACCGGCCTCAGTTGAGCCCTGCAGCGCTCCGGTGTCCTGCTGCGGGAAGAAGCCCTTGCCGACCATGCCGGCGAGCACGACCGTCAGGGCCAGCAGGAGGAGCGGCTGCAGCGCCATCGCGCGCGGGTGACGCAATGCCCAGTCGAGCAGACGCCGATAGGCATTGAGCAGACCGGCATGGAAGGCATCCAGGCGGCGCGCGAGCGTCGAAGGCGCGCTCGCGGCATGTGCCGTCATGAAGCGTCCGCACAGCGCCGGCGTGACGGTGAGCGAGACCACGGCCGAGATCGCCACCGCGGCGGCGAGCGTGCCGGCGAACTCGCGGAACATCGTGCCGATCATGCCGTCGGAGAAGATCATCGGGATGAACACGGCGATCAGTGAGGCGGTGATCGAGACCACGGTGAAGCCGATCTCCTTCGCGCCGAGCAGGGTCGCCTCGAGCCGCGGCAGGCCGGCATCGACGTGGCGTGCGATGTTCTCGATGACCACGATCGCATCGTCGACCACGAAGCCGATCGCGACGACCAGGGCCATCAGCGAGATGTTGTCGAGCGAGAAGCCGAGCACATACATCGCCGCGAACGCGCCGGCGAGCGACAGCGGCACAGCCAGGCCGGCAATCAGCGTCGGCGCGAGCCGGCGCAGGAACAAGAGCATCGTCGCGATGACCAGGCCGAGGCTGATCAGCAGCGTGACCTGCACTTCGTGTACCGAGGCGCGGATGGTCGGCGTGCGATCGGAGAATGGGGTGAGCGAGACGTCCTCGGGCAGCCAGTAGCGCAGCTCGGGAACCAGCGCCTGGATGCTGTCGACCGTGGCGATCACGTTCGCCGCGGCCTGCTTGCGCACCAGCATCAGGATCGCGCGGCGACCATTGAACCAGGCGGCCTGGTAACGATCCTCGGCCCCTTCGCTGACCGAGGCGACGTCACGCAGGAACACCGGCGTGCCGTCGCGCACGGCGATCACCAGACCGGCGAAGTCCTCGGCCTTGTGCAGCGCGTCGTTTGCGGCGATGGCGAGCGTGGTGCGGCCGTCGCTCAGATAGCCCTGCGGCGAGGTCACGTTGGCCGCGGCCAGCGCCGCACGCACCTGCTCGGCCGAGATGCCGCGCGCGCTCAGGGCGCGCAGGTCGAGATCGACACGCACCGCCGGCGTGGCGCCGCCGGCGATGTCCACGTCGCTGACGCCGGGCAACTGACGGATGCGCTGCGCGATCAGCGCATCGGCGTAGTTGTACAGTTCCGCGAGCGGCCGCGACGGTGAGGTCAGCGCGAGGATCAGCACCGGCATGTTGTTCGGGTTGGCCTTGCGGTAGATCGGCGCGTTGCGCAGACCTGCAGGCAGATCCGGCATCGCGGCGTTGATCGCGGCCTGCACGTCACGCGCGGCGCTGTCCGGGCTGCGCCCGTTGTTGAACATCATGATGACCATCGTCGAGCCTTCGCTGCTCGTCGAGTTCATCTCGTCGAGACCGGCGATCTGACCGAGATGCCGTTCGAGCGGCGCGGCCACGGTGGAAGCCATTGTGCCGGCATCCGCGCCAGGCTGGCTGGCCTGCACGAAAATCGCCGGAAATTCGATGTTCGGCAGCGCGGCGATCGGCAGCAGGAAGTAGCAGATCAGGCCGCCGATGAGCAGGCCGAGCGCGAGCAGCGAGGTGCCAATCGGGCGCCGCACGAACGGCGCGCTGAGGCTGCCTATGCGCTTGAGCGGCGCGCTCATGCCGCCTCCGCAGCCTGCAGCGCAAGGCGTTGCCGGCGCGCCTGCCACCAGGCGCCGAGTCGCTCGAAATACAGATAGATCACCGGCGTGGTGTACAGCGTGACGAGCTGCGAGAGCAGCAGGCCGCCGACGATCGACACGCCGAGCGGGCGGCGCAGCTCCGCACCGATGCCGTTGCCGAGGGCGAGCGGCAGGGCGCCGAGCAGGGCGGCCATCGTGGTCATCATGATCGGCCGGAAGCGCAGCAGGCAGGCACGCCGGATCGCCTCGTGAGCCGCCAGACCGCGGCGCTGCGCCTCGATCGCGAAGTCGATCATCATGATCGCGTTCTTTTTGACGATACCGATCAGCAGGATGATGCCGACGATGCCGTCGATTGAGAGATCCATGCCGCAGACGTAGAGCGCGAGCAGAGCGCCGACGCCGGCCGGCGGCAGCGTGGAAAGGATCGTCAGCGGATGGATGTAGCTCTCGTAGAGCACGCCGAGGACGATGTAGATCACAACCAGCGCGCCGAGGATCAGCAGCAGCTCGTTGCCGAGCGAGGCCGAGAATTCTGCGGCCTTGCCGATGAAGCGACCGCGCACCTGCGGCGGAAGGTGCATGTCGCGCTCGACTTCGCGGATCGCGGCGACTGCCTGCGACAGCGAATGCCCGGGTGCCAGGTTGAACGAGAAGGTCACCGCCGGCAGCTGATCCTGATGCGAGACGACCAGCGGCGCGTTGATCACGCTGCCGTGCGCGAGCGAGGACAGCGGCACGGTGCCGGCGGAGGCGCTGCTCCCGGTCAGGGCGCCGTTGCCGCTGCCGCGCACGGTCAGCGTATCGAGCAGGTTGGCGCCCGTGCGGAACGGCGGGGCCACTTCGAGCACGACGCGGTATTGATTGAGCTGGGTGAAGATTGTCGAGACCTGACGCTGGCCGAACGCGTCGTAGAGCGTGTCGTCGATACTCTGGATCGATACGCCGAGGCGGCTGGCCTGGTCGCGGTCGATGGTGAGTTTCATCTGTAGGCCGTTCGCGGCGAGATCCGAATCGACGTCGGCGAGTTCGGGGCGCTGGCGCAATGCGACGAGCAGGCGTGCGGCGAGGCCGTTGAGTTCATCGGCATCGATCTCGCTCAGCGAATACTGGTACTCGGTCGCGGCCACGCGGCTGTCGAGTGCCACGTCCTGCACCGGTTTCATGTAGAGCGCGATGCCCGGTACGCCGGCGACTGCGGCCTGCAGGCGCGGCAGCACCACGGCGAGCGCCTCGCGCTGCCTGCGCGGCTTGAGGACGATGCTGATCTGGCCCTGGTTGAGCGTCGGGTTGACCGTGCCGGCGCCGACGAAGGCGGCCACGCCGGCCACATCCGGCACGCCGCGCAGCGCGTTCGCCGCGGCTTCAGTGCGCTCCTTCATCAGCAGGAAGGCGATGTTCTCGTCGGCCTCGACCACTGCCGTGATGAGGCCGGTGTCCTGCTCGGGTAGCAGGCCCTTGGGCATGGCCAGATACAGCGCGATCGTCGCCGCGACCGACAGACCGGCCACCGTCACGGTCAGGCGAGGATGTGCGAGCACTGCATCGAGGCTCTTCGCGTACGCGCCGAGCAGTCGGCCGAAGAAGCCGTGCCGCGCGCCGGGTCGCTCGTCGGCACCTTCGGCCGCGAGCTCGCCGGGCTTGAGAAGGTACGCGCACATCATCGGCGTGAGGGTCAACGAGACCAGCGCCGAGATCGCCACCGCGATCGCCAGCACCCAGGCGAATTCGTGGAACAGCCGGCCGCTCACGCCGGGCATCAGGAGCAGCGGCAGGAACACCGCGATCAGCGAGACCGTCAGCGAAAGCACCGTGAAGCCGATCTCGCGCGCGCCGATCTCGGCGGCCTCGCGGCCGTCGCGGCCGCCCTCGAGATAGCGCACGATGTTCTCGATCATCACGATCGCATCGTCGACCACGAAGCCGGTCGCCACGGTCAGCGCCATCAGCGAGAGGTTGTCGAGCGAGAAGCCGGCGTAGTTCATCACCGCGAACGTGCCGAGCAGCGACAGTGGCACGGCGACGCTCGGGATCACGGTCGCCCACAGCCGGCGCAGGAACACGAAGATCACCATGACCACGAGGATCACGGTCAGCACCAGGGTGAACTGCACGTCCTCGACCGAGGCACGGATCGTCACCGTGCGGTCGGCAAAGACGTCGAGCTTCACGCCGGCCGGCAGCACGCTGCGCAGCTGCGGCAGGATCTGGCGGAGGCGATCGACCGTCTGCACGATGTTCGCGCCGGGCTGACGGCGGATGTCGATGAGCACGGCGGGCTTGCCCTCGGCCCAGGCCGACAGCTGATCGTTCTCGACGCCATCGACCACGTTCGCGACATCTTTGAGGCGCACCGGCGCATCGCCCTTGTAGCTGACGATCGCCTCGCGGTAGGCGTCGGCATCGGCGAGCTGGTCGTTGGTGCCGATGCTGTAGGTCTGCGTGGTGCCGTTGAGCGAACCTTTCGGTGCGTTGACGTTGGCCTGGGTGAGCGCGCTGCGCACATCTTCGAGCGTGAGGCCGAGGTTGGCGAGCTGGCCCGGGTTGACCTGCACGCGCACCACTGGACGTACGTTGCCGGCGATGCTCACCTGGCCGACGCCGGCGACCTGCGAGAGCTTCTGCGCGAGGATGCTGTCGGCGTAGTTGGTCACCTCGCGCAGCGGCAGCGTCTCCGAGGTGAGCATCAATGTCAGGATCGGCGCGTCCGCCGGATTGACCTTGTTGTAGACCGGCGGGTAGGGCAGGTTGTTCGGCAGCGTGCCCTTGGCCGAGTTGATCGCGGCCTGCACGTCCTGCGCGGCCGCGTCGATGTCGCGGTCGGTCTCGAACTGCAGAACGATCGTCGAGAGCCCGGCCGAGCTGTCCGAGGTCATCAGCGCCAGGCCGGAGATCTGCCCGAACTGGCGCTCGAGCGGGGTGGTGACGAGCGCGGCCATCGTCGCCGGGCTCGCGCCGGGGTACTGGGTGACGACCTGCAGGCTCGGCGCCTCGATGTCGGGCAGGGCCGACACCGGCAGCTGGCGGTAGCCGAGCAGGCCGAGCAGCACGATCGCCACCATCATCAGGCTGGTGGCGACCGGCCGGCGGATGAAGGGCGTCGAGAAGCCCATGCCGGATCAGCCGCCGCGCGCCGCGTCGCCGCCGGGTCGTCTGCGTTCGCCGGGTGCAGCGCCGGTTCCCGGACCGCCGCCCGCCGCCGGCCTCGCCGGCGGCGCCTCGCCGGGCAGGGTCACCCGGCTGCCGGCCTTGAGCCGGAACTGGCCTTCGGTGACGACGCTCTGGCCTTCCTCGAGCCCCGACGTCACCAGCACCTTGCCGTCGCCCGTCTCGCTGCCGAGCTGCAACGGACGCAGCGCGACACGGTGATCGTCCTGGACGAGGAACACGTAGCTGCCCTCGGGGCCGCGCTGCACGGCCTGAGTGGGAATCACCAGGCCGCCGCTCACCGTACGTACCAGAAGGCGCACGTTGACGAACTGGCCCGGCCAGAGGGCATTGCCGGCGTTGTCGAACTCGGCCTTGAGCTTGAACGTGCCGGTCGCCGTGTCGATCTGGTTGTCGATCACGGCGAGCGTGCCGCTGGCGAGGACATGGTTGTCGCTGCGGTCGAGCGCCTCGACCTTCAGCGGTCCGGCGCCCGCCGCGCTGCGCACGGCATCGAGGTTCTGCTCGGGCAGGGTGAACAGCACGTTGATCGGATGGATCTGCGTGAGGACCACGATGCCGCTGGCGTTGGCCTGCACGACGTTGCCGATGTCGACCTGACGCAGGCCGGCAAGACCGTCGATCGGCGCGCGTACCGTCGCGTAGTCGAGCTGCAGGCGCGCCGAGGCGATCGCCGCGTCGTCGCCGGCCAGGCCGGCCTCGAGCTGGCGTACCGTCTGGCGCTGGTTCTCGAGGTCCTGCGCCGCGACGAAGCGCTTCTCGATCAGTTCCTCGTAGCGCCTGAGCGTGGCCCGCGCCGCGCCGAGCTGGGCTTCGTCCTGGGATTTCTTCGCGAGCGCCTGATCGAGCGTGGCCTTCAGCGGCCGCGGGTCGATGCGTGCGATGACGGTGCCCTTGGCGATCTCCTGTCCCTCGCGGAAATCGATGGCCTCGATCTGGCCACCGACCTGCGGTTTGACGGTGACCGTATTCAGGGCCTGCACGGTGCCGAGCGCGGCGAACACGACCGGCACGTCCGCACGCGTGACCTTCGCGACCGAGACGGCGACCGCGGCGTCCGGATCGCTGCCGGGCATCCCGCGCCGCCCGCCGGGTGCACCGCTGCCGGCGAGCAGACGATAGGCGATGGCACCGGCCAGGCCGAGAACGACGACGATCAGGACGAGTTTCCAGCGTGACATGGGTTTTCCCTGGACGAGGCCACGGCCGGACGGAGGCGGCCGCGGCGGGGAAGCGGATGGTAGATCGGATGTTCGAACGCCGTGTGTCGGCACGGCGTGTGCCGGCTCGGGCGCAGGCCGTCCTGTCCGGGATGCACGACGAGGCCGGATGGACGCAGGCGCGTGCCGTCCGGCCGGGGGCGGTCAGTCCTCGGCCTCGCGCACGGGGCGCTTGGCGAGCTTGCGCTGCAGGGTGCGTCGATGCAGGCCGAGCCGGCGCGCGGTCTCCGAGATGTTGCCCTCGCATTCGGCGAGCACGCGCTGGATGTGCTCCCACTCCAGGCGCTTGAGCGGCGGCGGCGCGTCCGGTGCATTCGGCGGCTCGTGCTCGGCCGGATCTTCCTCGGTCACCGCGCGGATCACCGCCTCGGCATCGACCGGCTTGGCGAGATAGTCGTGTGCGCCGCGCTTGATCGCCTCGACCGCAGTCGCGATAGAGGCGTAGCCGGTCAGCAGCAGGATGCGCACGCCGGGTGCGGCGGCGAGCAGCTGCGGGATCAGCGCGAGGCCGTTGTCGGCGCCGAGCTTGAGATCCAGCACCGCATGCCGTGGCTGTTCGTGGCGGGCGATGTTCAGAGCGGTTACGGCGTCGTGGGCGACACTGACCTTGTGGCCGCGCGAGGTCAGCGCACGTGCCAGCACGCGGGCGAAGACTTCGTCATCGTCGATCAGCAGGAAGGAGGCGGTATCGTTCATGGCTCTCAGGCTAGCAAGGTCGCCAGCGGGATCGCCAGCACCGTTTCGGCACCGCCCTGTTCGGCGGGGTGGAGTTCGAGCGTGCCGCCGAGACGTTCGGCGGTCGCATGGGCCAGCGCGAAGCCGATGCCGAGCCCAGTGCTCTTGCTGCTCGCGAAGGCGATGCCGAGCCGTGCTAGGGTCGCCGGCGCGATGCCCGCGCCATGGTCGCGCATGCGGAATTCGAGCGCGCCGGGACCGAGCCGCACGGTCAACGCGATCCGGCTCGTGCCATTCCCCAGGGAGGCCTCGGCCGCGTTGTTGAGGAGGTTCAACAACGCATGGCGCAGTCCGGCCGGTACGGCGAGCGCCAGCGTGGCGACCTCCGCATCGATCGTGAGGTCGAGATCGGTCTCCGGACGCAGCAGCCGGAATTGGTCGAGGCAGCCGGCGACGAAGGCCTCGAGACTCAGGCGCTCGGTGGATTGCGAGAGCTGGGCCTTGCCGACCGCGACCAGCTCGCGCAGCGATTCGCGGCAGCGCTCGATCTGGCTGTCCATGAGGGCGAGATCTTCGCCGAGCGGACCGTCCGGGTGCTCGCGGCGCAGCTCGCCGAGCAGGGTGCGGACCGTGGACAACGGGGTATTGAGCGCATGGGCCGCGCTCGCGGCATGGGTGGCGATGGCGAGGATGCCCTCGTCGCGCAGGCCGCGCTCGCGGATGCGCTGCACCTCGGCCTGGTGGGTACGCAGGGTCGCCGCGAGCTGGCCGATGAACCAGCCGAGCATCGCCGCGCTGATCGCATAGGACACCGCCATGCCGATCACGTGCAGGCCGAAATCGCTGATGTCGGCGTGCCCGCCGAGACTCGGCAGCGGCACGCTCCAGAGCATCAGCAGGATGTACGTCGTGCTGCTCAGCCCCGCGATCAGTGCGACCGCGCCGAGGCCGAGCGCCGCCGCAGCGAGCGTGATCGGCATCAGCAGCAGTGAGACAAACGGATTGCTCGCGCCACCGGTCAGGTACAGCAGCCAGCCGAGTACCACGGTGTCGACCACGATGTGCACCACGGCCTCGACCGTAGTCACCGGCCACGGCTGGCGTAGACGCCACAGCGCGAACCCGGCGAATGCGGCGAGCACGCCGATGCCGGCGAACAACGGCCCCTCGGGAATCGGCAGGCGGAGGACGTGCGCGACCCACAGCACCGTCGCCGCCTGGCCGGCGATCGCGCACAGGCGCAGCCAGGCGAGCGAACTGGCGAGGCTGCGGGCCGCGGAGGCGTTCGGCGGTGCGGTATTGGCGGGGGTCATGGCTGGGATCGTGGTCGGACGGCCGCAGCGCATACCCGGCGCGTGGCCGGATGCTTGCCGCCGGCGCGGGCTCAGAACTCGCGGTCGCCGCCGAGCAGGTTGCCGAGGCCGCCGAGCACCGAACCTTCCTCGCGTGAGCCGCCGCGCTGCGGCGCCGCGGCGAGCATGCGTCCGGCCATGCGCGAGAAGGGCAGCGACTGCATCCAGACCTTGCCGGGGCCGGTCAGCGTGGCGAGGAACACGCCCTCGCCGCCGAACAGCATGCTCTTGATGCCGCCGACCGGGCGCACATCGAAATCGATGCCGTCGGTGAAGCCGACCACGCAGCCGGTGTCCACGTCAAGGCGCTCGCCCGGCGCGAGCTGGCGTTCGACGACCGTGCCGCCCGCGTGCACGAACACCCAGCCGTCGCCCTCGAGCTTCTCCATGATGAAGCCCTCGCCGCCGAACAGGCCGGTCAGGATCTTCTTCTGGAAGTAGATGCCGAGGCTCACGCCACGTGCGGCGCAGAGGAAGCTGTCCTTCTGGCAGATCAGGCGGCCGCCGTAGTCGGACAGGCGCATCGCGAGGATCGTGCCCGGATACGGCGCGGCAAACGCGACCCGTGCCTTGCCGCTCGAGCCGGTGTGGGTGAACAGCGTGGTGAACAGGCTCTCGCCGGTCAGTACGCGCTTGCCGGCCGACAGCAGCTTGTCCATGAAGCTGCCGCCCTGGCCGCTGTGCGAGCCATCGCCGAACACCGTGTCGAGCTGCACGACCGCGTCCTTGTACATCATCGCGCCGGCCTCGGCGACCGCGCTCTCGCCCGGGTCGAGTTCGACCTCGACGAACTGCATGTCGGTGCCGACGATGCGGTAATCGATGTCGTCGGCACCGCGCCGGACCGGCGGCGGTGCGGTGCCGGGCAATGCCGCACCGCTCAGCTCGGCGACCTGGCCGATCGGCTGCCAGTCGGCAAAACCCTGGCGCCAGCAATGACCGTTCGGATGGCTGCGCGCCTGGGTTCGCGCCGCCGCGTCGTCGAGCGGACCGACCTGCTCGCCGTTGTAGCTGAAGTACCACTGGGCCATGACCGCTCCTCGCGAAAACCGGGCGGGAGTTTACGGAGAGGGGAGCAGCCCGTCATCCGCGGCACGGTGTGGCGGCAGCGGCACCGCGGTCAGGGGCCTGCTTCGAAGCCGTTGTAGAAGACCGGGTCGCAATCCGTATACCAGCCGAGCGGATATTGGTTCGTGCTCATGCCCGTAGCCAGGTTCCAGGCGCTGTTCAATGCGCCATCGCTGGTCAAGGTTAGCGGGTTCGGGCAGACCCGCGCGCTGCTGAGCGACGTCAGCATTGGCCCCGGCATCGGCAGCACGCCACTGATTGCGTTGTGATCGACGTAGAACGTGTCGAGTTTGGTGAAACCGGTCATCGATGGAATCGAGCCGGACAGATTGTTCCCGTAGAAATTGATGTACCTCAGGTTCGGCAGGTTCACCAGCGCATTCATCGCCGCCGTCATCGAGCCCGAGAGGTTGTTCTGGGTCAGGAACAGCTGGGTGACGTGACTCGCGGAGCAGGTGACACCGGTCCAGGCACAGGGATCGCC
>Ga0116193_1001293_pt1 | contig 21057 bp, 17 predicted proteins | sample AD_UKC115_MetaG_FD_89892 | JGI IMG/M metagenome (GOLD analysis project Ga0116193, IMG submission 89892) | Active sludge microbial communities of municipal wastewater-treating anaerobic digesters from Hong Kong - AD_UKC115_MetaG | ecosystem: Engineered > Bioreactor > Anaerobic > Digestate... | reverse complement strand
GACCTTATTACAATTCAAGTCAAGCTTTCGAGGGCGATGATGAATAAGTTGAACTAATTGGCCCCGGCATACGTAATTCGCCTTCATTGTTTTGACAGCTTTTAACCAAAAACAAAACAATGAGAGCCAACAGAATTAAACCAACCATTACTTTGATCGGGCCTTTAATTTGTCGGCTGTCCATTTTTACTCAAGTCCTTTCAAAAACTCTTGAGAACGGTTCAAGTCTATCGAGTCAGTGTTGATTAGTTTCCCATCTAGGAACAACCCTGGAAGTGAACCAGATTCAATGATTCTGCTATCGTTACGCGCAGATGCCAACCAGCCCATGAATTGGCCCGACATTAAACTTTCTTTGGTGATTTTCTGTAATCCTTCTTTTTGGGCTTGTTTCACAATTTCATCAACCAGATTTCCCTGTGTTACATTTTTGGTGTTCTGAAAAGTGTTGATAATAACTGCAAGTTTTTGAATAAAACCCCATGTTGTTTTTGGATTATTTGCAGCCGCCTCCATCATGGCTTCTGATGAGTAAACAGAATAAGCGTCTTGTGTTAATACTGGGTGAACTTTTAGAGTGATTTTCCCAGATTGGATTAAACCGTTGAGCATGTCCCAGTTTAAAGTAATTAAGTCGCGGCTGGACCTATCTGCAAAATTAATATACAAATCTACGGTTTTTGGTTTAGCTTTCGAACTGTTGTTCGAAAAAATAACCGATGGCGGTGTAGTTACTTTGCCTTTTTCGCTTAAAGTTAACTGGTTATCAGTTGTGGTTTGGATTTTTGCGCCTTTGAATTGAGCGACTTGTGAATTGATAACAGTAACATTTCCCGTCGTATCAACAAAACCATTGTCAAATTTTCCAGTTAACTTTAAATAGCCCAAGCTTCCCAAAATTGAAAGTATAATCGTTACAATAATAATCATAACAAGTTTTGAATTGGGCACATTAAATATGTTATTATTGTTAGAATCTTTATTCTGCTTCAAGAGTGGTCTCCTGTCCCAATTTCAAATATTTTTTGGCTTGTGCGGTAATGGTTTCCAAATCATCATCTTTCATGTCTTTCAGTAGTTCCGATTTTTTTATCCAATTATCATAAATTTGAACAATGTCTCCACCATTCAATACTGAATCAACATCGACTTCGGTTGAAACACTGTTACTTTCTGATTCTTCGGTTTTCTTAACTTGGCTAATGGCCCACTGTAAAGCGTGTTCAGAGTTCTGATGAATAGCATTCCAATTTAATGAAGCAAATTTTGCGGGAGTAATATTAAGAATCTGTTGGCGGAGAATCGGCGCAATTTTTGGGTTGAACTCTGTCCCATGAATTTGAGTTGTTTTCAAATTTTCAATAATTTTTTCGGTGATTTCCGCGGCGGTCAAATCTTCTGTCTTAATTGGCGTAAAGTCTCTTTGGGGGCGCTGGGGAACTGTTTTTGGGTCTGCTTTGAAAATACCATCGGAGCCAATTGTCCATTTCGTCCAACCGCAGCCAAGTGGGACTTGTTTGTCACTGAAACCACGGCGGATAAGAGAACCGTTGTAGTAAATTTTCTTGTTTGCAGTATCTGTTTTTTTATCACGGCTTCCAACCCATCCGCGTTCATGAATATGTCCCAATAAAGTGTAGGACCAATCCTGGTCGCTTAGTAAGAACTCTGGAATAACAATTTCGCGGGGAGACTGATTAGTGTGCAGTTTTTCTTTCAACAGCGGGTCAATACAGCTTCCATGGGTTGAGAAAATATTTATTTCACTTTCTATTGGTTTCACAAGATTCATTGTTTCTGCTTGAGCTGAATACATGTGGTGGGAGACCATATGTATATGAATACCGTCACCAATTTCATGATGAACATAAGGCTCGGCGTGCGAGTAGATTCCCCTATCTGGATCATGTAGAACTCTCGAGGCGGCAATGTTTGAAATTTCATCCATGACATCATGATTGCCTGAAAGAATATAAACTTTTACGCCAGCGTTTGCTAATCTGCGGAACTGGTTCTGAGCAAACACGATGGCTCTCATCGATGGGGTTGGCGTGTGAAAGGTGTCTCCACAGAATAATGCCGCGTCGCATCGTTCTTCGATTATTTCGGAAACGATTTTGGCAAACGCGAGATACCCATCCACTTCTCTGATGTTCACTCCTTGGGCGTTAACTCTTCTTGTTGCTTTGTAGTTCAAGTGAAGATCTGAACATTGAGCTAAAACAAAATCAGACACGCTGGCTCCATTCTAAAGATTTAGTATTATTATACCAAAGTTTCACCAAAATTTTTTGGCCAAATGTTACGAGGAGCAAAGTCAGACACGAATCGTTCGAATCGGATGTAGAACATTCAGCTAAATTGATTTTGAAAATTAATCCCTTTCCGCGTTAACATTTTCCTTTATTGCTTTTATTTCACCTTTATTTAAATTAAAATGTTTATTTAGTTTTTCATCGAGAGATAAACCATAATATTTATGATTAACCGTTAATTCTTTGTTGCTTTTGAATAAATCATTGTTGTTAGAATAATCAATCAAATCTGGAACAAAGAAAGAATAATAAACCTCGCGGCCCTGTTTTGTCGATTCGATTAAAAATTTAACAAAATTTGTTTTGAAATAGTTCTTGAAATTATTAACTTCTTCTTTAGTGTCAAATAAAATAAAACGACCACCTTCTCCAAGAACTTCTTCCTTTTCGAGAATTATATTATTATTATGACAAACCGAAATGTTTATTGACCCTATTTTACTTGTGCTTCCCATTGTCCCAAACTTATATTTTCCCAAGAGAGTGTCAATGTTTCTGTCACAAATGTTTTTTGAAACATAGCCCCATTCGGGTTTATGCGCTTTATTTAAATGAGAATAAACCGCAAACATTTTTAGTGTATTTACAGATGTTTTTTCTTTTGTAGCTTTTTTTGTGTTTTCTCTTAAATTAGCGACACTGGTCATTAATTTGAAATTGTTGAAAACAACGGGTTCACTCTTTGTTTTATAAAAAATGTCAATCGCAGTTTTATTGTAAAAATCTTCATTAATGTCTTTAATTTCTTTTTCTGAGTCATTTATCATAATAGTTGGCTTATGATTAACATTAATAATTAAATTATCAAAATAAATTATAGAAACGCCATCCCTAATTAAAGTTGATGGAAAAAGTTTATCACTTGGGTCGTTTATCTCAATTTCCGTGATTTTATGTTGTTTTTCTGCTAAATCATTCTTTATTCTTTTTTCATTCACTCCCAAACCGTGGCGCCAACGGGCGGGGCAAATAAAAGAAGCCTTAATGGAGACATTACTACCGAATTGAATAAAATTATGATAAATGGGGGAAAATTTGTTATTACCACCACTGTTAATCTGATACGGCGGGTTACTCACACAATAATCGAAAAGTTCAAACATGGTGACCAATATCTTACCAAAAATGTTTAAATTTCAATGATCAAAATTGTCATGTGAAAGATAAGCTATGGAACCGTTTTAAATCGCTTCTCCAAGAATAATCCAGGCACCCACAGAATCACACCATTGAACCCTATAACCCCGTTAGAAGGCGGTTTCTGTGATTCCTAGAGGCCGTTAATCAGTAGGAACTGCGGATGGGATCGTCTCTGTGGGCGAAGTGCTTGGTGAAACTGGGGTAGAGGTTGATTTCTGCTTCTTTTTGGGTTTCGTTACTACTTTCTGTGGGACGCCTGTGCTGTCACTGTTTTTGGCTTTATTTTTGGGTGAGGATTTTGCTTTTTTGTTCGGCTTGTTCTCTTTTTGCGGATTTGATGCAACAGAGGAGGCTTGAGGTGATATAACTGGAACAATTTGATTCGGAGTTGGACCAGCGTCTCTTGAAATACTCACATGAACATGGTCAAAATGATTAGCCGTGAGCGATCCTCTGTCTTCCATGAGCCGCCATTCTGGGTATCTTACTGACCAGATATGTTGTTCATAAATTAAATTGTCGACCGAGTATTGAGGCATATGAGTTCGGACCCATTCGGCAATCATCCAACCGCGGTCGCCCGAAATCATAATGTCAACAGCATAACCATCATGATGGTCACAAGTATAAGTACAATACCCACGGTGTGTTCCATACGCTAAAACATCTGGAAATTGTTTACAAAGTTCGTTTCTAAGATTAATTAGATTCATGTTCACATCTTGGGCAATTTGAGCGACATTTGAACAATCAGCTACGGGAGCTGGATTCGCTGTTTTTGGAGTTAAAGAAATTCTTGTTCCAACCATAACAACTTCTGGCGTTGGCGATGAAATAATCGCAAAGTTTTCGGTCTTGTTGCGGGTTTCGTCCTTGTTCGCTTTAGAATTTATTGTAGGATTTTTTGATAAATCATCACTGAACACTGTAGTCCTAATCGCCAGGCCATTGGCGCCGGGACTCATTACAAAACTGTCGCCAATTTCCATTTTGTCACTTGTTACTTGAGTTTGAGTGTATGGAAGAGAGACCTTCTTAACTTTACCGTAATATTCCAGACGAAATAAAAACAAAGTCTCGTTTGCGTTTAACGCTCTATCTTTAACATCTTTCTGATCCTCAGTTTTATAATTACTCATACTTTCATTACGGGTCGAAAGAAGCTCGTTAATTGTTTGCCCAGAATTTCCATTTATTACCTCAACTCCCGTGTTTGAAGTAAGAACAATTTTTGCCTCATCCTTATGAACAAAATTCATGAAACCCTCAAAAAATTGTTGAACTGGTAAAGATTCTGAAGCATCAGGAATCTGAGCCGCATTATCTTCATTAACACTTACTGGATCGGGAAAAATTGGACCAAATGAAACCATAGCTGCGTTTGCTCCTGGAGCAAACATGATTACTGATAAAATTGTTAACAGTGTTGTTAACGCCGAAATACCAAAAGCAGAAACTTTGGAGAGAGATTTGCTTGAGACCAGTGAAGTGAGATTGCGGCGATGGGTCAGTTCTTTATTGTTTTTCTTAAAAGCTGTAGGCATTAGACAAAGTTTACTTTCTTTCAATTCTTGATTCCATTTAAGAACTCTACTGGGTTTAGAGGAATATCATTCAATATCGTCATAAAATGAACATGGCAACCTGTAGAATAACCAGTAGAACCAGTTAAGCCGGCGATCTCACGAGCCCGAATCAAATCGCCAACTTTACGATCTGTTTGCGATAAATGGCTGTATGAAGTTTTAAAACCATTGCCATGATCAATCTCGACCTGATTGCCATAACCAGTCTTCCAACCGGCAAAAATGACAGTACCAGAAGCGACCGCAGAAACTGGATCGCCGCAAGATGAATCAAAGTCATCTCCATCATGAAGTTTATAAATTCCAGTTATTGGATGAACCCTCATTCCATATGGAGATGTTATTGCACCCGAAACGGGGGGCGCGAAACCAACTGGAATTAAACCCGATGGATTATCGGCTTTGTTATCACTACTCTTCTTTGTTGTGTTTATCTTTTCAACCGTTCCAGAACCTTTGATAATCTTCTTTGAAATTGGACTTTTAACAATTGTTGTATACACAACTGTTTTCTTTGTTTTTTTGATTTGATTAACCTTCGAAACTGAAGTCTGAAGCATAGAACCAGGCTGCCCCTCATCCACGGTTAGTACTACCCCTTCTGGAAGATTTGAATTCAGCTCCTCAACAATGGGTTGTGGAGTTTCTGTTGTTGCGTATTTTACATTACTTTTTACTCTGAAAACCATATAACTTTCAGCATTAAGAAAAGTTTTTTGTGGAGAAAGAGCACGTCCGGTAGAATCCATATAATTAGGAACAATTAAACCATTACCATTGAGGGCTTCTTTTAATGTTGTTTCTGGTTTAATAATTTCAACATTTGATAATAGACCATTAGGCTCAACAATCGTCAAAGAAGCTTGAAAATTTGTTAAATAATTTTCGTTGAAAATGTCAGAAAAATTGTTTGAAAAAACAACACGCTTAGAGATTTCAGAAGAACCAGCGCCAGTGTAGGGAAGAGAAGATGCAGTTGGGTTCGCCGGCGGATTAATTGTTTTACTTTGCGACTCTATAGTTGAATCATTATGTGATTGGGTCAAGTAAGAGGTTGGAACATTGGGATCGGGGCCCGGCGAAGCGGAACCGAAACTAAGTATAAAAGAAAACAGTAGTGTGAGTAAAACAAGGTAGGGGATTTTATGATTCATGGTCTTAGAGCTATCGTTGTTAGAATGGTCATATGGTGTGGCATAATAGTAATGTGAACATAACGCTTTCGCTCAACCGTCTTTAAAGTAAAAATCAATTCTTTCGTTCGACATGTAAAGTGATTGTATCAACCGTGGAAACATTAGAACCCGGTTTCGGATCCATTGAAATAACTTTGTCGGCGGTCGCAGCCGGATTAACTGTAATAACTGATTTGATTTTCAAAAAACCAGCGGCCGCTAAATTAGAAATGGCAGCCGTCGAGTCTTGTCCCACGACATCTGGAACAATAGCAGAAGTTTTTGCATCTTTAGAAGAAACAACAATTTTCACAATCGTTCCAAAGTTAACTTTTTCGGTTACTGGGTCTTGAGCCAAAACTACACCAATTGGCCCGGGATCATTTTTGTCAGTGAACTCAACTTTGATCCCCAAAGTGTTAGCGTCGGCGGTCACGAATTCTTTAGTTTTACCGACCCAATTTGGTAACGAAAATTGTCCAGTGGACACATTCACATCAATGCTTGTTCCATTTGGGAGTTGAGAAGCCGGTTGAACTGAAGACTGAGTTATTGTTCCAGCGTTTTGATTAGCGTCAACTTGTGTTTCGTTCCCCAAAGCTAACCCAGAAGCCCAGAGCGTCTTTTTGGCTTCATCTACTGTTAATCCAGAAAGGATTGGAGTTTTAACAATACTTGGGCCCTTAGAATAATGGATAAATGTGCTTTTTGTTGATGTTTTTGTTTTTGAAGGCCCTTCTTTGTTTTCTTGGTTGATTAGTTCGCCAACGGGAAGAGTTTCAGAAATGTCCCATACAACACTGCATGAAATCTTTTTAACTTTGAATGGTTCACAAATTTGTTCGTCAGTTTGACCGTACTCAACAGTTTTGGAAGCCACGGGGAAAGCGGGCTTCTGTTTATCGACCTTCTTTTCGCCGAACTTAAGCAAATTGGGAAAGAGTGTTACTAAAAGCAGGCTTAAAATTAATAGGGAAACAAAGCCAATGATAGTCGCTATTTTTTTTGTGTTTCTGTTGTTCTCCATCGGTTTTGAACCCAACAACTCTTCTGTTTCTTGGGCTGCCGTACCCTCATCTGTTGATAAGAGCGGTTCGCTATCTTTGACAGCCGTAGGTTCTTTAACGAACGCAGTGGTAGAGTCAACTTTTGCATTTGCGCGGCGTTTTGGAATGTATTCTTCGTTCTGAGAGGCCTCCTCGACAGAGGCGCTATTAGTTTGTTGAGAATTATTTTTACTGTCATTGGGAACTTTAGCAACTCTTTTGCCGCGATACTCTGATGGAGTTTCAGAAACGGGAACTGCCGCTCTGCGTTTTGGAACATATTCTTCCGCGGCTTTGGTTTTCGCGCTATTTTTATCCGCGGCTGATTCTACATTGTTCAGCACAGTATCTTCAGTTGGGGATGAGCCGGTTTCTTCTTTTGTTTTGTTTCGCTCTTTTTTGAACATTAAAAATCCATTTCTCAATCTATAATTGAAATTTTCTAGTTAAATTGAATACTACCAGAATTTTTGGGAAACTCATTCGTCCCAGAGAACATGTCGGAACATTGAAGATGTCAAAACAGCCTCGATCTCGCTTGGGTTTTCTTCCACCTCAAGGCGGCTCTTGTAAGCCTTCTTCTTAATGAAATTCGAGAGCTTCAAAGATTTCTCGTCCACTCGATAAGCGGATTCAGTAACACCAAGAACAATCAAGTCGTCCAATGATCGAACTCTAGACAAAGCAACATATCCTAAACCTGGAGTAAAACATTTAGATAAATCAACATAAACGCCATCAAAAGTTTGCCCTTGAGATTTATGAACCGTGATAGCATAACCAAGTTTAATTGGATATTGTTTCACCCGAGCAACCGCATACTCATAAGTAACATCTTTCCCCGAAACCTTATCGAAATATTTGTCTTTTTTCATCTGTTCATAGAACATCGGCTGAATAGTATGAGTTGTTCCATCATTGAATCTTACTCTGGGAGATTTACCCATGAAACTAATGACAGTTCCAAGAGAACCATTCGCAATAAAAGCTCCGGAATCAATACGAATATTGGAAGTAATAATAACTTTAGCGCCAACTTTAAGCTCAATTACTTTTGGAACTGGAGTTGCTTTTAAAAGTTTGTCAATCTCTGCTTTTGGCCCCTCTTGAGTCATTTCAAGAAAGTGAGATGTGCCCTTGTTGGCGTTCAACTGGTCCATGTTGAACTTATCAACATTGCGATTAGTTGTAAACAATGTGGTGTATGTTTTGTTGGGATCTGGTTCAATATTCATTCGACTTTGAATCGCTTTATGAACACTTGCATCAGCTTTTCCGCGACTAATTTTCTGTAAGATCTCTTGAAGCCTATGATCCTTAGCGCGGTGAGCCTTGTCCAAATAGCAATAACGGAGATTAAGATTCTTCCATGATTCCGTGAAAGCTGCAAAGCCCGAATCAATGCCTGGAACACCCTTGTCAACTGGGGGTAGTTGCAAAAAATCGCCCATTAGAACCATTTGGATTCCGCCAAACGGTTCGCTGCTTTTACGAAAATGTTTCAATGTCGCATCAAGTTTCGTAAACAAGTGGGCGGGAAGCATGGAGATTTCGTCAATAATCAGAACATCTGTTTCTTTGAAAACTTTATGTTTGCTGATTTGGAATGGAGAAAGCTTATCTGCGTCAAACGGTTCATCGCTGATCCCAAAACCAGCCCAAGAGTGTAGTGTTCTGCCGCCAATTAGAGTTGCTGCGATTCCAGTAGTGGCGGTGACTGCAATTTCAATGTTTCCGTTGAATTCCGCGTCCATCAGATCAACAAAAGTGTTGATGAGTGTAGTCTTTCCAGAACCAGCCGGCCCGGAGATAAAACAGTTCTCTTTATTTAGTAAGCGGGCCAAAGCTTCAGCTTGAGTTGTACATTTGTAATCTTTTAGAGCAGCATCAAGACTTGGATATCCAAAATAAATATCATCCTCAATGCGCTGCAGGGTTGCCAATCGCTTATCAGCGATTTCCCTCTGCTGGGCAAGCGATTTCACTCCAGCGCCTTTAATCATGTTTTTCAATTCCTACTCCTAAGTCAAATATATTCTAACATAGCATGAATTAATTTTCAAGTTTAAAGATTTCACTGATCAATTATTTTAACTCGGTTGACTTAACGGAGTACGTCAGCCGCCTCAATTAAACTAATCTCAAAAACAATGTCAGAGTCAATGTTCCAAGCTCCCTTCACTCTGCTGTCACATTTTGTCAAAATTTGAACAACTTTACAAAGTCTAGCAGAGCCATACTTCTTGGCAGTTTGCGATGAAAGTTTTAGAGAGTAATTGTTTGGGACCGAAAGAATTGTGGAAATTTCCCCAAGAGTAATACGCGGGTTATTATCGAATAATACTGAAATTTTATAAGCAGTTTTGAACTTGTTGCTTAGCACGCTTAAAGCGGGAAGAAGGGCGACGCGACGGGCCGAGGTGATTAATTCTTCAATGTTTCCAGAAAGCAGCGGATTCTCTAAACTCCATGGGGGAAGAGCGCCAGGCGGCTTAGGCATCCGTAAATAAATGTCGCTTTCGGAAACCATGTATTGTTTTTCCTGTGATAAAGTAGAGAGGGTTTTAATCAATGGAAGAATGATCTCATAGTCATCCCCAACATAGGACAGTAGAAAATCTTTGGCCAGCCGATTGAGATTAAGTTCGTTGACAAGTTTTTGAGAAACTGGTGTTTTGTCTTTTGCGTTTGATGTGTAAACTGTTCCACCTAACTCCATAACAAGAGATTCAAGCTTTTTTGTGGATGTTCTGGGAACATTAGAAGTAATTATTAGCCCATTGGAAAACTTGGAAGAATTGGAGCTCTCAAGATCAATTATGGCCATTTTTACAGAATCGGTGTTTTCAAGATTTACAATTGAGGTTAATGAATCTCCAAATAGAGTTGATCCACTTATGTCTTTAATTCGGGCCGATTTCTGTAATTGACTATTTTCAATGTTCCATTCTTCTAAAGTGCGTTCTTTGTAAAAGTTGATGTAAGAAGCGGATTTGTCCACAATAAGAATAATCTTATTTTCTTTTTTCATTTGTTCGCACCTTCTTTCAAACTTTCCATACTGTTTTTATCGCTGTTATGATGTCTTTTCTTTCAATTGGAATGAAATCATCCTCGTTACACATATGATACCGAGAATCCATACTTGATTTTGAGTTATCGCCAACAATGAAAAATTGATTATCTTTTAATATCTGTTTAGTTGATGGAAGAACGCACCCTGGAGGTAGCGATATTTTTGTTCCATTGACTGTAAGTGTTTTGTTGTTACCAATGACAATATCTCCAGGAAGTCCCACTATTCTTTTCAAAAGTATTTTCTTGTCTGGGTACTCTTTAGTTATCCATTCTGGTGGTTTGTTCAACAGTACAATGTCACCACGATGAAGACCAACGCTTTTCTTATAAAGCACAAATTGATTCTGGTGAAAAGTTGGCTCCATTGAGCTTCCATTCACAATAAAATACTCTAAATGAAAAACCCGAGCGGTCACAGTAATGACAATAAAAACAGATGCTATGATAATCATAACAACCATGAAACTATTCACGAATTTTTTAACCATGTTTTTTGTGGCCAAGTCCATGGTTCACTACTCCATTTTCATTTGTTGGCGGAGGTTGTTTCCAATAGATTGTAATGTTTGGAGTTCTAATCTTAAAGTATTGGAGAGGCGCGTTAATTCTTCTTTCATTTGAAGTAAGACTAAATGATCGTTCTCATATTCTTCACATGCGATTTCGGCTCGCATTCGTTTCCGCGCGTCAGTTTTCTCCATGCTTACAATAAAAGCCCGTCGATACTCTCTTTCGTATTTAAGTTTCGCTTCTCGTTCTTTTCTTTCAACCTCATTAATTCTTTGAGTGGTCATGAATAACCCCACCCGAGCGGCGTTAATTGAAGCGCCCAGAGAAGCCAAGTCTTCATAATCGGCGATCTGGTTGGAGAAATCATAAATTCTCCCGATGTTCCAGTTCTTGAAATTTGGGAGAGTAATTTTAGCGTTAACTGTTTCGGCTTCTAAGTCTGTAATTTCATCGTCAGAAGTAGGGCTGTTGCTGGAGTCGTTTAAATCGGCATTATCAGTCATGTTAAGAATTATACCCTATTTGTGAGTTGTTCAAAATTTGTTTAAATGAATTTAAAATTGGGAGTATATTTTTTCGAGCCGAAAGATTTAGGTTGCGGAGAGATATCCTGTAGCTCGAAAACTTCTTTTTGAATTTGTGCGGTTATTCCATTCTGAATAAGCATTTTGTTCGGTTCCGAGAATTTAGAGTATGCTTCTTTGGCGTTAGCGCCCCATGAACGATAAATCTTTTTCTTTCCAGTTCTTCGCGGAACAAAAGTTTTCTTTGATCTGACTGTTTTTACATCAATTTCAACCTCATATCCAATGAATTCAAATTGGCAATCCGAAGGTTTCAGTTTTCTTAAAAGATTTTTGAAAACATTCGTAAAATCATCAAAAGTCTCTAAAGCCTCAAGTGGGAACTGAGCGTCATAAAGTGGAGAGCGACGGGGGTCCTCGCCAACATACATGAAACAGTAATCATCTTTTTGTATTACAAGAAAGTTGAAACCACGAATTTTCCCAGTTGATGAAATACGCCCATTGTCAGTTATGGTTTCTATTTTAAGTTCTGGAACAATCCCTTCGAGTTCTTCTTTTGGGAACATGTCCCAGTCAAGCTCGGGGGGAAGTTGAAACGCGGCGATTAAATCACGCATGTTTCTTTCAAAAGTTGATTCCATAGTTGAAACTATCGGCCGAAACCAAAATCCATTCTGCTCATTTTGCGTCTCAGAGAAACGCTCTGCAAGCGCGGAACCTCCGAACCTACAGATTCAATTTTTAAATATTTTACCAAAGTTTTTGAAAAAACTTGCTTTAGGAAATCTTATACCTGAGAAAGGTTTTTGAGGTGCATTAATGCTCTCAGAGAATTCATTGTGATCTTAGTATGCACCCTTATTTATTGTTCTGAATCCAACCTCGATGAGCCCGAACCGCCATTAAAGAATCCGCGCCTTTTTTCTTTAATGGCGGCTTTCTTAGCTGCGACCTCATTTTCATTCTTTGAAACAAGATTAGAAAATGCCAAGTCACGTGCATCTGGAATTTCAAGCGCAGCCCGCTGTGTTTCTTTTTTGGTCATTCTAATAAAAGCAAATAACCCAAGTGCAAAAGCGGCGACAACAGAAGCAGTGAAAGTATACCCGACACCCGGCTGCAATCCCAGGCCAATTACAAAAAGAAATGCTCCCGAAATAATAGCTATTCTACGCCGCCAAGATGGAGAAAATCTTGAGCGATATGGCATCCACTCTGGATTTTTCTCTATTTTCATCTCATGTAATCTTAGACTCAAAAAATATCCACAACTGAACAATGACAGCGACAATGGAATAAGAATAGCGCTTCTGATAATTCTAAAAATCATATCATTCGGCCAGATAGCGTCCGCGATGAAAGAGAGTCCGCCAAAGACAACAACCGCTGCACAAAGAAGAAGCAAAGTTTTATTAAAATTCTTCTTATATTCAAGCTTAAGCCTAATCAGAAACTTTCTGAAAATCTCCATTATTTACAACCTTCTTCGTCTATTGTTATTCCACACTGATCATAATTATAGATATCATGGAAACATATTCTATCTTTTCTATTCATTTTTGATTAATCTTTCAGTTAACTACTGTTCGCTGTTCAAACAACAATTGTATTGAAAATATTAACTTCAGAAGTTTCTTTCGGCTGACTCAAAACGATTACGGGCGTCCGTTAAAGCAATGTCTCTAAATTTAGAAGAAAGAATTCTGTTGGCATCATTACGAGCTGGTTCGATCCAATTTCTGTGACGTGCTAAGCTGGCAAAAATCATTTCAGAGGACCCAGATTGCTCTGTTCCAAAAATTTTGCCCTCACCTCTGATTTCCAAGTCAGAGAGAGCAATCTCAAAACCATTCTCACTGTTCACAAGAGCATTAAGCCTAAGTTGGGAATTATCTGTTTTCCCCAAACTTACAAGATAGCATTTAGACTGTTTACTGTTTCGGCCCACGCGCCCACGAATTTGGTGTAATGAAGCAGCTCCAAGGCGATCAGCCGATAAAACTACTACGCGAGTCGCATCTGGAATGTCGACTCCAACCTCAACAACTGTTGATGAAACAAGAACATCATATTTCTTGTTTCTAAAATCAGTCATTACTTCTTTCTGTTCATCTTTTGTAAGTTTTCCATGAACATATCCAACATTCAACCCCGCTAAAGTTGTTTTGCTTAAAGATTCGAAAGTGCGTTCGACTGAAGCAGCGTCAACTTTGTCTGAATCAACAACCATTGGAGTAATCACAAAAGTTTGATTACCATTAGCTGCTTCAAGCTGAACATCGCTCCATACTTTATTGGCAATTTGGTGAGAAAAATCTATTGGATCCTCGCAAATCCATTCTGTTATAATTGGCAATCGACCCGGAGGCTTCTCGTCCAATAATACCATTTCCATATCGCCATAAAACACTTGGGCTGTAGAACGCGGAATCGGAGTCGCCGACATCAAAAGAAGATCTGGGATTCGACCATCTGCTCGAGAATTTAATAATTGAGAGCGTTGTTCGGCTCCGAATTTCTGCTGCTCGTCAACAACCACAATACCAAGATTGTTATATTTGACACTTTTTCCAAGAACGCCTGTTGTTCCCACAATAACATCAACTTCGCCGTTTTTTATCTTAGCTAAAACCTCGCGTTTTTCGGCTGCTTTCATTCCGCCTCCAACATAAACGATTTCTATTTCAGAGTTGAATTTTTTTAAACCTTCGTTAAGCCGAATGAAACCATCATATAGTTGGCGGGCAAGAATTTCGGTGGGTCCCAAAAGAACGGACTGATACCCAGCGTCAATAGATTTCAAACAAGAGAGTTGAGCTACAAGCGTTTTTCCGGAACCAACCTCACCATTCAATAATACTTGGGAGGGAACATCTTTTTCCAAAAGTTCATTAATCTTCTTCACGCTTTTAACCTGCGCGTTAGTCAAAGTAAACGGCAAAGATTTAACAGCGACATTTTGTAGGTTTCGTGGTTTTTCTTTCTGTGGAATCCCAACTTTGTTTTCTTCTTTGGTTTTCTCCTCAAGCATAATCAACTGCATGTAAACAAGTTCATAATAAGCCAAATCATCGCAAGCTTGTTTAAACAGTTCTAAACTTGTTGGAAAATGTAATTCTGTTAACGCCTGAGTATATTCAAGTCTACTTTCTTCTTTCAAATATTCTGGAAGATTGATCTTTCCAGCACGGGCAATCATCTCCCGAGCGGCGGCCTTAATCAACTGTGTGGTGACACCGCGGGTTTCTGACTGTCGATAAATTGGAACAATTGGAAGAACAGCGGCCTCTTCAGAGTGTTCAATGGAAGAGCCGCCAAGTTCGATTTTTCCTCTGAATCTTGTAACTTTGCCAGTTAACAGAACCTCGTCCCCAACATTGAATTTTGTTTTCAACCACTGTTGGCGCCAGAAATTGCATTTAATCTTTCTTCCTCGACCATTGTCTACCGTAAAGTAGACTCCCATATTATTGGGCAGGCCGTTTACTGCTTCAATTGAACCAACAATTGTTACACTCTCACCCTCCATTAAATCAGAAAATTCTTGAGGATTAGATTTGTCAATGAATCTTTTTGGAAGAGTGAACAATAGTTCATAAAGATTTGAAATTCCAAAACTTTCAAACTTTTCGGTCAATGTTTTTTTGGAGTTCTTTAAAGATTTCATATTCTGTAGATTAGTTGTGATAACATTAAGTTCAGAAATCGGTATTGTTTTCAGAGAGTTGAGAGAACCATCAAATCCTTGGAGAGGATCGCGGGAAAGCTTCACTACTTCTTCATTGAATTCAAATTTCGGGAGAGTGGTCGCAGAATTTTCGCATAAAGCTTCCAAATCTAGAACACGAGCAATACTAACGCGGTATCCTTTACCAGCTGGATAAGCGTTAACTTTTTTTAGAATGTCAGTATACACTCTAATGTGCGGAGTATTCACTTCAACATGTTTTCCAGTGTCAGCTATTCTAACCGTTGGCGTCCAAATTCTCTCAAAATGTTCCTTCAGAATTGAAACAGAATTGGCGTCAGCCTCGGTTTTTACTTTTTTGAGAATATGCCGGAAAACGAAAGCGTTCACCGCAGTAAGCGGCGCGAAATAAACGAACCCGCCATCTATTTCGGATTCTTCAAGACCGTTGATTGAATTCAAGTCCGAATTGATTATTGGATGCTTTCTTAGGTTTCCCTTAACACCAATAACAATTGTCTTATTATTCCAAACCTCAATCTTAGCTGATTTCTCAAAATTTAAATCATAACTGTTTGCGTCAAATTCATCCGAGGAGGAGGTAGAAGCTAAATGAATAGTATTATTGGTTTTTTCTGATTCGGGAATAACAACATTCTTGGGAAGACTTTCTTCTTCGTTTTCCCACAAGTCGATTTCATCAATATTGCTCATTATATTATTCTACCTAAATATGAAAAGATCAACAGGAATCATTTGAGCGAAAAACGAATATTTGAATGGGCTTATTCGGTGACCAATAACTAACTGATTAGTCTGTTTCGTGAGCCGCGGCTAAAACTTTTTCAGTCGATTTAATAAAACTTATTTCCTTGTCGCTCAGTTGTTCAATGGCGTCAACCAATAATTCTGAATATTCAAGGTTGTTTTTTGTTTTGTCGTAATTAACTCCAGTGAAAACCTCAACCATCTCTCCAAGGTTATGAAGAACGGGTTCATCCAAGGCGAGAATGAAGAACGCTCGCTTCACGGCAGAAAGTTCATGAGCTTGGCTTAACGCACTCATTGTCGGAGAAAGCAAACTGTCACAATTCATAACTTTAACAGCGAGAGTAGCGTCATCGGCCTCGGTCATATTTCCATTGGTTACAAATTGAATAGCGACCGTTTTTTCGTCGGAAGAAAGCGAACGGTAAGCATCAACAATACGAAGAGTCCTAGAAATTTCAGAAATCTGTTCCTTCTCGCTTTTAACATGAATTCGACTCATTGAAGACTCCATACTCTTTTCTTTAACCGTTTCTTTGATTATCGGCTCGGAAATCTGCTCGGGTTTTGTGGATTCCGCGTTATTGGAAACTGGCCGACTATTATCAACATTATTTACAGCTTGGTAATTCTCAGAGTGCGTAACTGAAACATCGGGCTCTTTTTGTTCATTTTCGTTATTGTCCTCGGGCGTGGAATTGTTAGTTTCAGTGGGCTCACTGTTTAAATATTTGTCTAATTCCTCAACATGATCGAGGTTGTTTGCTGCATCATTACTGTGGTTTTCTACATTGTTTGATCCTTGAGATTCTGACTGTAGCATAGGATCGTCGGGACCAGTATTGTTAGGCTCCATATTGTGAGATTCCGTGTAATGTTCAGTGTTTTGAGTTTCATCATGGTTAACGGCATTAACCATTCGTTGGTTGGGTTCTTGAGATGAAATGAAATCATCATCGTCTTTTTCCGCAGTGGCCGACACTCGGTCAAGCATGGAACCAAAGTCTTCATCATCTTCAAGATTGAATCCACTGTTTTCTTTGTCCAATTTGAAATTCATTTTAAACCCTTCGCTTAAAGCACAGTAATAGTATTATTGCCATCTAAAGTAATGTTTATTCTCTTTTTCCGAGTGTTAGCAAACATTCTCTTAGAAATAGGCTTCGAGACATTCTTGAAAACTGCTCTTTGAACATCTCGCGCGCCATATTTAGAAAAATCAGAAAGTTTGATAATTTCATCAATAATCAAATCTTCAACTTTTTGCAGTTTGAAACCACTTGGAGTCATTTTATCTGAAACTATCGTAATTTCGCGACGCACAATCTCCCGTGCGGTTTCAATTGACAAATTTTCAAAGAAAATAATTTCATCAATACGATTAAAAAACTCGGGCCTAAAGAATTTCTCAACCTCAGACATAACCGCTTTCTGTTTCAACACTTCAGCGTCAATGTGATTAAAAAACCCAGAAGTTGGAGACGCGTTGTTCTTAGCGCCCAGATTGCTCGTCATAACAATAATACATTGACTGAAATCAACAACCGTTCCCTTACTGTCAGTCATTCTGCCAGAATCAAGAACTTGAAGGAAACTGTCCCAAATCTTGTAATTTGCTTTCTCCACCTCATCAAGAAGAATTAAAGACTGAGGATTATTCATAACTTGATTAGTTAACACTCCACCGTCACCATGACCAATGTAACCAGCGGGAGAGCCGAACAGTTTAGCCGCTTCGTGTTCTTGAGAGTACTCACTCATATCTAATCTGATTACATTCATTTTCTTCTCCGCGACCTCATTCGCGAGAGATAATGCCAATTGTGTTTTCCCAACGCCAGTGGGACCCAAGAACAAGAAAGAACGCAATGGTTTCCTAGAGTCATGTAGTCCAGCAGCTACAACTGTCATTGCTTCAGAAACTGCATCAACGGCATGATTTTGTCCTAAAACGGTTTTTCTTAATCGATTGGGAAGAGTGGAAATATTACTGAACTTAAGCGGCTCTGCTTTATGTAAAGTTGGCGCAGGCTCATCAAACCCAACCATGATGAAATCTTCATCGAACTCGTCACTTGGGTAAATACCACGAGCAGCCAACACTGTTGTACTGTACCCATCAAAAATATCCTGCATTTCAATAGTAACAGAATCAAAAATTCTATTCATATCCAAGTTTCCATCGTCGTTTTTTAGAAAATCGGTTGAATTAAACAAAATTTTGGTTGAAAGTTTACGAATAGCTAACGCAATTAACCCAATTGGAACAACAATTAAATCTTCATCCACTCCTTCAAGTTCTTCTTTTGGAATGAAAGTATTTGGAATCAATTTTTTTAGATTATGAAGGAACCTTTCAATAAGTTCTCGATCAATGTTATAACCTTCAACTTGTCCAAGTTTTGGAATTATGACTCTCTCCAGCATGTCTAAAGTTTCATCAAAAGTAAAAAAGATGTAATTAGTGTCAACAACTGACCATGAACTCCAAAGTTTAGTTAACCCTTGACCTTCTTTGTGAACAAGTTGAGCTAATGTTGCGGAATTAACTTCAAGGATTATTTTGATTTTTGGGTCATGGTTATAGACAAGATTAGCAAAATTTGGAGACTCTGTGACTAAACACAATTCCTCGTTATAGGGACTAAAAATTCCTCTACATTTACCTAAATATGCTTCTAAAGTTGAGGGAACTGCTTCAATCAAAGCAGCATCAGCGGGAGAAACGGTAATTACATGTAAATTGTCAACTTTTGCTTGTTCAAGATAATGATCAATGTTAGCAGCAAATTGATCAATAATGAAAGTTTTACCGGTAGAAGCGCAACCAGAAACAATCAAATGACCGCCATACGGCTCAAAAACGATTCGCGCTATTTGGTCAACAGCGTGTTTAGCGGAGGGAACCAACTCTTCGAAAAACATACTGTCGCCAGATATTCCCGCTGGAGCAAAAGTGAAAGTGATTTCTTTATCGGACGAGTTGAGAACATTTGAATCTGACACTGTGACCTCTTTTATAATTAAATTCTATTAACGAAAATTATACCAAAAGTTTACAAAAAACAAAAAACGCCGCCATTTGGCGGCGTTTTTTGTTAAAAAGACATTTAATGAACTTATCCATTGTTTCATTCTTCCCATAAGTTTTGGAAATTGTTTATCCATGAAACAGCATCCAGCAATTGATTATTGATTTCTTGTGCACGGTCCTTTGGAACAAACTTGATAAAATCTTCCGGCTCGGGAAGAGAAGTAATGGAACTCAAAGCGTTAAAGAAATTATACAAATCCATTGCCTGCGCTGATGAAAGATTAGACTCACCATCGTTAGACATTTCAACATTGACAAAATTTTCATCAGCGCGAGATAAATCCTCCGGATCGTCAAGAAGGGCATCAGCAGCCGCCTCTAAACCTCGGCGATAACCATCATCACCAGCTTCTTTAAGTTCTTTTTCTTTATCCTTGATTACTTTATCATCCGCCGCATTCTGATCCCGAATGTCCTTAATGATTCTGTCAACAGCTTCAGAAGCTTCCTCAGAATTCATCCCTTCGGTTTCGGCTTTGATTTTCTCTGTGACCATTGGAAGTTCACGCTTAATGTCACGAGCTTGGGCTTCAGTCAGTTTAACTTCTGTTCCATCGGGCGTAACTGTTTCAATTTCGTTTACAACACGCGATAAGTCAAGAAGCTGATAACTTCTTTGAGCCGACATGTCAAACTCAGCTTTAACATACTCGGCCCAAGTGTCATATCCAAGGGCTTTATGGGCGTTATGTTGATGGGCAAAAGCAATAAGCACAAAAGTTGCCGTCGCCGCAGACCGAATAGCATTAGTAATTTCACGAGCACGAGCTTCGCTCATATCTCCATCAACTTCAGTCGTGAATTGCCCGACCTCAACCAGTTCAGTACTTAATTTTGGATCTGATTCTGGAGCCGAGGTGGGAATACCATCCTCTTCTTCATTATAATCATCATCGTCAAGATCAGCGAGTGTTTCAAGAATATCTGACATTTTTAAACCTTTCAGCAGTCAATAGTTACTATCGTGTTGTTAACAGTTGAACTGCACATAATTATTTTTTAAATTCTATTTTTCAATACCCGGCGCCTAACCAACACCAGCTATGGCCATTGAGCCGTACATTAGAGGAAGCTCAACAAAAATTGTTAACATTAGGACAGTCCAAAACGGGAAAAGAAGCATGGGAACAGCTGGGAAGGAAGCTTTCAGTGTTTTTTTAATCCAAGCAACAACGGCAGCCATTACAATAAATTCAACCCCAGTAATCAAAGCAGCCCACACCACTCCATTCAGTCCAATTAAGGGGATAACAGCAACAGCGACAAACCACATCATCCTAATGTCCGAGGTTCCAATTCTTTCCATGAAATAATACGAAAGATAGAAGAAAACACCAAGAAGTATCATCCCCGCGGAAACAATCAAAACAAACCAGTTCTGTTGTTCGATCATGAGCCATGATACTAATGGAAGATTCATTAAAGTTAAAAAATTTAACGCCCGGCGGTCAGCAACGCGGTGTAAATAATCGGTATAAGATGTTTGAATAAGAAGAAAAGTCGCGGAAGCGCCAGCTAAAGTGAAAGCAGCATAATTTAAAAGATGTTCATCTGACAACACAAATGGAACAAAAAATAACGAATAAACCAAAGATGTTGTAACCGAAACTACAAGAACAGTTGACCATTTCTTCTTACCGATTTTTTCTTTCATCCAAGTGGGCGGCCGCAAATATTGATAACCAGCAACAATAGCAACAAGAATCACAACGGAACAACTAATTAAAATACTCAACTTATTATTCTACTTCCTAAATATTTTTCCTAAATGGATTATGATTATCAAGAAATCGCAATAGTTGCCAAAACGAAAACATTGTCTGCAGGATCGCCAGAATCAAGCAGCGGCTGAAAAACAAAAGAACGAATCTCATCCGCCCATTTCAAACGAACTTTACTTGTAGCAATGGGCGAGAAAGCATCATTGATAACAGTTCTTTTGAATTTAACTGAAACATCATCATCAAAATCTGAGTTATCAATCTCAACCGCTAAATCATTAGTTCCATTCTCGTCCGAAATGGTCACATTGTCTTTAGTAATTTTCATAAAAACTTCAGTTTCGTTCCACGCGAGGGTTGAAATTCCGGCGATTGCTTTCTGTAACAATTTAGTATCAACATCAACACT
>Ga0116193_1001292_pt1 | contig 21065 bp, 22 predicted proteins | sample AD_UKC115_MetaG_FD_89892 | JGI IMG/M metagenome (GOLD analysis project Ga0116193, IMG submission 89892) | Active sludge microbial communities of municipal wastewater-treating anaerobic digesters from Hong Kong - AD_UKC115_MetaG | ecosystem: Engineered > Bioreactor > Anaerobic > Digestate... | reverse complement strand
TAGGATGTTTGTTTTTCCTATTAAGTTTTCTAGTTTTATTTGGTTGGTGTTTTCTCCATTTTTTATGTAGTGGTGGGGTGCATCTATATGTGTTCCTGAGTGTGTTCCAGTTTTTAATAGTGAGATATTGTAGGTGTTATCTTGTGGGCTTATGTCAGATATTTCAAGATTTGGGTCTTCTGGATATGTGGGTATGTTGGTCTTTAACAAATGACTTAAGTCTATAATTTTTATTATAATCACCTTTTGTTACTTTTATTTCTTATTGCATTTTTGTTTAGTATTTTTTTATTTTATTATATATTTGTCCATATTTTTTTAAAAAATTTTATACTCCTAACCGTAAAGTATTTATATAACCTCTAACCCATGTTATATTGTAAGTAAATAAAATTTATAGTTAATTACATAACCAAAAAATATAAAAAATTTCGTAAAAAACCATTTTTACAAAAACATTTTTTAAAATACTATTTATAATTATATCGTTACGTAATAAATAGTGTAAGGTTACATATGCAATTAACTTAAAAAAAATCTTGCAACCAAAATAAAGTTTAAAAAAAACTTAATTGAAAACAAGATTAACAATACAAATTTACTCAATGAAATTATTAAAAAAAATAGAGGCGAATATTAATGGCACAACAAGCACAACAACCAATTTTAGTCTTACCTGAAGGAACAAACCGTTTATTAGGTAGAGATGCTCAAAGAAATAATATTTTAGCTGGAAAAGTGTTAGCTGAAACTGTAAGAACAACATTAGGTCCAAAAGGAATGGATAAAATGTTAGTAGACGGACTCGGAGATATCGTTGTAACTAACGACGGAGTAACCATCTTAAAAGAAATGGATATAGATCACCCAGCAGCAAAAATGTTAGTAGAAGTAGCTAAAACCCAAGAAGACGAAGTTGGAGACGGAACTACCACTGCAGTAATTATAGCAGGAGAATTACTTAAAAAATCCGAATCATTATTAGATATGGATATCCACCCAACAATAATAGCTATGGGATACAGACAAGCAGCAGAAAAAGCACAACAAATCTTAGATGATATTTCCATCAAAGACATTGACACTGAAATGTTAAACAAAGTAGCTATGACCGCAATGACTGGTAAAGGAACCGAAAAAGCTCGTGAACCATTAGCAGAATTAATCGTAGAAGCTGTAGAAACAGTAGCAGACGATGGTAATGTAGACACTGACCACATCAAAATAGAAAAGAAAGATGGTGCAGTAGTTGAAGATTCCGAACTCGTTACTGGTGTAATAATCGACAAAGAAAGAGTACACCCAGGTATGCCAGATGAAATAACCGATGGAAAAATCGCATTATTAAACTCCGCACTTGAAGTAAAAGAAACTGAAGTAGATGCAGAAATCAGAATAACCGATCCTAACCAAATGCAAGCATTCATTGAACAAGAAGAAAACATGGTTAAGAAAATGGTTCAAGATATCGCAGATGCAGGAGCAAACGTATTATTCTGTCAAAAAGGTATTGATGATTTAGCACAACACTACTTAGCTAAAGAAGGAATCTTAGCTGTAAGAAGAGTTAAAAAATCCGATATTGAAAAATTAGCTAGAGCAACCGGTGCAACTGTTGTAACCAACTTAGACGACTTATCTGCAGAAGACTTAGGTGAAGCAGGAAAAGTAACCGAACAAAAAATCTCCGGAGAAGATATGATCTTCGTAGAAGAATGTAAAGAACCTAAAGCAGTTACCTTACTCGTAAGAGGAAGTACCAAACATGTTGTAGATGAAATCGGAAGAGCAGTAGAAGACGCAATTGGTGTAGTAGCAGCTACCATTGAAGATGGAGAAGTAGTTGCAGGAGGAGGAGCACCAGAAATCGCAATGTCCAAACTCTTAAAAGACTATGCTGAATCCATTAGTGGAAGAGAACAATTAGCTGTAACTGCATTTGCAGAAAGTTTAGAAATTGTTCCTAAAACTTTAGCAGAAAACGCAGGATTAGATAGTATAGACTCCTTAGTAGATTTAAGAGCTTCTCATGAAGAATCCGCATACATGGGATTAGATGTATTCAGTGGAGACGTAACTGACATGAAAGAAGCAGGTGTAATCGAACCTAAACGTGTCAAAAAACAAGCTATTCAATCTGCATCTGAAGCAGCTGAAATGATTTTAAGAATCGACGATGTAATAGCATCTGCATCAACTCCTGACCCAGGTATGGACCCTGGTCAAATGGGCGGAATGCCTGGAATGATGTAATCTCATTGAGTTTACAAATTTAAAGGAAAAAACAAAATACACAAAAAAACATAAACCTTAATAATTTTTAAGGAATGTTATTTTAAGGAGTAAAAAATACTAATAATATTGTTTAGTAATTTTTTACTCCTTTTTTTTTAAAAAAATTTTAAAGGAGGTTGAAAGAAAATGGATGAAAAATTAATCAAAAATGCACGTAAACCTGAAGGGGAATATGGAGAAAAAATGATTGAAAGAATGAATAAAAGTCATGAATCTATGGCCCAATGGGGAGTAAGTCATTTAAACATAAGCCCTAATGACACTATATTAGATATAGGTTGTGGTGGAGGAGTAAATGTTGAAAGATTTTCAAAAATGGCTCCTGAAGGTAAAATTTATGGTTTAGATTATTCTGAAGTTAGTGTTGCAAAATCTAAAGAACTTAATAAAGAAAAAATTGAAGAAGGTCAAATAGAAATAGACCAAGGTAGTGTATCTGAGTTACCTTATGCAGATGGTACTTTTGATCTTGTAACTGGGTTTGAAACAGTTTATTTCTGGCCAGATTTTATTAATGATTTAAAAGAAGTTAAACGTGTATTAAAAGATGGTGGAAGTATTTTTATTTGTAATGAAGCTGGGGGAACTGAAGAAGATAAAGAACATATGAGTGAACATATTGCTGCACTTGATATGACTATTTATTCTGAAGATGAATTAGGTGATTCTCTTATTGAAGCTGGTTTTAGTGAAATTCTTACTTTTTCTAAGGATGGAATTGATAAACTTACCCATCATAATACACAATGGATTTGTGCAGTTGCACGAAAATAAGCAATACTTTTATTAAAATTAAATAACTCTTGATTATTTTATATAGTTTAATATTAAAATATGAAATAATCAATCATTACTCTTTTTATTTTATATAGAATTTAGTTTGGATTTATTAATTTTTTTATTTTTTAAATTTCATACCTATAATATACATTTCTTTACTTTTTTTTCTACTGCTAGGTGGTTTAGTAGTTTTTAAAATTTTAAATTTTTTCTTCAACTTATCAATTGTAGGTTTATATTGTGGACCTTGGAATATTTTCATCACTATGTTCCCACCAGGTAATAAAATATTATCTGCAATATCAATTACTGTATTAATTAAATCAATACTTCTTAAATGATCAATATCTTTTATACCTGTAAGTGAAGGTGATGCATCACTGATTAAAACTTGTGTTTGTCCATTAATTATTTCCATTATTTGATTTTGGACTTCTGGAGTTGTGAAATCTCCACGAATACCATAAAAGTTTTCTTCTGGGAATGGTTTTATATGGTTTAAATCGACTCCTACTACAGTACCTTCTTCTCCTACTTTTTCAAGGGCTATTTGTGACCATCCTCCTGGAGCTGCACCTAGGTCAACTACAGTATTCCCAGTTTTTATTATTTTATATCTTTTGTCTAATTGTTTGAGCTTATATGATGCTCTAGATCTATAATCTTCGCTTTTTGCTCTTCTATAATAAGGATCTTTTTTCTTTTCTACTTGCCATCTACTTCCCATTATTCATGCCTCTAATCTATTTTTTTACTATTTTCAACTTTAGATTGTGCAAATTGTAAACTAGAACAAACTGGAGCTCCTATTTTTATAACATCCACATCTATTTCATTTTCTTCTGTTATTTCCAATATCATCACACTAGGATCTGCTAATCTTGGTGAGGTTGGGCTTCCAGGATTTAAAAGTAGAACATCCTCGATTTGATTAGCCATAGGTATGTGGGTATGTCCACTTACAAGAATGTCTGCATCTAATTCTTTAGCCATGTAATATAATTGTTGGGTGTCTCCTCTAGGCCGTATGTCTCCATGTTGTAATCCTATTTTCAGTTTGCCAACTGTAATTACTTTGGATTTGGGTAAATCTAATCCATTCAACATGTCAACATTTCCTTGGACTGCGATTACTGGTGCTAGGCTTTCTAGGTCTGTAATTACACTTTCTTCTGTTAAATCTCCTGCATGAAGTATTAAGTCAACATCTTTAAATGCTTCAAATACTTTTTCCGGGATTTTACTTGCACGACTTGGGATGTGTGTATCTGATATTAAACCTATTTTCATGGTATGGCCTCTAATTTTGTTCTATTTAATGATATTATTATAATTTTTATTTAAAAAATAGTTGAATTACTTATTTCTATTTCAAATTTATATTAATTATTAATATATTATTCAATTAGATTTATAAAATTTGTCCTAAAAATAAAGAACGAATTATCAAATAATAAATTATATATGTTTATAAGAAAATAAATAACCTCACTGCTGAATATTTTTAATTAAATATTGGGAAATTTCTAAATAAATGGAGAATTAGAAAATGGGAGAAATAAAAAAAGAGGATATTTTAGATATCTTAAAAGGATATGACAAGGAAAACATAACAATTGCAACTTTAGGGAGTCACACTAGCCTCCATATTTTACATGGTGCGCAATTAGAAGGATTCCATACTGCAATAGTATGTGAAAAAGGTCGAGAAGTACCATACCAAAGATTCGGCGTAGCTGATGAATTTATTATGGTAGATAAATTTGCAGATATTGTAAATGAAGATGTACAACAACAATTACGGGATATGAATGCAATAGTAATTCCTCATGGTTCATTTGTAGCTTATGCAGGATTAGATAATGTCGAAGACAAATTTAATGTACCTATGTTCGGAAACAGAGATATACTTAGATGGGAAGCAGAAAGAGACAAAGAACACAATTTACTTGCAAACGGAAATATACGAATCCCTCAAATGTATGAGGGCCCAAGCCAAATTGATCGGGAAGTAATGGTAAAATTCCCAGGAGCAAGAGGAGGCCGAGGATACTTTGTAGCAAGTACTCCAGAAGAATTCGATGCAAAAATTGAAGCTATGAAAAAACGAGGATGGATTGAAGACGAAGATGTAGCTCAAGCACATATTGAAGAATACGTAGCAGGATGTAACTACTGTATTCACTACTTCTACTCTGCACTCGATGACGAATGTGAATTAATGGGAATGGATACACGATATGAATCCAGTATTGATGGTTTTGTCAGAATGCCTGCAAAAGACCAATTAGAAGTTGAAAAATCTCCAAGTTATGTTGTAACAGGTAACCATCCAGTTGCAATCCGTGAATCATTATTAACACAAGCATTTGATTTAGGAGATAAATTTGTAAAAAGTGCAAGAGAACTTGTTAAACCAGGTTTAAATGGACCATTCTGTTTACAAACTTTAGTAAATGATGATTTAGAAATCGTAGTATTCGAAACTAGTGCTCGTACTGATGGTGGAACAAACACATTTATGGACGGTTCTACATACACTCACCTTAAATATGGTGAAGGAATGAGTATGGGTAGAAGATGTGCAGTTGAAATTAAGAAAGCAATTGAAACAGATCGTTTAGACGATATAATAACATAAACATATTCTTTTAAATATTTAGAAAAAGTAAATAATAGGAGCATAACAATCTTTTGTTGTGTTCCTATTTTTTTTAAAAAAAAATTTGTAAAATTTAATTTTTAATATTTTTATTAGTTTTGCGTTGTTCTTTTTTCTTATCTTTATGAGGTTTTTTCTTATCTTCTTTTGCTTTTTGTTCAATAGCTTTTTGACGATTACTGTTAAAGAATGCACCAACCCATCCAACTACAGCACCAACAATTATAACAAGAATTAATATAGCTATTGTGGCTTGTGTTCGATTTAACCCTGAAGTAGTAATTGGACCTAATGCTCCATATAAAGAAGCAATTCCTAATGGAAGAGCACCAATAGCTCCCATTATTATAGCTAAAATTTTATTTTCACTTATATATCCGATATATAATAAACCTATTGCAGAAAATGGTGCTAACCAATCTAATTGTTTTTGATAAGCATAAGCTACTATGAATGTTGTTAAAGCTGCAGCTATTATAAAACCCATCCAATTATAATTATATAACCAGTCTTTAAATCCATTTTTAAAAATTTTCATATTATTAAATCCTTTTTTTAGTATTTATCCTTAGAATGGCCAGCTACTAATCCGCCTATTCCTCCAGCAATACCCATAACAATCATATAATAAATAAGATAACCTATTACTACAATAAGACTACTTACTCCTGCTATGGTGAATCCCGCTAGACCTCCAAATAATCCTAAAAGCACGGTACTACCTGTGGTAATTATTAAAACAAATAATACTGCAGCTATTATAGTACCTAAAGCACCTGCTACAGCAGCATTTTTCATACCGCCCCAAAATCCTCTTTTAGCAATTACTCCTACTAAAAATCCGACGAGAAGTAAACCTATGAATTCGTAATGTGGGAAATATGCTTTAACCATAATAGCTAAAATAAATCCAACAATTACTGCGCTCCATTTAACCATTTCTTTTATCCTCTTAAATTTTTAAATATTTTTTTTATATTATTAATATTTACTATTAAAATAAGATATAAATTTATGTATTTTTTAAATTAAGCATACATAATTTATATTTGGGATTTAACAAATTCTGCCATTTCCCTAACATGTTCATTGGAATCGGCAGTTGCTTTGTCAACTACATCTTTATACTCATTTTTCCAATTATTTAACATACTATTTAATGCATTTACTTTAAATTTCCATAAACCATCATCTGCAGGAATATACCATAATTTAGATTGTATGATAACTTTTAAATCTTCATAACTCATGTTAACTATTTTAGTTAAGCTTACTTTTTCTCCAAATTCTTTCAAATCCGGGAAATCAGTACCTTCAATCCATTTTCCTTTGTTAAATGGACATACGTCTTGACAAACATCACAACCATAAATCCATTCTCCTAAATCTTCACGTAATGGTTCATCAGTAAAATTGTTTTCATGTCTACAAGTAATCCAACTTACACATCTCATTTTATTTGTAGAGTAATCTTCAGTTAAACTATTTGTTGGGCATAAATCAATACAACGAGTACATTTATCTGGGCAAGGCTTCAAATCAGATTTCAATTTGTATTCTAAATCTTTATCTATTAACCAAGATTCTAATGAAATATATGATCCATCTTCAGTATAAAAAAAGTTGTTTTTCCTAATAATTCCAATTCCTGCTTTTGTTGCAGTCCAACGCATAGTAGTTAAATCATGATCTGTTCCAGTTAAAGCACGTATTCCTTGTTTTTCTAAGTATTCTTGAAGTTTTTCATGGGCAAGGTATTGTTCACTATCAAATTTATGTCTACTATCTACGAGATAAGATTTAGCAATTTTCCCCTCTAAATGTTTTGGAATATTAAATTTACCTAATGAATATGCACAAATTATTATACTTTTAGCCCAAGGGAATTCTTCTTCGGGATGTGCATAATGTCTTAAAACTTCTAATTCTTCTTTAGATTCTGGAAATTTCTCTTCTCTTCGGTTTAATTCATCTTCAAAACCATTAATATCTTTAACACTTATTATTCCACATTTGTTATATCCAAATTCTAATGCTTTTTCACAGATTTCTTTAGCTAAGTTTTGATTCATCTTGAATCAACCTCTAATCTATTAATATGATAAATTCATTATTTAAAAATAATTTTGTAGGGGAGTATGTTAAGATTTTTATAATTTTTTTTCCACAACTAAGTTTTTACCATCTGCTCCAACTACAGTTACAAGTGTTCCTTCTAATAATTCTTCATTGGTTATTGCATTCCAATTTTTCCCATTAACTTGGATTGTGCCAATAGTGTTTTTGTTTAAATAATCTCTCACAATTCCTTCTTCCCCAATTAGTTTATCAATTAAGAAATTTGGTTTTTTATTTTCTTTAATTTTCCTCGCTATGGGTCTTGAAATAATTATGCAAACTACGGTTACAACTATTAATGCAATTATACGAGAATTAACTGAGTAATTAAAATAGGTTAATATTGCTACACAACAACAACCTAATGCTAAACTTAAACAGTATAATCTTCTAGTTAATAATTCCATAAGTAAGAATATAACAGTTAAAATTATCCAAAATTCTATATATTCTATTATCATTGGTTAAATCACTTTTTTTAAGTTAATTGGTATCTTATTTCACTAATGAAATTATTTATTTGTCCACTTGGACCATTTTTTATTTCTTTTTTAGTTAATCCTAAAGTACTTACAGCTTGTTTTCTTATAAGTTTTTCCATGTTCTCTAATGTTGAATCCGCACCACTACTTCCACAAGTACAGAAGAATGCAACTTCATCAAATTTTAGAACATTTCTTTTTAGATATGTGAATACTGGACTACTCATTGTACCAGCCCATACAGGTGTACCTACAATAACTAAATCATATCCTTGAGGATCAATTTTATTAGGTTTAATTTCAGTATCATGTCCTAATACGGATTCAAAAGCGGATTTTATATATTTTGAAGGTCCTTTTCTACTTTCCACATCTTCAATACGTTCTATATCACATTGAAAAATTTGTCTGATTCTATCTGCCACTTGTTTAGTATGTCCTGTTCTTGAATAATACACTACTAGAATCTTCATAACAATTACCTTTATTTTTTTAAATATTTAATTTTTATTAAATTAAATTTTGTTTAATAATATTCATTTTTTAGCTTTTCTTTAACTTCATCTAAAATTGCTTGATGCATACGTTTAGTGAACTCTGCCCTATCACTTTGAGCTAAAACATCTAAATATCCTTGACTAACTAAATTATAAGCGAATGGTGAAGGTATTACAGTATTTATTGTTTCCACTTCCATACCTCCAGATTCAATCCATTCTAAAACTTTCTTTGCACCCTTAATATCCATGTAATCTTCAGTAGATTCTCTTCTAGCTTCTTTAAGAATGCTGAAATTATTATCCATTTCCTGAACGAATTTAAGTAGAATTTTTCCACGAACTTGCTGTCTTCCAGCAGATTTTTGATCCCCTTTATATTTTCTAAGAGTCATTAAAGAACGACCAGCACAGTCACGGAAACGATGAGCCAAAACTTCAGTTTTATTCAATGCCTTCTCAAGCACATTATCAATATTCCCAGTGTTTAGTTTCTGAAATGATTCTAAAGCACTAATTTTTTTATCACTACTTAAATAAAATCCATTATCGCTAATACTAATAGTAATATCTCGATTATATTCTGTTGCAGCAATATATGCTACTGCACGACTTAATGCATCATTTGTTTTTCTACCAAATAAACTGTGGAAAACTACAAATTTTTTCCCACCAAATCCTTTATAATATTCAATTAAAAATTTTCTACTACTTGGTATTTTAGCATACACATACTGTTCATGAAAATATTCATAGATAGCATTAGCTGCAAAATCATCTACATAAAGATATTCATGAATGTATTCTAAAATTTCAGCTTTACTCTTTTTATATTGGAATTTACCTTCCATTAATGATCTAAATCTTTGTATGTCTACAGCAAGATCAAAAGCTAAAGGTAATTGTTCTGAAAACCATGAAGGAATTGTTGGTGGTCCTTGTGATGGTGAAACATTAATTGTCATTCCACGACCATAATTAAACCGATATATGCTACCACCTAAAACAAAAGTATCTCCCTTTTTTAGTTTTTCCATGAATTCTTCTTCAACTTTACCTACTACTTCTCCATCACATTTCACTTGTACTGCTGAACGGTCAGGTATGGTTCCAATATTTGTACTGTATAGTACTCTTGCTAATTTTCCACGTTTTCCAAATGTATTTTTATTATAATCTATCCAGATTTTTGCATATACATAACGTTCTTCAAGAGCAACATATTCTCCAGCTAAATAACTTAAAACATCTTCATAATCGTCACGTGTTAAATCTTTGTAACAGTAACTTTTACGTATAATATCATAAGTGTAATCTATGTCGCATATGTTTTCTATTGCCATTCCATATAAATGTTGAGCTAAAACATCTAAACAATTTGAGGGGGTTTTTATTTTATCTATCTTACCTTCTTTAGCATTTTTAAGCAATACTGCACATTCTACTAAATCATCTCGGTCTGTAACAATTATTCTTCCCTTTGATTTTTCATGTAATTCGTGCCCACTTCGTCCAATTCGTTGTAATGCTCTAGAAACACTTTTTGGTGAGTTAATTAGTATGACAAGATCAATATATCCAATATCAATACCTAATTCTAAGCTTGTAGATGAAACAACTACTTTTAATTTACCTTCTTTTAAATTATTTTCTGTTTTTAATCGTGATTCTTTAGATAATGAAGAATGATGAGCCATAATGTTGTGACTATTATAATGTTCTGGGTACATCTTTTTTAAATTGTATACGAAACTTTCAGTACCACTTCTAGTGTTTGTGAAGATTAATGTGGTTTTATGTTTCATTGCTAATTCATCAACTAAATCATACATTCCTAAACGGGTGTCTTCTTCATCTGCTAGGACAATATCATCTACAGGGCATAAAACTTTCATGTCCATTTCTTTCAGGTAGTTTACATCTACTATTGTGCAGTCTCTTTCTTTACCATATTCGTATCCTACTAAGAATTTTGCCATTTCTTCTAATGGTGAGACTGTTGCAGATAATCCAATACGAGTGTAATTTCCAATTAAATATTGGAGTCTTTCTAGGCTAAGAGATAAATGGACTCCTCTTTTATTTTCAGCTAATGAATGTATTTCATCTATGATGACATATTTTACATGACTTAATAAGAGTCTGAATTTTGGTGCTACTAAAAGGATTGATAATGTTTCAGGGGTAGTGATAAGAATGTGTGGTGGCTTTTTAAGCATCTTTTGTCTTTGGTATTGGGTTGTATCTCCAGTTCTAACAGCTTTTCTAATACCTAATGGTTTTCCTGCTATTTTTTCTATTTCCTGAAGGGGTGTTTCTAAATTTTTTTCAATATCATTATCTAATGCTTTTAATGGGCTTATGTAAATACAGTAAACTTTATCTTCTAATTCTTCTTTTTCTGCTAATGTGGTGAGTTCACTAATTATGCTTAAGAATGCGGTTAATGTTTTACCTGAACCAGTTGGTGAACTGATTAGTACATTTTTATGTTGGTGTATGTCCATTATTGCCTTTTTTTGGGCAGGGGTGAAATCGTTGAATGTATTGTCAAACCATTCTTTAACCCATGGATGGAGATTTTTATAAATCTCATTTTTAGAATAAGATTTTTCTTGTCTTGTTATCATGTTTTTATCTATAAGAGTATTTTTTTTTATTGTTATTTAGTTGTATTAATATATTTAGTTTTGTTTAACTTATAAATTTAAATAATAGTTTTAATAAAATTTAGAATTAATAAATTATTAATTATTTTAACTTAATTAATATAAGATTAATATTATTTTTTTGAATTATTTTGATTAATTTGGTGATAAAGTATGGTAGATGAAAAATTATCTATGGATGAAGCATTAGAAAAATTAAGTAGTGATGATGTAGCTACTCGTAAATTAGCAATTAATAGTTTAGAAGGGGTTAATGATGAAGTTGCTATTAATCCTTTAATTGAAGCCACTACTGATGAAAGTGCTCCTGTTAGATTTAAAGCTGCTGAAATTTTGGGTACTATGGGGGATGTTGCTGTAGATAAGCTTATTACTAGATTTGGTGAGGAAGAAGGTCAAAATAAGAGATTCATTACTTATGCTTTAAAACAAACTGGTGATGAAAAGGTTATTCCTTATCTTGTTGAAGCTGTTGGTGATGAAGATCCTATTGTTAGAAAAGTTGCTGTTAGAGGTCTTGGTGAATTAGAAGCTGTAAGTGAAATGGGTAGTATTTCTAAAGGTTTAGAAGATGAAGATTGGGGTGTTCGTCTTGCAGGTATTCGTTCTCTTGGAGATTTAGGTACTGAAGAGTCTGTTGCTTTGATTAAGAAAGCTAGACGTAAAGAAAAAGATAAAGATTTTAAGAAGGCTTGTAATAAGTCTATTCAAAAGGCTGAAGAAGCTATTATTCCTAAACAATTTGAGTTGCTTGTTGAAAATAATGTTGTTGATATGAGTGAAGATGAGTTAGGTTCTACTCCTAAAAAACGTTTAAAAGCTATGAAGAAGATTGTTAAGCAGAATAAAGATTTCTTTAAGAATTAATATTTTCTCTTTTTTTATTTTTTTTATAAATTACTTTTTTTTGATTTTCCCTATTTTTTTAGTTTTATATTAAAACAGTTTTGTAACAATACATTTAAATATTTTTAAGCTACAACTATTATTAACTAAAAAAAAATTTTGAGGGAAAATAAAGATGGAAAAAAACAATGATTCCTTAAAAATAAATTCTGAAGATTACATAAACCAGGTAGCACTAATTGCACAAATATCTTTCATAGCAAGAAGTGAAAAAAAGTATTTAATCCAAAGATTGGATGTTTCTAACATATACCTAAGTGAAATAAAACTAATCATGCCAATTCTTGCAAATGATGGATTAAGCCAAGATGATATAGTAAAAACATTTGGTTTAAATAAATCAACTGTAGCAAATTCTTTAAGAAAATTAGAAGAAGAAGGATATATAACTAGGGAAGTTAATCCTGAAAATCGTAGAAAAAATCAAATTTTCATAACACCAAAAGGTAAAGAACTTACAGAAAAAATAATAAAATATAATTTAGAATGGGAAGAACAAATGGGCTTTAAAGATTTAAATCCTATATTTTTTAAAGAATTACATAAATTATCAAGTAAATGTTTAAATGATTTGAATTCTGATTAATGGGGGTATTTATGGCTAATAAAAATTTAGATTTACTTTTTGGAGATTATAAAGTTGCATTGCGAACTATGATGATTCCTATGATTTTAGGAATGCTTATTACACAGTCTTATAATCTTATTGATGGTGTTTGGATATCTCTTTTAGGTCCAGGGGCTCTTGCATCTTTAGGAGTTACAATGCCATTATTCATGCTTTTAAATGGTTTTGCTAATGGTATGGGTGCAGGAGGAACAAGTCTTATTGCTCGTTATATTGGGGCTAAAAATCATGAAAAAGCTAATCAAGCATCAACTCAAGCAATTGTTTTAATAATTATCATGTCAATATTTGTATCTCTTTTTGTACTAATTTTCCAAAAACCAATACTTTTAGCTATAGGTGGTAAGAGTGTTATTGATATGGCGGTGCAATATAACACTATAATATTTGAAGGTGCAATATTTGTCATGTTAATGGCTATGCTATCTGGAATACTTAGAGCTGAAGGTGATATGAATAGGGCATTATACATAATGGCATTATCAAGTGTTATGAATGCAATCTTAGATCCAATTCTAATGTTCACATTCAAAATGGGAATTCAAGGAGCAGCACTATCCACAGTCATATCCTCTATAATCCCATGTATAGTTCTAGCATATTGGATAATAATTAAAAAAGATACTTATTCTCAAATCCAACCAAAATTTTTAAAAATTAATAAAAAAATAATATGGGCATTACTAATTGTAGGTATTCCAGCAAGTATGGAAATGATTTGTGTTTCAGTACAAATGGGATTTGTAAACACTATCCTATCCACAGTAATAAACATTGATGCAGTAGCAACTTACACAGCAGGAATGAGAGTGGTTGCATTCGGTATGGTTCCCGCAATAGGATTAAAATTAGCAACAAAAACTGTTGAAGGAGCATCTTATGGTGGTCGTAAATTTTTAAGATTAAAAAATGTTTTTAAATATGCCACAAAATTAGGATTAATACTTGGAATAAGTATAGGAATCCTTATTTTCATATTCGCACCACAAATAGTACTTTTATTTACTTACTCTCCACAAACAGCTAAATTAACCCCAGATATAATATTGATGTTACGCATTATGATAATATTCTTCATTTCTCAACCATTAGGAACAATTTGTAGTGGTTATTTCCAAGGAATTGGTAAAGGACCTACTAGTTTAGCTACAACTTTTTTACAAGAACTTATATGTCCAATAGCATTTGTTAGTATTGTTGTTTTATTCTTTAATGCAAATTTTGCACTAATATTAATAGCAATAGTATTAGGAAAACTTGTTGGAGGATTAGTAAGCTGGATATATTCATATTACTATTGTGGAAAAGATATTAAACGATATGGTGAAGAAGGAGAATTAATAACAGAAGATAATAAGCCTAGCTTATAAAAATTTGGAGGAAAAATAATGGAAAGTAATCTAGCAAAAGAGTTAAATGGAAAATTCAATCCAATAGTTTTAATAAAAACAGATGAAGAACCCAAAAATGCTATCGGTCCAAAATCTCGAGAAGGGAATTGTATAATGCCATTCATAGCTCAAGTTATAGTTAATGGTAAAACTGCAGTATTTTCCCGGAATAAATGTACTTGTGCTGGAGCATTTACAGGTTTCGGTTTTGGAAGTGGATATACTCTCCAGGAATATGGATTAGATATTTATAATCCATTTTTATCATTAGGTCTAAAAGTTGCAAAAGATAAAGAAGCCTATAAAAAATTTGTAGAATCAACACCTGAACGAATAAGACCTATGTTTGAAGGAGGAGAACGTATATATGATTCTTATGAAAGATGTAATAATTTTTTAACAAATGAAAACTATATCTATGATAATGATGAAGAGTTTGTAGTTTTTAAACCATTATCTGAAGTTATTGAAGGGGAATCTCCTTCAAATGTAATTTTCACTGTTAATCGTCTTGAATTTTCTGCATTAAATCATTTATTCGGTGCAATAAGTAATGAATTAAACTATTGTATGACTCCACAAGCTTCAGCTTGTCAAGCTATTGGAAATCAAGTATTTTATCAAGCAGAACAAGATAAACCTAAAGCAGTATTAGGTTTATTAGATATAGCTAGTATTCAGCATATTAAAAGATGGATTCCAGATGATTATATTACTTATAGTATTCCATGGGATTTATATTTAAAATTAGAGGAAGCTTCAAAAGATGATAGTGTATTTCAAGGTTATGTTTGGAATTCAATAAAAAAAGATAAAAAATAGGGATTAAAAATAAAATTATTTTTAATCTCTTTTTGCTTTAATTTGGTAAAGATCAGTTCTTCTATTTGTGAGTACTGGGATTTGTTGGCGAGTTTCATCAATTAAATCTAAATCAAGAGTTTCAGTAATTAATTTTTCGTCATATTTAGCTTCAGCTACAACTTCTCCCCAAGGATCACAGATAATACTATGACCAAAAGCATTATAAGAACCTTCTTGGTTTAATGCAGGAGATACACCTATAGCATAAACTTGATTGTCTAAAGCTCTAGATTTAAACAATGTTTCCCAATGACTTGGACCGGTGGTTAAATTAAAAGCACCTGGATAAATTAATATACGTGCTCCTTTAAGTGTTAAAATTCTTGCAAGTTCAGGGAATCTAACATCATAACATATTCCTAAACCTATTTTTCCCCACTTAGTATCAACTACTTCGAAGTCATCTCCAGCAGTTAATGTGTCTGATTCTTTAAATCTGATTTTTCTAGCAATATCAATATTCTTAACATCAATATCAAATAAATGCATTTTTCTATGTTTCCCTATTAACTTTCCTCTGCTATCATAGAAAAAGCTACTATTGTAAATGGATTCAGATCCATCTTCATTAATTACTTTTTCAGGAATACTTCCTGCTAAAATGTATATTCCTAATTTTTTAGCTAAGTTTTGTATATGTTTAAGGGTATAACTATCTTCAGCTACTTCTGCATATTCGATAAATTTGCTGTTTTCATAAGGACAATTAAACATTTCTGGTAATATTGCAAGTTCAGCCCCTTTGTCGCGAGCAATTGTTATATATGTTTCTGCTTCTTTAATATTTGCTTCTTTATTATCTATAACATTTATTTGGCATAAAGCTACTTTTAAAGTATTCATAAAAAAATACTCCTATAAATTTTATAAAAAATATAATAAAAAATTAAAAAAATAGTAAAAAAAAGATTAAAATTTTTTTTTAGTTAGTGAAATGTATACTGCTAATCATTTTATTGATTTCAGTAGTATCAGTTGAATTCAAGTATGGGTTACTACTTTTAGCATTGTTTATTACCCAATTGTAATAAGTACCATCGTGTATAACTGATATGTATCTTGAATAACCATGTCCAGTAGTATTTATTACTACATCAGTTGCATTTTCACCATCAATTGTAGTGTTATTCACACTTATAATCTTACCATCAAGTGATTTTGCTGTTTGATTAATACTACTTACAACATTGTCTAACGTAATATCACTACTATTAATACAACTAAATCCAATCACTGTTTTATCAGGTGTACGGAAAGCAACTTCTCCTGCATCTGTATTTCCGCCAGTATTGTTGTATTGTGACCAATTAGTCGGGTAACTGAATGCAACATTATTTCCAGAATAATTTCCTGGACCTATTTGTGTTGTTTCTCCACTGAATGCTGTTAAACCAACAACTACGAGAATTATAGCTAATATTGCAACTAATACAACAAATATTGCTATATATTTACGACTAACTTTATTTAAGAAATCAAGACTAGAACCCTTTTTAGGTGAATCTTCGGTTTTGAAAACAGTTTTAATATCTGAAAAAACATCAGGTTCTTCCTTTGTTTTTTGTGGTGTTTTCTCCTTTTTAGGTTCTACTTTAGTAGTTTTAACTTCAGTAGTTTTAACTTTAGTATTTTTTATTTCGGTACTTTCATAACTAGTATCATAATTAGTTTCATAACTTTGACTAGCTTTAAACATTTCATATTTCTCAGAATCAGTTAAGTAAACTGGATCTTTATCTTGAAATGCTGGTTTTTCTTTTTCAGGCTTTTCTCGATTTAAGTTGAAATTACTAAAATCAGGTTTTTTAATATTAAAAGAAGGTTTATTAAAACTTGTAGAACTGCTTCTTTTTTCTTCACCACTTGTAGACCCGCTAAGATCTTTAAAACTGCCTAATAATTGATTTTTTATACTATCAGTTTTTTCAGATTCTTTTTTAGTGGATCCATGTGCAAAATCGTACCCACAGTTTCCACACTTTGGAGCACTATCATAACTTGCATTTCCACACTTTGGACAATATTTAACCAAAACTTTAAACCTCCAATAACTTATAATATGAATATTTTTTTATTAATACTAATATTTAATATTTATTAAATGATTTTTTAAAAATATAAATTTTTATAAATTTAGAAAATATAAATACTTTATTAAGTAATTAATTTTAATTAAAAAAAAATTTGGAGAAAATGAAAAAATGGTAGAAGAATCTATGGGAAAAGAAATAAAATTTGGAAATGAAAATTACACAATTTATCGTATCGGTGATTGGAAAAATGATTATAAATTAAATGTTACAGGTACCTCATCACAGTTACCTGCTTCAGAACCTACAAAAAAACATTTACTTTTGCAAATGGAACAAATTAGAAAAGCACAATTTGATTTTAAAGAAAAAACAGTTAATGGTATGGTGGGAATAGGTTTACAATTAAATGAGAATTTGATTGATATGCCTATAGAAGATCTTATAAAATTAGAAGAGGAAGAATATAAAAATATTTTAGATGAAATAAATAATTTAAAACTTGAACCTAATGATAAATTTGTAAGTCTTGATACTGAAGATTATTTAATTTATAAACTAGAAATGGAACATGATGGTCTTAAAGTTCAACCTGCAACACCATTCACTCTTGAATTTCATTTAAAAGAAGTAGAAAAGTTAAGAGAGGAAGCTGCAGAAAAAGAAAATGTGGAAGAGTAAAAATTCTTTTTTTATACTCCCAATAATATTTTTAAACCAATAAGAATTAGGATAATACCACCAACTATTTGGAATTTATCTCCAAAGTAATTTCCTAATCTTTTACCAATTAAAACTCCCATTATGGTGAATAAGAAAGCCACAACCCCAATTATTATTATTGGTATCCAAAAACTCACATGTAATATTGCAAAAGTTATACCTACTGCAAATGCATCAATACTTGTAGCTATAGCAAGAAGAGTAACTTCTTTAAAACTGAATTTATCACTTACTTCATCTGTGTCTTTGCTTAAGCTTTCACGTATCATATTTAATCCAATAAGCAGTAGTAAAATGAAAGCTATCCAGGGGGCTACTGTTGATACAAAACTACTTAATTGTGTACCGCAAAAATAGCCTAATAAGGGCATTATAGCTTGGAATACTCCGAAAAATATTGCATACCATAAAATTTGGGATTTTTTCAAATCTTTTTGAGTGAAACCTTTTGTTAAGGATACACTAAATGCATCCATAGCTAAAGCTATTGCTAATAATATTATTGATATAGTGTCCATTATCATTTAATTTATACATCCATTATGCTTTTTTTTATTGGAAAATGTCTAAAGTTACTTTTTTGTCAGTTTTTAATTCTTTAGGGGGTTCAACACTAACGAATTCTATGCCCTCTTGATTTAGTAATTCTTGAGCATCCTCATTAATGCTTGGTGCAACTAATAATCCTCTGATTTTTTGTTTTTCAGCATTTAAATCTTTCAAGTAATCGTTTTCAGGATTTTCAAAGTCACTTAAATATCTTCTAATCTGTTTTACAGCACTTACTCCAGCTTTTCTTGCTTTTAATTCAAGTACCATTAAGTTTCCATCACAATCTTTACCTAATATGTCAATGAATCCATGTTCTGTACTGTATTCACGTGCTGTTGGTTTAAAACCTTCTTCAATTAAGTAAGGTTTTTTCATTATCATGTCACCCATATCTTTTTCATAACCTGCAAGTTCAATTTCTTCATAGTCATTTGCTACAGTGTAACTTGCAAATTCTGTTTTATGGATTTCCACTTCTAATCTTTCTTTAGGAGTTCTACGATAGCTTTCTAAAAAAAGTTTATTATTTTTAATGTCTATTTTTGTTCTGGATTTTGGAGGTTGCCAGTTAACTGGTTCGACTTTTTTGTCTTGATGAACTAAAAATGAGCCATCTGGTTTTATAATTATTAAACGTTCACCGGAACCTAATTGGCTAAGAGCACGTCCTTCATAAATGATTTTACAGCAACTAAAAAGTGTTATCATGGCTTTTTTACGTAAACCATCTTTAACTAGTTCATAGGTTTCTTTACAATTAGGTTTTTCTAAAATTTTATATTTCAAATTACTAATTCCCTTAAAAGTTTTAAAAAAGTTTTAAAATGTTAAGTTTTTTTTTATTCATCGAAGTTTACTTCTTTTTCATTTATTTTTCTTGCAGTAATAAAAGCATCAACAATACTATAAATCCATATTAAAAAACTAAGTACTATTGGGTATATGCTGTATGCTAAAGTAAATCCAACAAATATGAATATTACTAAAATTCCAGCTCCTTTTGCTTTTTGACCATTATAAATTTGGCCTAAACCTGGAATTATGGATAATACTGCTGCAAGGATAGGATTACGTGGTTCAAATTCAAAATCATCTTCCGTATCTAATTTTCCCTTTGTTGGTATAGTCACTTCTGAGTATTCTTCTTCATTATTTGGTGTTGGCATTTTAAATTCATCCAATTATTTTTTAAAAATATAAATTATAATCATTATATTTTTATCTATATTATTTTTAATTAATCTATTAAATATAATTTTTTCATCATACACATATAATTTATTAAACTTAAAAGTTAATAAATTTAATAAATAATAAAAATTTTTAATGGAGGATTAATTGATTTATGAAAATTGAAGATACTATTAAACCTGAATCATATTTCCTAGCAGAATTCAAATTTGAAGCTGGAGACTATATTAAAGGAGTTAAAGTTGAATATGGAACATTAGGAACTCCAAAATATGATGATAAAGGTCATATAATTAATGCAATTGTTTATTGTCATGGTTGGAGTGGAAGTTATAAATCTGTTCGAAGAATTGATGAAATCACTGGTCCGGGTGAAGTAATTGACACTGATAAATTTTTCATAATCAGTTTATCTACATTAGGATCTCCGGGAAGTGCTAGTCCCTCAACAACTGGTTTAGGTAAAATTTTCCCAAATTATACTATTAAAGATATGGTAAATTTCCAAATGCAATTTTTAAAGGAAAAATTCAAAATTAATCATGTTGTTGGAGTTATAGGAAACAGTATGGGTGGATTTGAGGCTATGACTTGGGCAACCCAATACCCTGATTATATGGATTTCACAATATCTTTAGTAAGTAGTTATAAAAATGCAGGACATAATTATGCTTTATATAAGTTTATGAATGATATAATTGAATCTGATCCGGATTATAATAATGGAAGATATACTAAGAAGTTAGCTAGAAGTTTACGTTTAGCTGCTGAATCAATGTATACTTTCGGACAATCTAAAGCTTATTATCGTGAGTGTTCTAAAGAAGATATGGATAAAGAATTAACAGGAATGGGTGAAGAAGGATTATTTGATGATCCAAATGATATAGTCTTTAGGAATAATGCATCTTTAGCTTATGATGTTGAAAAAGATTTACAGAATATTAAATCTAAATTATTAATTATAAGTATAAATCAGGATGAATATTTCCCTCCAGATTTAGATGGTATACCAATGCATAATATTGTTCCAGATTCTGAATTAATAATATTTGATTCTTTACATGGGCATATTGGTTCAAGTGAATTATCACAAATTAGTGATAAATTAGAAGATTTTTTAAAGGAATTTAAGGATTAAAAAAAAGGGTTTATTTTTTATGAATGTAAAACTTACAGATTATGGGATGAAATCTGAAAATGAGGGATATGTGGTTTATCATATCTTTGATTTAGATGATGATTCCTTAAATTATTTATATAATAATTTAGAGGGT
>Ga0116193_1001289_pt1 | contig 21122 bp, 16 predicted proteins | sample AD_UKC115_MetaG_FD_89892 | JGI IMG/M metagenome (GOLD analysis project Ga0116193, IMG submission 89892) | Active sludge microbial communities of municipal wastewater-treating anaerobic digesters from Hong Kong - AD_UKC115_MetaG | ecosystem: Engineered > Bioreactor > Anaerobic > Digestate... | reverse complement strand
TCTCGATGAAGTCGTAGGCGCCGAGGCGCGTGGCCTCGACCGCGGTCTCGACCGTACCGTGGCCGCTCATCATGATCACTGGACAAGACAGCCCACCCGGCTCGGCCCATTCGCGCAGCAGGCTGATGCCGTCGAGGTCGGGCATCCAGATGTCGAGCAGGACTACATCCGGACGCTGCTGGCGGCGCGCCTCGCGCGCACCGGCCGCGTTCTCGGCGACGCTGACCTGGAAGCCCTCGTCCTCGAGGATTTCCTTGACCAGGCTGCGGATATCGGGTTCGTCGTCGACGACCAGGATGTGACCGGAAGCCATGCTCTGCCTGCGGGGGGAAGCGAGGGGCAAGAATAGCGCAAGCCCGCGACGCCCCGCGTGTGACGGAGGGCCACGCGGTTCAGCTTGCGCGGAGCGGACGTGCCGGCAGTGTTCAGCGACCGAGATAGCCGAGCCGCCAGCGCAGCTGCAGCTTGCGCCACCAGTTGCCGGGCTTCGGCGCGAGCCGGCCGAGGCGGCCGCCGAGCAGGGCCTCGGTCGCCGCGACCACGCGCTCGCTGGAGCGGCCGTCGCGCCACGGGTGGATCAACTCGGCCGAGGCCGCGAGCGCGGCCCGCAGATGCCCGTCCGCAGCGCGCGCGCGCGCCAGTGCCGCGTCGAGCGCAGCGGGCGTAGCGATGTCGAGCATGTAGGGCTGTGGCTGGCGGTTGCGGAACGTCACCACCGGCTTGTGCTGGACCACGAACTCGGCGATCACCGACGAGGTATCGGAAACGAGCACGTCGGCCGCGCGTTCCGCGGCGACAAGATCCTCGGCCTCGACGAAGCGTGCATGCGGGCCGGCCAGGGTGCGGTAGCGCGCGATCAGTGCGGGATCGCATTTGGGGTGCAGCGTGAGCAGCCAGTAGCGGTCGCCGCGCGCGATCAGGCGCGCGAGCTCGTCATACAGCCACGGCGCCGACGACAGCGACGGGGTGAACGTCGCGGCGTACATCACCACCGGACGCGGGTCGTCGGGTAGGTGCAGCGCGGGCAGCGGTGATGGTTCGGCGAACAGCGGATCGAGCTTTGGCCAGCCGGTCTCTACGACCGTGAAGTGGCGATGCCGTGCGGCCAGTTCACGGAACGGCAAGGTCGTCGACGGACCCTGCGTGCAGTACAGGTCGAACAGGCCACGGATACGGAAATGGCCGCGGTCGGCAGGGCGCTTCTCGGCATTGAAGCCGTGGAAGACCTGCACCTTGGCGCCCGGGAAGAAATGCGGCACGACGTTCGCCGCGCTGAATACCGCGCGCGGTGCGAAGCGGGTGACCTCCGCCGGGCTGGCGAGCCGATGCTCACCCGTGGGCAGCCTCACCGCATCGCGGTTGTCGATGAACCATGCCGGTGTGTGCCCGGACCGGCGCAGCGTGGCCGCGAGCGGCGCGAGGATGGGCACGCCGTAACGTTCCGTGGCATGCAGCAGGAATGTTGCCATTGCTGCGGAATTCTGACATTCCAGCGCGACGGTTGGAACGTCTGGCGCCGGCCCGCCATCCGTGGGCCGCGTGCCGCGCCTGTCACGCCACTGCCGCGGTCGCTGTACGGGTCATCCGAATTTCGCGAGCACGCGTTAGCTGGCAGGTCCATGGGCTCATCAGGCAACCTCGAGCATTACGTGAGCCGCTTGCACGGTTGCCAGACCGCTCGCCTCAGAGTCTTCTGCGTGCCGGATGGCCGGGCGCGTGCCTGTCGACAACCGCAACGCGCGTCTGGTCAGCAGAGTAGCGAACTCGCCCGGGTGGCTCGATATCGCACGACGGTTTCCTCGTCGGCGGGCGACATCGACTAAGCGCACCGTCGGCGGAGACTCCCGAGCGCGGCTGCTGGACGCGGTGGCCGCATCCGTACGGCCGGCGACCCGGCGCCCAGCGCGCTCAGCCTGCTACGAGCAGAGCCTCGGCACGCTGTGCCATCGCCTCGGCGAACTCGGCGCCCTTGGCCTTGCCGACCACGCGCTGGTATTCGGGCAGCAGGCCGCGCAACTCGTCAGCTGTGTAGCAGTGCTCGAGCTTCAAGGTGAACATCAACGCGCTCGGCCATGGGCCGATCGCGGCCACGGCACTCTCGTTCATGAACTGCTTGGCGATCTGCGCGGCCGGGATCCGCGCACCGACGGGCTCCGCGGCCGTCGATCCTGTGGCGGCCGCCGCATCGACGGCCGTCGTGATCAGGCCGGCATCGGCCAGCTCGCGCAGGATGGCATCGACATCGCCGAGCGCACGGAACTGGGCACGCAATTCGGCGACATGCAACTCGCCGTGGATGGCGATCAGTATGGAGCGCGCACGGGCATGCAGTTTGTGCTGACGCTGGCCGAGTTCGCGATGGCCCGCTTCGGTCTTGACCGGAATGTCGGTGTCGCGCATGGCGCCCTCTCCCTGCAGTGCGGTCGAACGTCGCAGCCGATGCTAGCGCAGTCGCGCTCTTACTGGAGCATGTCCCGGATTAGACTTTGTGCGCATGACGGCAGTCTGTGCCGTGCGGCACGCGGTCGGCGTGGTCGCTGCCCTGAAGCGAGGCTGGAATGCATACCCCGTCACAGTCCGTCCGTAGCGCCGCGACGGGGATCAGCCCCTTCCGCGCCGGCTGGTCTAGTCGACATGGTCTGATCGGGCCGGTGCTCATGCGGGCCTGCCGTCTTGCCTGGCACGAGCACCCGTAGCCGCCCGGGCGCACGCAATCTCGGGCAGGCCCCGCACGTGCTGCCGATCCGAGGCCCCCTGCCGTGCACACGGCAGAGCGTCGGAGACGCTGCGGCGCTCACCGTGCTGCTGAGGTGGCCTACGGTCCGGGCAGGCGCCCGATGCGGCGGTCGAGCCAGGCGACGAGGTGTTCCTGCACAGGGCGCGGAGCGAGCTCCAGGCTCTGCACGCAGGCGAACGCGAAGCGCGGGTCGGCATCGGCCCGCGCGAGCTTGCGTTTCAGGCGCGGAAACCACTGCTCGCTCGGTTTCAGCTGCACCGTACGCAAGCGGTCGTCGAGCACGGCCATGCCGCGTGCGAATTCGAGGTGCGCAGCGAGTACTTCGGTCTTGAACTGCTGCGGCGAACGCAGGCGGAAGCTCAGGTTGTGCTCGAGCAGGTCGGGGTGCCGCGCGAAGAATGTCTCCAGCGTGGAGCGGCGCAGCGGAAACGGATTGTGGTACATGCGCAGGTAATCACGCTCGAAGCCCGCGAGGCGCGCGCTGTCCTCCTGCGCGGCGAGGTTGCGCACGCGGGCCGTGGCGGGATCGCCGCCGCGCCAGCGCCGCAATACGGCGATCAGGCGGCGCAGAGGCCTGTACCTCGACTGCAACTGCCAGTCGCCGCGCAGCACCATCCGCTCGTCGCGGAAGAAATCCTGCGGGGTCACCGGCTGCAGCAGCACGAAGTCGTCGTTGAAGTACAGGAACCGCTCGGCGAGTCCCGGGATGCGCCACAGGGCGGTGATGATGGCGCGGCTGTTGAACGTCGGCAGATGCCGCTCGTAGCCGGCGAAGATCTCGCGATGATCGACGAGGCGCAGCTTCCCGGCGTGGGGCGTGTCCCGGAGTCGCGCGATCAGTGCCGGCGTCTGCCGGTCGGTAACGATATGGATCGCGCGGATCCACGGCGCGTAGCGCAGGATCGAGGTGACGCAATAGTCGATCTCGCCCGCATCGTTGAAGCGCGTGGGGTGCGCCGCGGACGGGCGCTGGCCGCCGGTGCCGGCGAGATGGGCAGCGAGACGCGCCGCATGCGCGGGATCGCTGCCGTCGACCCAGGTGATGACCGCATCGATCGGTGTCTCGTCGTTCATTGGCAGGAACCGTCGATGGCCTCCACGCCCGCCAGCCACCAGGTGCGGCGATTGGCGATGCCCACGCGCTCGGCATGTCCGGCATCCAGACGCAGACAGTCGCGTTCGCCCTCGTCGGCATCCTGCACGAACAGGCGCCGCTCTGCGGGTGCTTCGCGCAGCCAGCGTTCCGCGCGGCGCAGTTGTTCGCCGCGTCTGGCGCGGAAGCCGAATTCCGTCACGGGTCCGACCGCCTGCAGGAGGTTCTGCTCCTTCCAGTCCACGAGGCCCAGCGTGATCTCAGGGCCGGCTGCGGCGCGTGCCGCCTGCATTAGCACGCGCGAGGAACTGCTCGGGTCGAGCAGCGGGTGCACGCCGAAGCCATAGCCGAGCCAGAGGATCGTCAGCAGCACCGCCGTGGCGGCCACGGCACGCCGCGGGCGCAATATCAGCGCGGCCAGCGTGCCAGCCGCGCCGAGCGCGACGAGCAGCATGCCAAGTGCGCGCGTGACTTCATCCGCACCGCGCCCTTCGAGCAGCTTGCCGATGAAGTTCGCGTGACCATCGTGCCAGGCGCTGGCGCCCAGGCCAAGCAGCAGCAACCCCAGCGCGAGCGTGAACACCCACAGCGCGAGGCGGAAGCCGTGCCGTTCGGTAAGCGCCGGCAGGAACGGTGCCGCGGCCACGGCAAACGCCGGCAGCGCGGGCAGGATGTACATGTCGCGCTTGCCGGCGCTCAGGCTGAACAGCAGCAGCACCATCAATGCCCAGGCGAGCGGCAGCCACGTGCGAGCCGCGCGCGCGCGCCAGGCCTCGCGCCAGTCGCGCCACAGCCAGAAGAAGGCCAGCGAAAACGGCGCCCAGAACAGCAGCACGATCTCGCCGAAGTACCAGAAGGGCTCGTGGTGGTGCCACGGATTGGCGAAGCGTTCGGCGGTCTGGCGGAACAGCAGGTCGTGCAGATAAGCCTGGTGCGCGGGATCGCCGCCTCGCGTCGCCGCCGCGAGCATCGGCCCCAGCCATGCCGCGATCGGTGCGAGGAAGGCGAGCACGCCGAGGCTCCAGCGCGCCAGCTCACTGCGGCCGAACTCCGCGAGTCCTTGCCAGCGCCCCCGCCGCAGCAGCGCGTACGGCAGCAGCAGGAGCAGCGGGAGGAAACCCACGCCCTTCATCACCACGCCTGCCCCGGCGACGAGGCACGCGGCCCAGAACCAATCCCAGTGCGGTCCCAGCAGGAGATGTCGGCACAGGCCATAGAACGCCAGCGTGGTGCAGAACGTGAGGCTGGGATCGATCTGCGCGCGCTTGAACTGGTACACGAACTGTACGGCCGCGAGCACGGCCATCGCTGCGTACAGGCCGGCGCGGTGGTTCCACAGTCGTCGTGCGAGATCGTAGGTCAGCCACAGCACGCCCAGACCGGCGAGCAGCGAAGGCAGCAGGAAGCTCCAGCGCCAGCTGCCGGTCAGTGCGTACGCACCGGCCAGCATCCAGAAATACAGCGGCGGCTTTTCCGCATACAACTCCTGGCCGCGATGCGGGAACAGCCAGTCGCCGCTCTCGACCATCTGCTTCGCCACCAACACGAAGCGTGGTTCGTCGGATGGCCACGGATCACGCAGGCCGATGCCCGCGGCGAGGATCGCGCACGCGACGAGGAAGAAGAGGGCGAGTTGCCGCCACTCGATCCGCGCATCGTGCGGCGACGGCGTGAAATCCTGACTCATGCCAAAAATCCCATGTGCATTTTCCGGCTTCCGCTCACTCCAGCGGCAGCCGCAGCGTGAACACCGCGCCGCCTTCCGGACGGTTCTCGGCGCGCACGCTGCCGCCGTGTTCCTCGGCGATCTTCTTGACCACGGCGAGACCGAGGCCGGTGCCCTTGGCCTTGCTCGTCGTGTACGGCTCGAACCAGCGCTCGCCGAAACCGTCGGGTAGGCCTGGACCGTTGTCGGCCACAGCGAGCTCTACGAAGGCGCGGCCGCCGTCGCCGATGCGCCGCGTATCGATCTCGAGGTGCGGCTTGTGTGCATCACCGATTGCCTCGAGTGCGTTCTTGACCAGATTGTGCAGCAACTGGCGCAGCCGGCCCGCGTCCGCGCGCACCATGAGCTCGCCGGGGGCGAAGCGGCGGGTGAGCTTCAGGCGCTGATCGTTCTCGTAGAGATCGAGCACTTCGCCGGTCAACGCGTGCAGGTCGAGCGGGCGCGCGGCGAGCTGCGGCGGACGTGCATAGTCGCCGAACGCGTTGACTAGCGCCTTGAGCGCTTCGACCTGGCTGACGATCGTATGCGTGGCGCGGTCGAGCAGTTCGGTCTCCTCGGCCGGCAGGCGGCCGATGAAGCGCCGGCGCAGGCGTTCGGCGGCGAGCTGGATCGGCGTCAGCGGATTCTTCACCTCGTGCGCGAGACGGCGCGCGACCTCGGCCCAGGCCGCATCGCGCTGGGCGCGGTTGAGCAGGGTGAGATCGTCGAACACGACGATGTAGCCGCCGTCATCGGCCTGGCCGGCGGCGAGTTCGATGCCATGCAGCATCAGCACGCGCCGCTCGCCGGCGCGTTCGATGACGACTTCCTCGCGCCAGTCGCGTACACCCTCGCGCAGATGGCGCAGCAGCGGGTCGAGCGCCGGCGCGAGCTCCGGACGATCGTGGCGCAGCGCGGCGAGCGGCTGACCGAGATGGCGCGCGAGGCTCAGGCCGAGGATCGTCTCGGCCGCCCGGTTCGCGGTGCGCAGCACGCCTTCGCGGTCGAGGCCGGCTACGCCAGTCGACAGATGCTCGAGCACGGCCTTCAGATAGCTGCGCTGGGTCTCGGTCTCCTGTGCGCTGCGTTGCGCGCGCGCGCCGGTGCGCTCGAGCTCGCGCTGCATCTGGCTGAACGAGTCGAGCAGGAAGCCGAGCTCGTCGTCGCGACCGACCGGGAGCGGCGTGTCGTAGCGGCCCGCGCCGACCGCGCGCGTGGCCGCGGCGAGGCGGCCGATTGGCGCGACCAGCCGGCGTGCGACACCGAACGCGGTCAGCAGCGCGAACAGCACCGACAGCAGCAGCACGAAAGTCAGCACGAGGGAGAACGTGAGCTTCAGCGACGAGCGCAGGAACTTCAGGCGCTGGAAATCGAAGCTCGCCGCCTCGACGCGCTGGGTCAGCGGACGCAGCCGCTCGGGTAGCGGGAACAGCGCCTGCAGCAGCCGCTCGCGGCCCGGCCGCTCGCCTTGCGCGCGGACCAGAACGCGCAATGCGAGCGTCTCGCCGAGCGGCTCGGCCCCGGCGTAGCGCCCGCCGCCGGACAGGCGCATCAGCGTGGCCGCATCCGGGAATACTGGATTCAGGTAGCGCGGGTCGGAACTTGCCGTGGCGAGCGTCGTGCCGGCGCCGTCGAACACGCTGATCTGGGTCGCCTGCAGCCGGTCGATGGCCTCATCGAGCGCGCCCTGCAGGGCTTCGTCGGAACGCCCGGCGAGTTCCGTGGCGAGATCGGCGCTGGCCTTCTCGGCGGACTGCAGGCGGTCGTCGACGTACAGTCGGCCGATCTCGAGCGCATCGTCCAGCGCCTGCTCGAGGCGCACGTTGAACCAGGCGTCGACCGTCGCATTGAGGAAGTCGATCGCGAAGCCGTAGACCACGACGACCGGCGGTACGGCGAGCAGCATCAGCATGCCGAGCAGGCGCCGGGTCAGGCGCGCACCGGGCACCTGACGGCGCGCATCGCGCACCAGGCGCAGCAGACGCTGGCCGATCACCGCCAGTAGCACGAGCAGCGCGGCGGCGGCGAGCCCGAGGATCCACGGATAGAAATGGCCGAGCCGGTTGCTGCCGCCGGCCGCGTCGTTGGCCAGCAGCAACGCGCTGCCGAGTAGGGCGAGCACGGCGAGCGCGGGCAGCAGGCGGCGCGTGATCCAGCTCATCCGGCCGGTTCCGCCATGAGGTGTTCGGCGACCGCCTGGCGCCAGCCGGATTGCACCAGCGACGGCAGGCGCAGCGCGCCCGGCAGGGCCGTGGCGTCGAATTCCACGGCGATGCGGTTGCGCGCTGCGGCTGGCCAGGCGTCGAGCGTGAAATCGAGGTTCTCGAGCGCGGCCAGCGCAGCCGCGCGCACGGCGAAACTCTGCATGCGGCCGCCATCCAGATCGCGCAGCTGGTACTGGCGGGTCAACGGGAAATAGCGCAGTTCGATGCGATGTTCGCGCGTGGCGAGCGAAGGTCGCAGCAGGCCGAAGCGCGGCTCGCCCTCGGCGGTCACCGTGACGCGCAGCACCAGCGCGATGCCGTGGTCAAGCGCATCGAGCATCGCCGCGCTCGGCTGCCAGCGGCAGTCGAGGCCGAGCCGCGCGGTGTCGCCGTGCGCCACGAGACGCGCCGCGGCGATCTTGAGCCGTGCCGGCGAGCCGAGTACGGCGCAGCCGCCGAGCAGCAGCGCGAGGAGGACTACGACCGACGTGTGGCGTTCAGGACGACTTGTCGAGCAGCGCATAGAAGAATCCGTCCATGCCATTCTCGCCGGGCAGGTTCTGTCGTCCTGCGCCCGCGGGCCGGCCGAACCAGGCGGGCAGGCCGGTCGCGGCCCGCGCATCCGGCGTGCGGGCGAGGAAGGCATCGATCTGCGCAGCATTCTCGCGCATCAGCACCGAGCAGGTCGCGTAGACCAGCCGGCCGCCCGGTGCGAGCAGCGGCCAGAGCGCGTCGAGCAGGGCGGCCTGGACGGCCACGATCGCGGGCAGGTCGCTCGCGCGGCGATGCAGTCGGATGTCCGGCTGACGGCGCAGGATGCCGGTCGCACTGCACGGCGCGTCGAGCAGGATGCGGGCGAACGGGCGTCCATCCCACCACGCCGCCGGTGCGGTCGCGTCGCCAGCGACCGTCTGCGCGCGCAGACCGAGCCGCGCGAGGTTGTCGCCCACGCGCCCGAGGCGTGCCGGATCGCGATCGAGTGCGACCAGCTCGACCGCCGCGCGCTCGAGGATGTGCGCACTCTTGCCGCCCGGCGCGGCGCAGGCATCGAGCACGCGCTGGCCATCGTCGAGATCGAGCAGGTTGGCGGCGAGCTGCGCAGCGCCGTCCTGCACCGAGAACGCCCCTTCGACATAACCCGGCAGGCGGGTTACGTCGGTGCTCGTCTCGAGCACCAGCGCATCGGCGAGCTGCGCGTGCGGCGTGGCCACGGCGCCGGCATCGAGCAGGCGCTCCGCGAGCCGCTCGCGCGTCGCGCGGCGCCGGTTCACGCGCAGCACCAGCGGCGCCTCGGTGTTGTCCGCGGCGAGGATCGCGTCGAGATCGTGCGGCCAGTCGGTGGCCAGTGCGTCGATCAGCCAGCGCGGATGCGCGCTGCGCGTGACCGGATCGCGGTCGAGCGCGACGGCCTGTGCCTCGCGCTCGCGCAGCCAGCGGCGCAGCACCGCGTTGCACAGACCGGCGAGCTGCGGCCGCTTGAGCGCACGCGCGGCCTCGACCGTCGCGGCGACCGCGGCGTAGGCCGCGAGACCCAGCACTTCGAGCTGCACCAGGCCGATCACCAGCAGCGCATGCAGGACGGGCTCGCGCCGGCGCAACGGGCGCTCGAGCAGGCGGTCGAGCGCCGCGTCGTAACGTGGCCAGGTGCGGCAGGCGGCATGCAGCAGGGCCGACAGCAGGGCGCGGTCGCGCGGGTCGGCGAGGCGCACGGCGGCATCGGCGAAGGCGTCGCGCAGCGACACGCCGTCGCGCACGATGCGGTCGAGCGCCTGGGCGGCGACGGCGCGTGGATCGCTGCGCTGGACTCCGGCCGGCGGCGGCACGTCGCTCAAGGGGAGCGGCGCAGCTCGGGCCGCGCGTTGAGGTAGTCGAGCGCGCGGATGCGCCGGCCGCCGGCGCGCTGCAGCTCGGCGATGCGCAGCAGGCCGTGACCGGTCGCGACGTCCAGCCCCTCGCGCGTCGCCGCGACCAGGCTGCCCGGCGTGTGCCCGGATGCCATCGCCTCCGGCAATGCGCGTGCGGCCCAGACGCGCAGGCGTTCGCCGGCCAGCACCGCCTCGGCCACCGGCCACGGGTCGAACGCGCGCACCTGGCGTTCGAGCTTGATGGCGGAACGTTGCCAGTCGAGCAGCGCCTCGGCCTTGTCGAGCTTGTGCGCGTAGGTCACGCCGCTGGCGGACTGCGGCTCGACCGGCGGTGCCTGACGCGTCGCTGCGAGCACCGGCACGTAATCGGCGAGCAGCTCGGCGCCGAGTGCGGCGAGGCGATCGTGCAGCCTGCCGCCGGTGTCGTCCGGCCGGATCGGCGTCGTGCGGCGGGCGATCACCGGGCCGGTATCGAGGCCCTTCTCCATGCGCATCAGGCAGACGCCGGTCTCGGCATCACCGGCGAGGAGCGCGCGCTGGATCGGCGCCGCGCCGCGCCAGCGCGGCAGCAGCGAGGCGTGCACGTTCCAGCAGCCGAAGCGCGGGATGTCGAGCACCGCCTGCGGCAGCAACAGGCCGTAGGCGACCACGACCATCAGCTCCGGCGCGTACGCGGCGAGCCGCTCGCGTGCCTCGCCGGACTTGAAGTTCTCCGGCTGCTCGACCGGGATGCCGGCGGCGAGCGCGGCCTGCTTGACCGGGCTCGCCGCGAGCTGCCGGCCACGCCCGGCGGGACGATCCGGCTGGGTGTAGACGGCCACGACGTCGGCACCGGCGGCACGGCACGCAGCGAGGCAGGGCACGGCGAAATCCGGTGTTCCGGCGAACACCAGGCGCAGCGGAGCGGACACCGGCGGCCTCAGGCGCTGGCCGCCGTACGGCGCTGTTTCTCGAGCTTCTTCCGTACCAGCTCGCGCTTGAGCGGCGAGAGGTAATCGACGAACAGCCGGCCGAGCAGATGGTCCATTTCGTGCTGGATGCACACGGCGAGCAGGCCATCGGCCTCGAGCGTGAACGGCCGGCCGTGCTCGTCCTGTGCCTCGACGGTGATCCGCTCGGCTCGTTCGACGTCCGCATAGATGCCGGGCACCGACAGGCAGCCTTCCTGATACGTTTGGCTGCCTTCCTTCGCGACGATGCGCGGATTGATCAGCACGCACGGCTGATCCTTGGTTTCGGAAACGTCGAGCACGAGCAGCTGGCGGTGCACGTTGATCTGGGTCGCGGCGAGCCCGATGCCCGGTGCGGCGTACATGGTCTCGAACATGTCCGCGACGAGTCCGGCGAGGGCCGCGTCGAACTCGGTCACCGGTTGTGCACGGGTGCGCAGGCGCGGATCGGGAAATTCGAGGATCTGCAGCTTGGCCATCGACATGCTCCGGGAATTGCGGCCGGCGTGGCGGTTTTGCCGCGCCGGCATGCGTAATCTGGCCGGAATTCTACGCGCAATCGTGCGCCGACGCTGGTGGCGGGCAGTCGTGTGGCGCATGCCAGAAATGCTTGGCCGTGGCGTGCGGGAATCCTCATTTCGCACGGGCGCATCTTCGGCTAAACTCGTTCCGCCCTTGGGGAATCAGGAATTTGGCGGCCGTGCTTAAAAAACTACTTCCGCTTTTCGCCGGGCTGCTGCTGTCGCTTTCCGCTCTCGCCGGCGAGCCGGCCGAAATCCGTGAGGATCACCCGGATTCGTATGTCGTCAAACGCGGCGACACGCTCTGGGACATTGCCGCACGGTTCCTGAAGAAACCGTGGCTGTGGCCCGAGGTCTGGCAGGCCAATCCCCAGGTCAAGAACCCACATCTGGTCTATCCCGGCGACGTGATCACGCTCGCCTATTTCAACGGCCAGCCGCGCCTCTCCGCCGGCAGTACGCCAGCCGGCAAGGCCAATGACAGGCCGCGCGTGCGCACCACGCCGCTGGAAGAAGCGGTCAAGCCGGTGCCGCTGTCGGAACTCAAGAACTATCTGCACAACATGCGCCTGCTCGACGAGGCCGCCTTCAAGCAGGCGCCGCACGTCGTCGCGATCGAAGAGAACCAGTTGCGCGGTTCGCACGGCAACCTCGTCTACGTGCGCGGCCTGGATACCAGGCAGGGCACGCAGTTCGCCCTGGCGCGGCCGACCACCGTCTACCACGCCCTGCCGCCGGCCGAGAAAGGCCAGCCGCCGCGCATCGCCGCGCGCTCGCCGCGCACGCCGTTCGACGGCGAGGTCGCCCTGCTCTGGTCACACGGCTCGCCGGAGACGCATTTCGCCGCCGACGGCAAGACCGTCGGCTACGAGGTGTTCGTGTTCGGCCAGGGCGAGGTGACGCGCGTCGGCGAGACCAGCTCGCTGCTCGTGACCTATGCGGATTTCGAGGTCCGCGCCGGCGACCTGATCGTGCCGATCGAGGACAAGCCCTACGATTCGCAGTATTACCCGCACCCGCCGAAGCAGATGCCGGCCGATCTCTCGGTCATCAACTTCACCGATGCGCTGGCTTCCGTCGGATCCAAGCAGGTCGTCGTGCTCTCGCGTGGCGAGCTGGACGGCGTCGACAACGGTCAGACCTTCACCGTCTACCGGCCCGGCGTCTCCGCACGTGACGAATACAAGTATCCGCGACAGAGCACGCGGCGCTTCCTGCATCCCGATGCATCCACGGCCGAGCTGCCGGAGGAATTCGTCGGCCACGTAATGGTGTTCCGCACCTTCGACCGCATCAGCTACGGCCTGGTCATGGATGGCCTGCGTCCGGTGCGGCTCGGCGACCGGTTGCGCGAACCCGACTGAGCAACTGCCCGCATCGGCAGTGAAACGGCGCGGCCTTCCGCGCCGTTTCCTTTTCCGGCGACGGCCACCGCGCGATTGGGAAATGCGCGCAAAGTCGGCATGTCGCGCTGCTACACTCGTCGCATGAGCGGGCGCGACCATGCCGAAAGCGAAGCCTGGCTGACCCTGCTGCGCGCGCCGCGGCTCGGTTCGGCCACGTTGCGCGCGCTGGTCGCACGCGCCGGCAGTGCGCGGGCGGCCTGTGCTGGCATCGAACGGCTGCGTGCGGAGTTCCCGTTCGAAACGGAGACGCTGGCGTGGCTGCGTATGCCCGACCGGGTGCGTCTGGCGGCCGATCTGGCCTGGCTCGAAGCGCCCGGCCACCATCTGCTGACCTGGTCCGATGCGGATTACCCGGCCCTGTTGCGCGAGATCGCCTCGCCGCCGCCCGCCCTGTTCGTGGTCGGCGATCCGGCCGCGCTGTGGCTGCCGCAGGTCGCCATCGTCGGTGCGCGCAGCGCGACCGCCGGCGGGCTCGCCAATGCACGCAGTTTCGCGCGTGCCCTGGTCCAGGCCGGTTTCGCGGTGACCAGCGGCCTCGCCGATGGCATCGACGGCGCCGCGCATGCGGGCGCGCTCGAGGCCGGCGGCACCACGGTCGCGGCGATGGGCACGGGCCCTGACCTCGTCTACCCGGGCAAGCACCGCGAGCTGGCCGCGGCGATCGCCGCCAACGGCTGCCTGGTCAGCGAATTCACGCCGGGAACGGAGGCACGGCCGAAGTTCTTCCCGCGTCGCAACCGGATCATCGCCGGCTTGAGCCTCGGCACGCTGGTGGTCGAGGCCGGCTTCAGGTCGGGTTCGCTGACGACGGCGCGGCTGGCGGCCGAGCAGGGCCGCGAGGTGTTCGCGATCCCGGGCTCGATCCACAATCCGGTCGCGCGCGGCTGCCACCAGCTGATCCGCCAGGGCGCGCGGCTGGTCGAGACAGCCGAGGAGATCGTCGAGGGCCTCGCGCCGCTTGCGCGTGCGCTCGGCGAGCGCCTGCGGGCGCGTCTCGACCCCGCAGATGGCGAAATCCCCATCGAGCGGAACGGCGCGGACGTGGCGGCGGCGAAGGCCATCGCCGCGACGCCGCGCGATGCGGAATACCACCGCCTGCTAGCCGCGCTCGGTCATGATCCGGCGAGCCTCGACGAACTTGCCGAGCGCACCGGCCTGTCCATCGCCGCGCTGTCGTCGATGCTGCTGGTCCTCGAGCTCGAGGGCGAGGTCAGCGGCAGCGGCGGACGCTATGCGCGGAGCGTGCCCGGCTGAACGGGCGGCGGACCGTTTGCTTGACAGGTCGAGACAGCCTGTGGGCAGACTGAAAAAAGGCCGCCCGGTGCGGCACCCGTTCCGATTCCCGACTGCCCCATTGCCCCGCGGCATCCGGCCGCTGCGCAGGATGCGCAAGGAAACCCATGGCGAAGAACCTGCTCATCGTCGAATCGCCCGCGAAGGCGAAGACCATCAACAAGTATCTCGGCAAGGACTTCCAAGTCCTCGCCTCGTACGGCCACGTGCGCGATCTCGTGCCCAAGGAGGGCGCGGTCGATCCCGAACACGACTTCCGCATGAACTACGAGGTGATCGACAAGAACGAGAGGCACGTCGATGCGATCGCGCGCTCGGCGAAGGCCGCCGACGCGATCTATCTGGCCACCGACTTGGATCGCGAGGGCGAGGCGATCTCCTGGCACATCAGCGAGATCCTGCGTCAGCGCGGCCTGCTCGACGGCAAGGCTGTGCATCGCGTGGTGTTCAACGAAATCACGCCGCGCGCGATCAAGGAAGCGGTCGCCGAGCCGCGTCAGCTCTCGCTCGATATGGTCAATGCGCAGCAGGCGCGCCGCGCGCTCGACTACCTGGTCGGCTTCAACCTCTCGCCGGTGCTCTGGCGCAAAGTGCAGCGCGGCCTGTCCGCCGGCCGCGTGCAGTCGCCCGCGCTGCGCATGATCGTCGAGCGCGAGGAGGAGATCGAGGCCTTCAAGCCGCGCGAGTACTGGACGATCGAGGCCGAACTCGCGCACCCGGCACAGACCTTCCGCGCCAGGCTCACGCGTCTGGCAGGCCGCAAGTTCGAGCAGTTCGATCTCGCCAACGAGCGCGACGCGCATGCCGCACGCGCGGCCCTGCTCGCCGCTGCGCAGGGGCGACTCGTCGTCGAGGACGTGCAGTCGAAGGAGCGCAAGCGCCGCCCGGCGCCGCCGTTCACCACGTCCACGCTGCAGCAGGAGGCCGCGCGCAAGCTCGGCTTCTCGACGAGCCGCACGATGCGCATCGCCCAGGGCTTGTACGAGGGCGTGACGCTCGGCAGCGAAGGCTCGGTGGGCCTCATCACCTACATGCGTACCGATGCCACGCATCTCTCGGGCGAGGCGATCGGCGAGCTGCGTGACGTGATCCGCCGCGACTACGGCCCGCGCGCGCTGCCCGAGCATCCCAACGTCTACAGGACCAAGTCGAAGAACGCACAGGAAGCGCACGAGGCGATCCGTCCCACTTCGGCACTGCGCACGCCGGCGAGCATCGCGGCGTTCCTGAACGACGATCAGCGCCGCCTCTACGAGCTGATCTGGAAGCGCGCGGTCGCCTGCCAGATGCAGCACGCGACGCTCAACACGGTCAGCGTCGATTTCGCCTGCGGTGCCGGCAACGCGTTCCGCGCGAGCGGCACCACGGTCGTCGATTCAGGCTTCCTCGCCGTCTACGAGGAAGGCCGCGACCAGAAGTCCGCCGAGGACGACGAGGAAGGCCGCAAGCTGCCCGCGATGCAGCCCGGCGACGCCGTGCCGCTCGCCGACATCCTGGCCGATCAGCATTTCACCGAGCCGCCGCCGCGCTACTCGGAGGCCTCGCTGGTCAAGACCCTCGAGGAGTACGGCATCGGCCGGCCCTCGACCTACGCGAGCATCATCCAGGTGCTGCTGAACCGCGAATACGTCTACCTCGACAACCGCCGCTTCCGCCCGACCGACGTCGGCCGCGCGGTCGCCAGGTTCCTGTCCGGACACTTCGCGCGCTACGTCGATTACGACTTCACCGCGAAACTCGAGGACGAGCTCGATGCGGTGAGCCGCGGCGAGGAAGACTGGGTGCCGCTGATGCAGCGCTTCTGGACGCCGTTCCGCCAGCTGATCGCGGAGAAGAGCGAATCGGTCGATCGCTCTGAGGCGACCGGTGCGCGCCTGCTCGGTGACGATCCGGCGAGTGGCAAGCCGGTGTCGGTGCGACTCGGCCGCTACGGGCCGTTCGCGCAGATCGGCACCAAGGAGGACGAGGACAAGCCGCGTTTCGCGAGTCTGCGTCCGGGCCAGAGCATGCACACGATCACGCTGGCCGAGGCGCTCGAACTGTTCAAACTGCCGCGCCGGCTCGGCGAGGCGCCCGACGGCGCGGAAGTGACCGTGGGCATCGGACGTTTCGGACCGTTCGTCAAGCACGGCTCGACCTATGCGTCGCTGAAGGCCGGCGACGATCCGTATACGATCGAACTCGAGCGCGCGCTGGAACTCGTGCGCGAGAAGGAGACCGCCGCGGCGAATCGCATCATCCGCGACTTCGGCAACGGCGTGCAGGTGCTGAACGGCCGCTACGGCCCCTACATCACCGACGGCGAGAAGAACGCGCGCATCCCGAAGGATCGCGAGCCGGCTTCGCTGGACGCGGCGGAGTGCCTGGCCCTGCTCGCTGCCGCCCCGACCAAGCCCAAGCGTGGCGGGCGTTTCGGCAAGGCGGCGAAATCCGCGAAGGGCGAGGGTGCTGCGGCGAAGAAGACGACCGCCACGCGCGCTGCGGATGGTGCCGCCGTAGTGAAGAAAACCACCTCGGCGAAGAAGGCAGCCGCGAAGAAGGCGGCCGGCAAGACCGCGTCGGCACGTCGCAAGTCGGCGGCCGAATGATGGTCGTGCGCCCGGACCTGCGTGGTTGAGCTCACCCCGCTGCGCGTGCCGTGTCCATGCCAACGATTCCTGCCGCCGCCGTCGATGCCCTGCGCAGCGGTGGCGTCGTTGCCTATCCGACCGAGGCCGTCTTCGGGCTCGGTTGCGATCCGTGCAATCCGCAGGCGGTCGAGCGCCTGTTCGCGCTGAAGCAGCGTCCGCCGGAGCGTGGCGTGCTGCTGATCGGCGCGGAATTCGACCACGTCGCGCCATACATCGACTTTGCCGCCGTGCCGGCCGAGGCGCTCGCCCGCGTGCAGGCGAGCTGGCCCGGGCCGCATACCTGGGTGCTGCCGCGCGCCGCGGACGTGCCGGTCTGGATCAGCGGCGGGCATCCCGGCATCGCGCTGCGCGTGACCGCGCATCCGGTGGCTGCCGCGCTGTGCCGGGCTTATGGCGGCGCGCTCGTCTCGACCAGCGCCAACCGTCACGGCGAGACCCCGGCGCGCAGCGCGGCCGGCGTGCGTGCCGCGTTCGGCAGAACGCTGGATGCCGTGATCGACGGGCCGCTCGGGGGGCTTGAGCGGCCCACGCCCATCCGCGACGCTATCAGTGGTGAAGTCCTGCGCAAATAAAGGGGATGCGCATGTCCGCGATGCTCGACGCGGCCGCCGGCAGGGAGGTGCCGCCGACGTTACCCATGCTCGCCGGGCCGCCCGGGCGCCCCGTCGCCTGGCGCCATGGGCAGGCCGTCACGCTCGCGCGCTTCCTCGCCGAAGCCGAGGCACTGGCCGCGCGCCTGCCGGCCGGACCGGGCGCGGTGAACCTGTGCGAGGACCGTTACCATTTCCTGCTCGCGTTCTGCGCGCTGCTGCTGGCCGGTCAGGTCAATCTGCTGCCGCCATCGCGCGCGCCGGAAGCCGTGCGCGAGGTGCTCGCGACACATCCGGGCGCCTATGCGATCGCCGACGTGCTGCTCGATCCGGCGCCGCCACGGCTCGTGAGCTTCCGCGCCGACGCCCTCGACGTGCGGGCCGCCGGCGCGATTCCCGATCTGCGTGCCGACCGGATCGTGGCAATCGGCTATACCTCGGGCTCCACCGGCGTGCCGGCCGCCAATCCGAAAACCTGGGGCAGTTTCGTCGCGGGCACGGCGCGCAATGCCGCCCTGTTCGCCACGGCACTCGGTGGACGCGACGCACACGTGGTCGGCACCGTGCCGGCACAGCACATGTATGGCATGGAAACCACCGTGCTGCTGCCGCTGCTCGCGCCGTTCGCGGTGCATGCCGGACGGCCGCTGTTTCCGGCGGACGTGGCCCAGGCGCTCGCCGATCTGCCAGCACCGCGCCTGCTGGTGACCACGCCCGTGCATCTGCGCGCCCTGGTCCAGGATCGTGCCGCGCTGCCGCCGCTCGCCGCGATCGTCTCGGCCACCGCGCCGCTCGCCGCGGAGCTTGCTGCGGCGGCCGAGTCCCGCTTCGGCACCGCGGTCATCGAAGTGTTCGGCTCGACCGAAACGTGCGTAATCGCCGCGCGCCGCACCGCAGGAGAGACGGACTGGCAGCTCTACGACGGCGTGCAGCTGCGTCCGCAGCCCGGCGGCACGCTGGTGCATGCGGACTGGTTTCCGGAGCCCGTACTGCTGCGCGACCTCGTCGAGGTCATGCCGGAGCGCCGTTTCCGCCTGTGCGGCCGGCACGCCGACCTGCTCGAGATCGCCGGCAAGCGTGCTTCGCTCGGTGATCTGACGCGCCGACTGCAGGCGCTCGACGGCGTCGAGGACAGCGTGGTCTTCCAGCTCGATGCCGATGCCGCGGGCGTGGCGCGACTCGCTGCGCTGGTCGTCGCGCCCGGGCGCAGCGAGGCGGAGCTGCTCGATGCATTGCGGCGTGCTGTCGACCCGGTGTTCCTGCCGCGTCCGCTCAGGCGCGTCGCGGCCCTGCCGCGCAACGAGACCGGCAAGCTGCCGCGTGCACGGCTGATCGCGGCGCTGCGCGAGTGCGACGTCTGAGCGTCGTTCAGCGCCGCGGCGGTGGAATGGGTCCGCGTCCGGCGACCTCGGCCGTTTCGAGGGCGAGCAGCAGGCTTGCGCGATGCTGCCGCGCCACTTCACGCCAGTGCTGGCCACGGATCACGGCCTCGAGGCCCCAGAGCAGGTTCAGGCTCGGCTTGCCGCCGGCACGTTTCACGGCGACGTAGGCCGCGACCGTGCCGAGTTCGCGCAGCCGCGTGAGCGTATCGATGCCGGCGCGACGCAGCAGATCGCGCGATTTCGGGCCGAGGCCGCAGAGATCGTCCGGGACGCCCCGTCCCGCCGCGGACGCGCCACGGCCGCCGGCTTTCGGGCGCAGCGGACCGGCACGATCGGCGCGGTCGCCGTGCCGATCGTTCAGTCCCACTGGTACAGCGTGTAGTAGACCGGTGCGACCGGCCCTTCACGCGGATCACGGTCGAGGCGGCCGTCGCCATCCACGTCGAGGAAGGTCTGCGGCACGCCGTTCTTCGGCACGATGCGGATCATGTACACCGTGCCGCCGCGGCGGTATTCCTCCACGGCGTCATCGCCCTGCTGGCGTACCGTGACGGTCGGGGCGGGCTCGCCTTTTGCGTCGTGCGCAGCGGTGTCCCTGGCCGGTTCGACGCCGGGGTCGTTCAGACCGGGTGGCGGTGGAACGGGCGCCTTCGCGGCGGGATCGGCGGTCGGACCGGCCGTGGCCAGCGTGGCCAGCGGGAGCAGGGCGGCGAATGCGAAAAGGCGGCTGCGCGTCATGGGACACCTCCTCGCCGCAGGATAGCAAAGGCCGGCATGGAGCCGGCTGAATTCCCGCGGCGGTTCCGGCATGCCAGCCGCATTGCGCCCCGCGAGCGCTTGCGCGACAGTCGCCGCCCCCGACCGCGGCGACCGCGCCATGACCCAGCTCGTACTGATCGACGGCTCCAGCTATCTCTACCGCGCCTTCCATGCGCTGCCGCCGCTGAGCAATGCACAGGGCGAGCCGACCGGTGCGCTGTTCGGCGTGGTCAACATGCTGCGTGCGACGTTGAAGGCGAAGCCCGATTACGCGGCATTCGTAATGGATGCCTCCGGGCCGACTTTCCGCGACGAGCTGTTCGCCGAATACAAGGCGCATCGCCCGCCGATGCCCGACGAGCTGCGCACCCAGGTCGAGCCGCTGATGGCAATGGTCCGTGCGCTCGGCTTTCCGATCCTGCGCATCGACGGCGTGGAGGCTGACGACGTGATCGGTACGCTCGCGCGTCAGGCCGCCGCGCAGGGCATCGAGGTGCTGGTCTCGACCAGCGACAAGGACATGGCCCAGCTCGTCGATGGCCACGTCCGGCTGACCAATACCATGACCGGCACCACGCTCGACCGCAGCGGCGTGATCGAGAAGTTCGGCGTGCCGCCCGAGCGCATCATCGATCTGCTCGCCCTGATGGGCGACAGCGTCGACAACATCCCCGGCGTGGACAAGTGTGGTCCGAAGACCGCGGCGAAATGGCTCGCCGAGTACGACACCCTCGACGGCGTTATGGAGAACGCGGACAAGATCGGTGGCAAGGTCGGCGAGAACCTGCGCGCCGCGCTCGGTCACCTACCGCTGTCGCGCCGGCTCGCCACGATCAAGACCGACGTGGCGCTCGACGTCGCGCCGACCGACCTCACGCTGCGCGAGCGCGACGTCGAGGCGCTGCGCGCGCTCTACCGGCGCTACGGCTTCAACGCCGCGCTCAAGGATCTCGAATTCGGCAACGGCAACGGCGGCAACGGCCGCAACGGCGAGGCCGGCATGAAGGTCGCCCCGCAATACCGCGCCGTGCGCAGCGAGGATCTGCCGGCCGTGGATCCACATCTCGCGCGCAAGGGTCATTACGAGCCGATCTTGGACGAGGCGCGGCTCGACACCTGGCTCGCGCGCCTGCGCGAGGCGCCGCTGATCGCCTTCGATACCGAGACGACCTCGCTCGATGCGATGCAGGCCGAGATCGTCGGCGTGTCGTTCGCCGTCGCGACCGGCGAGGCGGCCTACGTGCCGCTCGCCCACGACTATCCCGGCGCACCCGTGCAGCTCGATCGCGCGGCGGTGCTCGCCGCACTGAAGCCGATCCTCGAGGATCCGGCGCGGCCCAAGCTCGGCCAGCACGCGAAATACGACATCAACGTGCTCGCGAATCACGGCATCGCGCTCGCCGGCCTGCGCCACGATTCGATGCTCGAATCGTATGTCTGGCACTCGACCGCGAGCCGGCACGACATGGATTCGCTCGCGCGACGCTATCTCGGCTATGAAACCATCCACTACGAGGATGTCGCCGGCAAGGGCGCGAAGCAGATTCCGTTCTCGCAGGTCGACGTCGAACGCGCCAGCGAGTATTCCGCGGAGGATGCGGATGTCACCCTGCGCTTGCACGAGGTGCTGTGGACCAAGCTCGAACGCGAACCGGGCATGCGCCGCATCTACGAGGAAATCGAGATTCCGCTGGTGCCGGTGCTCGCGCGCATGGAGCGCACCGGCGTACTGATCGACACCGCCGCGTTGCGCCGGCAGAGCCACGATCTCGCCCAGCGCATGCATGCCGTGCAGCAGCGCGCCTACGAGCTCGCCGGGCGCAGCTTCAGTCTCGATTCGCCGAAGCAGCTGCAGGCGATCCTGTTCGACGAGCTCCGGCTTCCGGCGCTCGTGAAGACGCCGACCGGCCAGCCTTCGACGAACGAGGAGGCACTCGAGGCGGTCGCCGATCAACACGAACTGCCGCGTCTGATCCTCGAGTACCGC
>Ga0116193_1001287_pt1 | contig 21169 bp, 19 predicted proteins | sample AD_UKC115_MetaG_FD_89892 | JGI IMG/M metagenome (GOLD analysis project Ga0116193, IMG submission 89892) | Active sludge microbial communities of municipal wastewater-treating anaerobic digesters from Hong Kong - AD_UKC115_MetaG | ecosystem: Engineered > Bioreactor > Anaerobic > Digestate... | reverse complement strand
TTATCAATAAACAGAAGCACATCTTTATGCTTCTCATCTCTCAGATACTCAGCCATTGTAAGACCAGTCAGAGGTGCTCTCATACGTGCGCCTGAAGTCTCATTCATCTGACCAAAAACCATTATGGTTTTATCGAGTACTCCCGAAGCCTTCATCTCACCCCAAAGATCGTTGCCCTCACGCGACCTCTCTCCTACTCCTGTAAAAACAGAATAACCGCCGTGTTCACTGGCTATATTACGGATAAGCTCAAGAATCAGAACCGTTTTTCCTACACCGGCACCACCGAACAAACCGATTTTGCCTCCGCGCGAGAACGGTACAAGAAGATCAATAACCTTTATTCCGGTCTCAAGCACTGATTCCGTCGGATACTGATCAGTATAAGAAGGTGCTTTGCGATGTATAGGCCAGTAAGTCTCCGCATTTACTTCTCCGCCGTTATCAATTGGTCTTCCGAGTGCGTCAAACAACCGTCCGGTAATGTTCTCTCCTACAGGTACCATTATTGCGTTTCCGGTTGTCTCGCAGTTGAGACCTCTCATGAGGCCTTCCGTCGCATTGAACGAAACGCATCTGACTATTCCGCCGCCACGTTGCTGCAAAACCTCGGCAAAAACATCATTGTCACCATGAGTAACTCCATCGATGTTCTTGATAATTCTGACTGCATCATTGATTTTCGGGAGATCCCCCTTATCAAACTCACAGTCTATAACAGGTCCTATAATCTGAATAACTTTTCCTATAGCCATATACTTGTCCTCTTTTACATGTTGTTTGCCTGTTCGGCACCATTGACAATCTCGGTCAGCTCAGTCGTAATCCTCGCCTGCCTTGCCCGGTTGCTCAAAAGCTCAAGATGCTTCATCATCTCGTCGGCATTCTCAGTCGCATTCTGCATGGCAGTAAGTCTCGCTGTCTGTTCACTTGCATACGCTTCAACCATAGCTCCGTAAACAATCGCGTTGGTGTAAGTATCAATAAGGTAGTCAAACACCGAATTCGGATTAGGCATGTATTCTATCTCCGTGCCCTTCGACATAGCCATACCTGCATCATCCAGATTGTCCGGCAATATCTGGGACATCGCTTTGACGTCAACCGGCAGCAGTCTTACTGCAACCGGCACCATCTTTATCGACGACTCCATCTTGGTATAGAGAAGATAAATCAAGTCGTATTCATTGTTCAGGAACTTGTGTCTCATGATTGCACTTACGCTTCGTGCCTGATAAAACGTAGGCTCACTGATAGGAAACGAGAACTCCGGATTAACATTGTAACCGCTTCTCAGCAGCTTCTCCCTGGCAAGTTTTCCGAATACATTGAGCTCATATTCAGTTGAAAGATTCTTGCGTGTATTCTCAAGAATCTTGCGTTGTATGTGCTCTTCCGTAATCTTGACCATATTGTTATTGTAAGCGCCCGCAAGACCCTGATCACCTGAAAGAACAAAGTATCCTATCTTCCAGGTATCTCCCTCCTTCTTCTGGTTAAGCCTGAAGAACGGATTGTCAATCTCAGATGTGTTGTTTCTGATTTCCTGCATGCTCTCTGCACACAGCGAAAAGAACGGATACATGCTCTCGTGAAGAATCAATGAACGGCGCATCTTCGCAGAGCTTACAAGCTGCATGGCATTGGTCATCTGACTAATGCCATTAACGCTCTTCATTCTCTTTTTGATTGCGTTAAAGTTCTCCATTTTCTTCTTCCTTCATTATTCTTCCTGACTGTACTCGGTGTGCTCTGTCAGATACGTAGCTTTATAGTCCTCAAAAGATGACTCCACACGTTCCTTAATCTCATCAGTAAGTGTCTCACCTGTCATGAGATTCTCGACAATATCAGGTCTGCCGACTTTCACGAAAGTGACATAGCCGTGGAAGAAATCCACGATATCTTCTTTTGCAAGGAAATTCATCTTATCCGTTGTTGCGATGTAAAGAATCAACACTTCCTCCGCCATCGACCACGGTGCAAACTGTTCCTGCTTAAGGACTTCGTTAAGAATGACACCTCTCTTTATCTGGAGCTGTGTATTCTCGTCAAGATCAGAACCGAACTGAGCAAAAGACGCCATCTCACGGGCCTGGGCAAGTGAGATTCTCAGCGGGCCGCCAACTTTCTTGACAGCCTTGGTCTGAGCTGCACCGCCTACACGCGACACTGAAAGTCCGACGTTGATTGCCGGTCTCTGACCTGAGAAAAACAACTCCGGCGCAAGATATATCTGTCCGTCTGTAATAGATATAACATTTGTCGGAATATACGCAGATATATCATTTCCCAATGTCTCAACTATAGGTAAGGCAGTTATTGAACCGCCGCCTTTCTCGTCAGACAGCTTAGCGGCACGCTCAAGCAGTCTTGAATGCAGATAGAAAACATCTCCCGGATATGCCTCTCTTCCCGGCGGTCTTCTTAATAGCAGGGATATTGCTCTGTATGCCTGCGCATGTTTACTAAGGTCATCATAGACAATAAGCACATCCTTATGGTAGTCATACATGAACTTCTCTGCTATAGCACAAGCCGAGAACGGCGCTATGTACTGCATTGCGGCTGAAGCTGAGGCTGAAGCCGCCACAACAACCGTATAATCAAGTGCACCATGCTTTGAAAGCATGTTTGTTGTTGATACTATAGTACTCATCTTCTGACCGATAGCAACGTAAACACAGATAACATCCTTGTCACTCTGGTTGATAATTGTATCCAGAGCTATTGCGGTTTTTCCCGTCTGACGGTCGCCGATTATAAGCTCACGCTGCCCGCGTCCGATAGGAGTAAGCGCATCTATTGCAGTTATTCCTGTCATAAGAGGTCTGTTTACCGGAGATCTGTCAATAATCGAAGGTGCCTGAGACTCTATAGGTCTTGCCTCCGTATAGCGGATGATTCCCTTTCCGTCCATAGGTCGTCCAAGAGGATCGACAACTCTTCCAAGCATGCCGTTTCCTACCGGAACAGATACGGTCGACAAAGTTCTCTTACATGACATACCGTCTGTAACAGTTTCTTCACCGGTCAGCAAAACGACACCGACCTTGTTCTTCTCAAGGTTCATTGCAATACCGCAGGCTCCTGTCGGAAACGAAATCAGCTCCGACAGCATACAATGACTGAGTCCTGATACAGTTGCGACGCCATCACTGACAGATACGACATTACCGACCTCATCAACAAGCTCATTTATCTTGAAGCTTTCTTCGATTCTCTTATTGAAATCCTCTTCACTGAGCTGCCAGAGCTCAGTACTGTTAATACTTGAGTTGGGAGTCTCGGCGAACTTGGACAGTGAATCCTGAAGATCACTTTTAACAGACTCTCGCGAAAAGACAGTTGTCTCCTCTTCGTCGCCTGATCCTACTGCTCTCGTACGCTTCATGAAAGAATTAATACGGTCAAGTTGACCTTTGACTGAATAGTCATATCTGTTACCGTGATAATAAATGACAAAACCGGCAACCAGGTCATTATTCTGTTCAATCTGGACACGGTAATTGACAATGTCATTCATCTCGGCGAACTTGCTGACCATAATGTCAAGCTTTTCGCCGGGAATATCACCGGCCGTCTCAACACGAAGAATGGGGCCTTTGGTCTTGGGTTTCTTATCCTTTACAGAATCACTCACTCTTCCTCACCTCTGCTTCAATCGCCTCATTTGTATGAACCGTCGCCGACTCAACAAGCTGAGCCTTCGGAATTGCGTCACCAATTACCTTCTGTGCAATCTGAACCGCAATATCGGTTATGTCGTCCTTCATGTCTTCCAGTGCAACTCGCTTCATCCTTATAACATCTTCTTCTGCTCTGTCAACGATTGAAGCTGCATCTTCATTTGCTTTCTTAACAATTAAGTCTGACTGTCTGTTAGCGTTGTCTCTTGCTTCATCAATAATCTCGGCTGCCTTCCTGCGTGCATCGTCTATTGTCGTCTTTGACGTTGCCACAACATTGTCGGCTTCTTCCTTTGACTTTGTTGCTTCCTCAAGCTCGTTGTTCAGCGCATCCTGTCTGTTATGAATCATCTTGAGAATAGGTTTCACTATGAAACGCTTTATAACGATATACGCCACAATAAGGTTAACCGCCGTCATGACGGCAGTCACAGCATATCCGGCAAACTGATCAGGGGAGAATAAAGAAGACTCCTCAGACGCTGACCCTGCCGCCAGCATAATGTTTACAGCTACAAAAAACATAGGTCCAAATTCCCTTCATTAGAACGTAAATATAAGTAAAAGTGCGACAACAAGCGCATATATACAAACAGACTCGATAAATACAATCGACGTAAGAAGCAGTGTCTGAATTTTTCCGAACAGTTCAGGCTGCCTTGCGCTTGCTTCAAGTGCTTTTCCTGCCGCGTTACCCATACCGACTGCAGCTCCGAAAGATCCGAGTCCGATTGCGATTCCGGCCCCGAGCGCTGCAAACGCCGAAGCATCAAGTCCGGATGTTGCAGATGTACTGGCGGCAAGAATCACCGGAAGAGCAGATAAAAGTAGATTGGTCATAATTAATTCCTCCTAAACTTTCTTAAGCAGCAACTGTTTCCTGAGACTTTACGTCGTCAGCACTGTGCTTCTTTGAAGATTTTTTGTTTGTAAATCTCTCAGGATGTTCCTGAAGTTCATGTCCGACTTCAACAATTTCTCCAATATAAGACATTGTCAGGTAAGCGAAAACAATCGCCTGCAGCAGGCCATCCGCCAAATCAAACCACAGACCGAAAGCACCCGGAAGTATAACCGGTACAACAATATATAAGAATTCCATAAAAACAAAAGCGCCGAAGACATTTCCGAAAAGTCTCAGTGCCAGAGATACCGGCTTAATGACAAAATCCAGCACCTTGAACGGCAGCATAGCCTTCATAGGCGTTGTAAGCGAAGCCCAGAAGCCCTTCACCCCGACAAATTTAATAGAAACAGCAACAACATATGTTATAGAGACTATAGCCAGAGCAGCCGGAAAAGCGATGTTCTTGGCAGGCGGCGCAATCTTGAAAGTCGATATGGCGTTGCATCCCGCTATAACAAGTCCAAGTGTTGCAATCATCGGGCAAACATGCTCGGCCTCTTTGCGGTTCATACCGAATCCCATTGCAGAATTTACAATAAGGTCTACCAGCATCCATAGAAATGTCTGCTTCATGTTCGGTTTTATAGTATCCTTGCCGACCATTGACTTGAATAATACAAAAACTATGGCTACAGCGAGCCATGTTACAATTATTGCATCCGTCAAAACTATCGGAATATCACCTACATTAAAGAATGTATGCTGCCACTGCAATATACCTTTGTTAATGTCTTCCCCGATATCACCTATCTTGAACTCTTCAATAAACTGCTTGCCGAAGGAAATCAGAAATTCTGATAACCACGAGCCGATTGAAAGAACTATATTACCCATATAAATCCTCCTTATTATTGATTCACACCATTTTACGCCTATTATTTGAAATGTCATAACACTTTTTAGACAAAAATAAACCCCGGAAAGTCAAGATAACTGTCCGAGGCTCCATTGCCTTTGTATTAGGATATTATATTACTTAAAGTTCTCTTGTTCAAGTACCCCTATGTCCCCAACTCTTACCGCATGGCGACCGCCCGTGAAATCCTCGTCAAGAAACGCGTCAACCATGGCGAGCGCAAGAGCCTGACCTACCACTCTTGCTCCAAATGAGAGAACATTGGCATCGTTATGCTGTCTGCACATTCTCGCCATATACTCGTTGTTGCAGAGCGCACATCTGATACCCTTATGTTTGTTGCAGACCATTGATATCCCGATACCGGTCCCGCATATAGCGATTCCCTTGTTTGCTTCTCCGTCAAGAATATCCTTACAGACCTTCTTGCCGGCTTCCACATATGAGTACGGCTCGGAGGACGACAAAGCTCCACCGTCAATAACCTCATAGTCAAGATCCTTAAGATGGCCGATAACTATCTGCCTCAGCTCGTAGCCGGCATGGTCCGATGCAATTGATATCTTCATATTCTCCTCCGTTTATTGTAACTTATGGTGTTCGTGTTTAAATGTCCTGCTGCCATCAGCATAATCAGCAACAATATCTCCGTTGCCGTAAAGCCTGTACTTGTATGATAGCAATCCCTCAAGTCCGACAGGACCTCTGGCATGTATCTTCGACGTTGACACTCCTACCTCCGCGCCGAATCCATATCTGAATCCGTCGGCGAAACGCGTTGAACAGTTGAGCAGAACACTTCCCGAATCAACCGCAATCATGAACTTCTCACATGCCGCCTTATCTTCAGTAATAATCGCATCAGTATGCCCTGATCCGTATCTGTTGATGTGCTCTATTGCCTCGTCAATGCCGGAAACAAGCTTTACAGACACCTTCATATCAAGATATTCATGATGCCACTCGGTTACTTCATCCGTATTGAACGCTTCAGCGACATACTTGTCGCCGTTTATCATTACACCGGCACCTCTCAATGCTTCAATGAGCTCAGGCAGCAACGACTCTCTGAGACACTCGTCAACAAGAATTGTCTCCGTAGCGTTGCATACCGAGACATACTGCGTCTTGGCATCGAGCACGACTTTTATTGCCTTCTGCCTGTCAGCGTGTTCATTGATATATGTATGGCACACTCCGTCCGCGTGTCCAAGCACAGCAATCGAAGTATTCTTCATAATATACTGAACAAAACTGTTCGATCCGCGAGGAATGATAAGGTCGATATACTCGTCGAGCTTCAGCATCTCTGAAATCTCTTCCCTGGATGTAAGAAGGTTGAGCCACCCCGCAGGAAGCCCGCTATTCAATCCGGCTTCATAGATAATATCCGCCAGAATTCTGTTGGTATTAAGTGCCTCCGATCCTCCCTTAAGAAAAACAGCGTTGCCGCTCTTGAGACAAAGTGAAGCAATCTGAATCAGCGCGTCTGGCCTGCTCTCAAAAATAACCCCGATAACTCCTATAGGACATGACACTCTGTATAACTCAAGACCTTCATCCAGCGTCGTATGAAGCGAGACTTTGCCCACAGGATCCTCAATTGAGATGAGACTGCTGATTTCTGCCGTAGTCTCAGCCAGCTTCTGTGCACCGAACCTGAGTCTTTTAATGAGCGGACCGTCAAGTTCAGCCTTCATTGCAGCATCAAGATCTTTCTTATTCTCATCGAAAATCTTCGCGCTTCTTTCATTCAAAGCTTCTGCAATTGCTTCTAGCGCAGAGTTCTTCGTCTGTTCGCTGAGGGCAGCCATGGCAAAGGATGCAGTCTTTGCTCTCGCTGCCGCGTTTAATAATTCTGACATCATTCTCCCCCTCTGCTCACTTTACATACATTCTTTAATTTTTCTAAGTATAACAACAAAGATGATTATTTTGAATGATACATTTTTAACAATACGCGTTAGTGATACAGTCCAAATTGTTCATAATGTTCAAAACTTTGTATAAAACCCAAATACAAGCGTTTCAAAATTTCGATGCTCGCAAAGCCAACAGATTGTAAGATTTGATAGTTTATTACAAATTGTTGACAAAACAATTTCAAAATGTTAACAATCCCCTGAACGCCTTTATTTTATTGGACTAGACGCTTTTCATAACATTTGTTCTTTTTGTGTTGTCCTCGCACGAAGGACAACAATTAATAAATATTGACACTTGACACGCAAAAAACACTCGTTTTATTGAACGATTATGTTATATAATCTCTGCATGAAAATTATTATCACAACATTATTCGGATTAGAGAGTCCTACAAGGGACGATTTACTCGCAATCAACTACAAGAAGGAACAGATCACCGTTCAGGACGGCGTCGTAATTCTCGATGTCGATGACAGTAACTGGGCTCTGGACATAGCACGCGTAAATATGTGGGTTCGAAGGGGAGAGAGAGTCTTCTTTGAAGTCGGTGAATTTGAGTGCACTGATTTCGACTGTTTCTTCGAGTCATGCCGCAAGCTGCCATGGGGCGATTTTATTCCGAAAGATTACGCTTTTGTCGTAAACGGATTTTCGCGCAAGTCCATACTTTTCGGAGTTCCTTCACTGCAGTCACTCTCCAAGAAAGCTATTGCAAGAAGCGTTCTTTCTTCGCGCGGTATGCCTGAAGGCACGACTCTCTATGAAGATTCCTCCAAAGGAACAGTAAAGATTCAATTCGGAATAGTAAGCGACGTGTGCCGCATGATGATTGATACCACAGGCGAGGGTCTGCACAAACGCGGCTACCGCCCGTTGACACATATGGCTCCGATAAGAGAAACGCTGGCATCCGGCATGGTTTCACTCGCGCACTATGAACCTTTTAAGTCTGAAGCGCTCTGCGACCCTTTCTGCGGTTCAGGCACAATAGTCATTGAAGCCGCCTTGATGGCGCTTGGCATAGCCCCGGGGAAACTTCGCGCCTTTTCATACGAAGAACTTCCTTATATCGGGACAGCAATGCAGCGCAAAGCGTTGGCTGAAGCACTGGCTAACGAAGACACCTCGCCCATGGACGATTGTTTCTTCTACGGCTCCGACATAGACCCGGACGCCATAAATAATGCGCGTATCAACGCCGAGGCTGCCGGAGTATCGGACTTCGTCAGATTCAAAGTTTCAGACGCTTATTACATGACACCGGAGTATCTCTTTGACTACACAGATTTCGACCGCCAGCTCATAATCACGAATCCTCCGTACGGCGGCAGACTTATGACACCAGAGGAAGCAGACGACCTCTATTGCCTGATAGCCGACAACTATCTGACACAAAACGGACTCTGCCGTAAAGGTGTCCGTCTCTCAGTTATTACTCCGGACAGTGCATTTGAAGATGCGACCGGAACGAGAGCGGACAAACGTGTCAAGCTTTACAACGGTAACATCATGTGTCACCTTTTTAATTTCTACAAACTGGACAGGAACGCATGATTGAAGCAGTACTTCCGTTTTTCTCACCTGAGAAGATAGCAGATTCTGGTCAGGCGTTCAGAATTCACATGCTTGATTCCACTCACGCAGAAACTGTCGCCTTCGGAAGATACCTACAGATAGCCGATATGGGCGACAGCCGCTATGCATTTTCATGCACTGCCGATGAGTTTGCCGGAATCTGGTCTGCTTATTTTGATTTGAACCGCGACTACGAGAAGGTCGTTTCATCAATCGACCGCAACGACAATTACCTGCTCAGTGCCGCGGAGTTCGGCATCGGGATAAGAATACTTCGTCAGGAAGTTTTTGAGACCGCAATAAGTTACATTATCTCTCAAAGACGCTCAATCCCGTCGATTACAACTGCTGTTGAGCGTATATGCAGTCTCTGCGGCGAAAAGATAGTGCCTTACGCCCCGGAGCCGGTCTTTACAGCACCATCGCAAAATGAATTCTACGCCTTCCCCACTCCCGTCAGACTTGCCGAATTAAGTATTGAAGACCTGACAGCTACAGGTGTCGGATATCGCGCACCATATATCGCCCGGGCCGCTTCGGATTTTTCTTCAGGAAAACTCATACCTGACGAACTGGCTGAATTGCCGGATTCAGACCTATACAGAATTCTGATGTCAATGTATGGTGTCGGCATGAAAGTCGCCAACTGTATCATGCTTTTCGCCTTCGCAAGAACCTCAAGATTTCCGGTTGACGTCTGGATTGCAAGGATAGTAGACACCTATTACGGAGGAAACTTCGATGCGTCAAGATATCCGGACAGTGCGGGAATAATGCAGCAATTTATGTTCTACTATGAGAGGAAAAGAATCAGCTGACTCATTGGCAATAAAAAAACCTGAGCTATCTCGATAACTCAGGTTCTTATCTGGTGCGGCCGACGGGACTTGAACCCGTATGGTCTCCCACACGCCCCTCAAACGTGCGCGTCTGCCATTTCCGCCACGGCCGCATATGCTTTTGCAAGCTCGATAATTATACTTATTAGGGATTATTGTGTCAAGCAAGATTTAACCAAAATGGAACAAAAATTTAAAAGCCCGGCAAACGCTTTGTTCACCGGGCTAATCAGATTACGTAACAAGCCGTATTTATCAGTTCTTGGTCGGAATATAAGGAATTATGGCATTAGCCAGAGTCGGTATCGGCATGGTCTGAATCCAGACACGGCCGGGGCCGGTGACCTTTGTATTGAAGAGTCCTTCGCCGCCAAGGATAATATTCTTTGCTCCCTTTACCATCTCGATATCCATAGTGACAGTGGAATCCATCATTGCGAGATATCCGGTATCAATATACATGGTCTCTCCAGCAGCGAGTGTATATTCACAAGCTTCACCGTCAATCTCCACAAAAGCTTTTCCGGAGCCTGAAAGCTTCTGCATGATGAAGCCTTCGCCACCGAAAAACGATGCTCCCAGCTTCTTCTTATATGCTATTGACAGTTCTACAGTCTCTTCACTTGCCAGAAAACCTGACTTCTGAACGATGACTTCATTGCCGGCTGTTATATCCAACGCGACAATTTTACCAGGAAAACTTGAAGCAAAAGCAATATAATCACCTGTCGAAGAAGCCGTATACTTGTTCTGGAAAAGTGCCTCGCCGGAGAACATTCTTCCCAAAGCCTTTCCAACCGATCCTCCGACAGTCTGCATCTGCATTCCGGAGCTCATCCAGCTCATGGATCCTCTTTCTGTTATAAGTGTCTCCCCTGCATTAAGGGTGCATATTGCAACAGGAAACGGGGTGCCTTTAATCTCATATTGCATAGAATACCTCCAATATAATGAATTTCTCGCCCTAAAAAAAAGGCCTGCCAGTCAGCAGGTCTTCAGCATAATCAAATTACTCTTCAGTAATCCATGGTGTTCCGTCTTTCTTGTTGAACTTGCCACAGCAAACCATGATAAAATCCACAAGCCAGCCAATGCCGAAGCATCCGCATGTAAGTAGCCAAAGGATTCCTGTTCCGATTTTTCCCGTCATAAATCTGTGAACACCAAGCTCACCAAGGAAAAAAGTAATTAAAATAGCTCCAACCTTGCTCATAAACAACCTCTCTTTAAAAAAATAATAATACAGCCGTTAACAGTTACCGTTTACTAAATGTATTATAATAATTAATCTACCATATGTTATTTCCCTTTTCAACAAAAATAAACCACATATCAGAGAATTAATCAAATCAAATTCCGTTAATTGTATATGAGCCTCCCGATACTACCGGTGATAACCAAAATTGATAAGGAGAGGATTAGATCAGTCCACCTTCACAGTACCGGGAAGCGTCACATACGTCTATATGGCATATCAGGTCAGTTGTCTAATGCATAATATCCTTCCGGAAGTGTCTTGCCGGCTTCACTTGAAGGATCAACTCTGAAATTTAGCCTTGTAATGTTACCTTTGGGAAGGTCAGCAACCATGCGCCTGTACCCGTTAATGCTGATATATATCTTGTCATCTATGATATTGAACGAACCCTGATGATTGCTTCCGTTAATGTCATATGTAGCTCCGCCGGAGAAAGGACGGTTAAGAACAATACTATATCCAGAAGTATTAACCCACGTACCGTCAACTCTGTAATTACCGGAAGCAAAACTGTTATATCCGTAAAGTAAAAATATAAGTACGATCGCGCCGCCGATTATGCTGAATGTAATTTTCTTGAAATTCATATCTCGAACCCCCTTTTGTAAATATACAAATTTATAAAATAAGTATGTAAAACTTCCTAATCTATGACTACTAATCCACTTAAACCCCAATAAGCAATTGCATCGTCTATACAAATAGCAACATATGACTACGTAGCTTCTGAAATAGCCATTCTGATCAACCTCCTTCGCAAAAATCGTGTCTGTTCACATTTATTCACATTTAATTAACATGAATATAACATCTATTAAGCGCAATATCAACGCAAATTGCAACGATTTTTGTTAAATATATTGCATTAATTTACAACATTGTGCCTAATTTTCATGTGTTACTCATTCATATCGTTAATATTTTGTAATGATTTCCGCTATTGCGCAACTTGTCACTTTGGTTGCGCAAACACGCCGCAGCTCAAAGTTCATTAACAATTGTGCCATATTTTTGCCACAGTTGTATTGATAATCGTGTTTTTGGCGTAAGAAATTGACAGATTTCTGATATTTGTTCCGTTAACGTATATACGTGCTTTCTATAATTCCAGTCAATTCAAAATTAAAATATCAAATGGTATATTGAATTTGAAACATATATTGCTTTATTTGCTCTTTAGCCGGCAAAGAGCAGCGACCATAAGAAAACAGTGGCTGTATATAGCCACTTAATCACTCACGAAATTGTCCGGTGTTCTGTCAGATCTACCTGTCAGTATTCAGCCTTTCGAAATATGTACTGGTATCAAACATGACATTGCTCATGCTGCAAGGTCTTGTGAAATTGTAATACGTCTCAACATCCGGCATATCCGCCAGATCATGCTGATAACTGCAGGACTTCTCTCTCTGCCTTCTCTTATCTGAAATTCTGTCATGGATATTCACAACCAGGGAAGGAAGTACCTTCGTTGCAAAAACAAGTAATGTAAGGGACAGTAAAAAATAGGCCATATACGGAAGATTGCCAACACTTCTCCAGATATTCATCAAAATGTAGCTTGCGAAAAACAGCACAAACCACGATGCCGATTTAATAACGTAGAACGCTCCTCTGTACATTAATTTGAAACTGTTGTACCCTTCACGCGCCTTTGTGATTTTTTCAGCGACCGGCGTGTACGGCAATTCTCCCGATACTTTACCTGTCTCCCCGTTTATAATGAATTTATAATCCTTGCCCCTGTATTCGATATTCAGAAACCACACCGGCAGCAGACAATAAGTAACTGACTCATTTGAATAGCGTGTTGCCACATTACCTGTCAGATCAAAAGAACCAAAGCCTTTAAACTCCGCATTTGAAGCGACCTGATGGGCATATTTGTCAAAGCGGTTATATATCTTGTCAGTCATGTCAATTGGCTTCTCGTCATAGCGCTGGGCATAAAATCCCGAGAGATATGAACTGTTGAAAGGTACAAGCTTCGAGTAGTCAAACGGTTCAGCTGCAGCTATCAGACGATCGGCAATATGTTTACCGCCGTCAAACGGAACGTACTTAAGCCCGAAATTAACATCCGCGCTGACAAAAACTCCAATATCTTCCGGCAGGTTGTCTGTAGATATTGAAGTTGTAACCGCCCTTCTCGAGATACGTGACAGCAGAGCAACTTCAAGAAGCGTTTTCGCGGCACTCCTGGCTTTTCTCGCCTGTTCATTGTTTCTGCGGGTGATACGGTCATTGATATATGCTTTTCCGGAAATCCCGCTCGAGACATCCGCACTGATCAGCCATGTCGGAACATATACGCCTGACATCTTGGAAATTACCTTCCTCGACTTGAACTTCTTCGGAACGCCATCAACGCTGTTAACATAATTTATAAAGATATCCACGGCAGCATCATGATCTATGTCAAAAGGTATTATCTTGTCCGGACGATACTCCTTCGTCAGTCTTCTGGCAATCAGCGCCGGAGAACCGCAAAATGTACAGATGGAAGCCGAAACCGTCTTGTCAACGACTACGCGTGCGCCACAGGAATTGCAGACAATCTCCTGTTTATCTTCATCTTCCTCGGGAATATCTTCATCAGTACCATACTCCTGCTCTTCGTTCTCAATTCCAAGCGAGCCTCTCATATCCATTGTCTGCGGATCAAAAGAACGGCCGCAGTTTCTGCAAAGAAGCACCTCAAGTCTCGGTTCAAAGAAAAGGTTCGCGCCGCATGAAGGGCACTTCTTCGCATTCGACGAGAAAACACTGACTTTCCCGGTACTGTCTTCGTTCAAATCAGGATTATCAGCCTCAAATTCATTGTCAAAACCATCGTTACCTGAATCGCTTTTAAATAACGAAGACATGTCGCTACGCGGATCGTTCCAAACGCCCATACTTATCTCCCCCTATTTATCTATCCCACGGGTAAATATAGCATACCTGTTAATTTTCGTCAACAATATCAGACTATGTGTTCAAAAGATGATAATTCTGAATTAAAAGTCTGCGTGCAAGACATATTAATACCTGCAGGCGGCAGATGGAAGATTGAGATATTTGAAAACCGAGCCGCAAATGACATATGAAAGATCCTGAAATGCAATACCCGTTACGATTATCATATTTCAGTACTCTTTTTTCTATTTCTTGTGTTCTTCTGAGAAAACTATCTCTTCCTTTATATAAAAACGTCCTTTTATAGAGAAAAAAGCAGAGAAAAGAGTATAAAAAACGACAATCTTCTGTCGAGAATTGTCGTTTTTTTGGAAAATCAAAACGATAAAGATGCCGGAGATGATGCTCATTTTGCGGTGCTTATAGGCGCGGTAACCTCTATATGATTCCCCTCGCTATCTTCAAACTCACTAACCCAATTCTCTCCAATGGTTTTTAGTGGAAACACAATTTTAAGTTCAGCGAGTTTATTGCGTAAAATTTCAACATTGTCGACTTCTATACTTGGTAGGCAGTTGCTCCCATAACTATGTTCTTCCTGCATTTTTTCAAACGCAAATAGCCCCAAGCGAAATCCGCCAATATCAAACACACTATAGATGTCATCTTTTACTGTTACTGATTTTTCAAAAAAGTTTTCATAAAAAGCAATTGCTCTTTCCATGCTTTTCACGCATAAATATAATGATTTGATATTACAATCCATAGCGCTACCCCCTGGATGATATAAATAATCTTACGCTCTTTGTATCACAGATTTGGACAAAGCAAAAGGCCTGTTCTTTTTGAAGAACAGGCCTTTTTTGGTGCGGGCATGGGGACTCGAACCCCAACACATTGCTGCATAAGAACCTAAATCTTACATGTCTACCAATTCCATCATGCCCGCGTATATGAGCAGTCGTCTGGTATATCAGACGTGCTCAGTTATTATACATCAAAATTAATCTGACAGAAACTCATTCCTCATCCAGCTTCAGCACACTCATAAAGGCTTCCTGCGGAACCTCGACGGAACCTACCTGGCGCATACGCTTCTTGCCTTCCTTCTGCTTTTCGAGAAGTTTCTTCTTACGGGAAATATCTCCCCCGTAGCATTTTGCGATAACATCCTTTCTGAAAGCCCTGATTGTCTCACGTGCGATAACTTTTCCGCCTATCGCCGCCTGAACCGGAATCTCAAACTGCTGCCTCGGAATATTGTCCTTGAGTTTCTCACACATCTTACGGCCCCGGGCGTAAGCTTTGTCAGTGTGGACAATAAACGACAATGCGTCAACTGCTTCGCCGTTCAGAAGAATATCAAGCTTGACGAGCTTTGAGCGGACATAGCCGGTTTCTTCATAGTCAAGTGAGGCATACCCTCTCGTTCGTGATTTGAGGGCGTCGAAAAAGTCGTAAATAATCTCATTCAACGGCATCATGTAGTGAAGCATAACCCTCTTCTCGTCAAGATATTTTAAATCTACATATTCACCTCGTCTGTCCTGACACAGTTCCATGATATTTCCGACAAACTCTTTCGGAAGCATAATAGTAGCTTTCACAATCGGTTCTTCCATAAAATCAATTGCATCAGGCGAAGGCATATTTGTAGGATTGGAACAGTCGATTACGTCGCCGTTTATCATATGGATCTTGTAAATAACAGACGGAGCGGTGCTTATAAGGTCAAGATTGAACTCGCGCTCCAGACGCTCCTGAATCACTTCATAGTGCAACAGCCCCAGGAACCCGCATCTGAAACCGAATCCCAAAGCTGCTGATGTCTCAGGCTCAAAAGAAAGTGCCGCGTCGTTAAGTCTGAGTTTCTCGAGAGCATCCTTGAGATCGCCGTATCTCGCACCATCGACAGGATAAAGACCGCAGAAAACCATCTGCTGTATTCCTTTGTAGCCTAGGAGCGGTTCTGCTGCAGAGTTCTCGGCAGTTGTGATTGTGTCGCCAGGTGCAGTGTCACCGACGTTCTTAATTGACGCACAGATATACCCGACTTCTCCGGCTTCAAGGGATTCAGTCGGTACCAGTTGTCCGGGGTGAAAATATCCTAACTCCGTTACCGTAAACTCATTCCCCGAATGCATCGTAATAATGCGGTCGCCGTTCCGAAGTTTGCCCTCGCGAACTCTTACCGATGCTATAACACCCCGGTAGGAATCGTATTTAGAGTCGAAAACGAGTGCTCTCAGAGGTTTGTTTATGTCACCGTCAGGTGCCGGAAGATATTCGATAACCTTATCCAGTACCTCATCAATATTGATATCATTCTTTGCAGAAATGAGCGGAGCATAAGAAGCATCAATTCCTATATCATTCTCAATCTCTTCGCGCACTTCTTCTGGACGCGCAGACGGAAGATCAATCTTGTTTATTACAGGAAGCACCTCAAGATTTGCATCAACCGCGAGATAAACGTTTGCAAGAGTCTGAGCCTCAACACCCTGCGAAGCATCGACTACCAGAATAGCACCGTCACATGCGGCAAGGCTTCTTGCCACTTCATAGTTGAAATCGACATGACCTGGAGTGTCAATAAGATTAAGCATATAGACATTGCCGTCCTTCGCCTTGTATGGAAGTCTGGTTGCCTGTGATTTTATGGTGATTCCGCGCTCGCGCTCAATATCCATATTGTCAAGAATCTGTTCCTGCATTTCACGTTTCTCCAGAACACCGGTGTGCTCAATCAGCCTGTCGGCAAGAGTCGATTTTCCGTGATCTATATGAGCGATAATGCAGAAGTTTCTGATATATTTTTGATTGTCGATATTCATTTTTTACCTTTACTTTATAATGTCCTGATTTCGCTGAAAGGATACACTCTTATAAATGCCACCGCAACAATTCTGTCCTCTGTAAACGGTCCCAGATTGCGTGAGTCATTGCTGATAGGACGGTTATCGCCGAGACAGTAGTATTCATTCTCTCCCAGAGTAACCTCATCGTAGCCTTTGGCAAGACCGTAATCCATCATGTTTGTTGTGACTCCGGGTTCAAGATAGCTTTCCTTCAGAACATAGAAATCAGCGGCATTGGCAGGCTTTATATAGACCTTGCCGTCAGCAATCTTGATTGTCTCACCGGGCAGTCCGACAATTCTCTTGATTAAATACTCGCTTCTTGAATATCCTTCCATGTCATGACCGTCCAGAACGACTATGTCGCCACGGTTATAGCTGTGAAAATATGTCGATATTTTCTGTGTAAATACAACATCACCGGAATTAAGCGTATCCATCATTGAATCACCGTAGACATTATCACGCTGAACGACAAAAACAACTATGAGTACACCGGCTATTACTCCGATACATATTGTTCTGAACCAGTCAAGAATCTCTTCAGCTACAGTTCGCTTATTGACGTTTCTTGTCATATGTTCCGTCTGTTCATGGCTTATCCGGCTGCTTTCTGACATAAAATCTTCCGCAAAAGGCGAATTCAAATCATCAATCGGCAAATCATTTCTCATATCGTTAAGATCATTGCTATCACTCATTGCTCATATCTCCGTAAGTCATTATTCAGATATTTTCTGCGCAGAAATCAACCAGATTCTCAATCTTTACGGCAGTCTCGGTTCCGTCTTCCATACTTTTGATTTTTACTTCTCCCGTGGCAAGTTCGTCATCACCGATGACAGCAAGATAAGGTATGTTCTGTTTGCCGGCATATTTAAGCTGCGCCCTGAAGCTCCTGTCCGCGAGATCCTGCTCGCAGCCGACGCCTCTTAGTCTAAGCTCATAGCAAAGTCTGCCGACACGCGTCTTTGCCTCGGGAGACTGGGCGCAAAGGTATATTCTCACGTACCGCGGTTTGTCAGGCATGACATTCTGAGCTTCAGCTTCAAGCAAAAATCTCTCGGCACCCATCGCAAAACCGATTCCCGGTGTCTGCGGTCCTTCCATGCTTCCGACAAGTCCGTCATATCTTCCGCCGCCGCAAATGGTTCCCTGTGTTCCGACATTCTCTGAAACAAACTCGAAAACCGTTCTTGTGTAATAATCCAGACCTCTTACTATGTTAGGATCAATACTGTATTCAATTCCAAGCGATTCAAGCTGCGACTTCAGGCCCTCAAAATGTGCCCTGCAATCGTCACAAAGATAATCTATCAGACGCGGCGCGTTCCTTACAAGCTCCTTTTCGCCGTCGATTTTGCAGTCAATCATACGCAAAGGGTTCTTCTCGAACCTCTCCTGACAGTCCTCGCAAAGCTCGCTGATATGCGGTCTGAAATAATCCTTAAGGATCTTGTTGTACTCGGCGCGGCAGACCGGGCAGCCGATGGAATTAATGCAAAGCTTAATATTCTTAAGTCCCATTCTCTTGAAATACACATCTACTATGGAAATAATCTCAGCGTCAATGCCCGGGCCTTCGGCGCCGAAAGCCTCAAGACCGAACTGATGGAACTCTCTGTATCTGCCTTTTTGCATCTTCTCATATCGAAAAGCAGTAATATTATAAAACAACCTTACCGGTGTCGCGAGACTTGTCATACCGTTCTCAATGAAAGATCTTACAACGCCTGCTGTACCCTCAGGCCTTAAAGTAACGCTTCTCCCACCCTTGTCTTCAAAAGTGTACATCTCCTTTGTAACAACATCAGATGTATCACCTACGCTTCTCTGGAACAAATCAGTCTGCTCAAATGTAGGAATTCTAATCTCTTCGTAACCGTAAGAATGGCAAACCTGCGCGAACATCTGCTCCGCCTTGTGCCAACGATAAATCTCCTGTGGGAGAATATCCCTCGTTCCCTTCTGCGCACTGTACTTCATGACATATCTCCTTTATAAATAAGAACACGCGTAATTATAAAGCAGAAAGAAGTTTTAAACAACCGTATGAAGAACCTTACATTGCCCTCCCAGAGTTGGTTTACATCTCAGAAATCTTCTTCATACGGGCCTTAAGAGCCTGAAGTTCAGACAGAGACTCTCCGGCAGGTTTACTCTCGCTCTCTTTGAGCTCAGATACCATTCCCTTCGGACCAGGTGCCGGTTCTTCAATAACCGAAGTAACCGCAGGCTCAGCTCCAATTATCTTCTTAGGTGCTATGTCCCGTATACTCTTTGCCGGTGATACGAGTGACTGAACCGGCGCAGACGGCTGCTCAGGCTTAACATCATTGACAGCCTTCGCTTCCGGTGCAGGATTGAACTCGCCGGCGTAGAATTTACGCGCACTGTCAACGGCATCAATAATAGTCTTATCAAATGTCAGTTCGCAGGCAATTGATGCCAGAAGTGACCTGTCCTTCGGTGGTCTCCCAGATACATCAATCGCAGGAAGCCATCTGGAATTTCCGCCAAAATAGAGCAGATCACGTCCGCTGCTCTTCTCAGAACCATTGATGTACACAATACAGCTGTATTGTGCGAAAATTGCTTCAGCCGCCTTCTCCAAATCTGCCGAATTTGAACAAGTAATCTGAGAAAGAAGTTCCGCTTCAAAAGTATTAATTGAGATAAACTGAACCTGCGGCATAAGACAGCTGATTACAGCCTCATAAGTATCAGCCGACACAAGAACTTCACCACTCCTGGAAATTAACGAAATCTCCGCAATTACCGCATTATGTTCGTTTGTAGCAAGCTTATCCGCAACAAGCTTAACAGCCGCTGCATCCCTTATTATGCTGATTGCAATACAGGAAGGTGTACATTCCTCAAAGCAGTAATCGAGTATTCCGCCGATATCCGTCTTCTGTGAACCGTCACCGTTGATAATCTCAGGAACTGCCAAAACAGGATCCAAACCATAAGCCTTGAAAGTCGCTACCTTACGGGACACATCATAACGTGTGTTCTCAATAGAGTCTGAGATGGCCAAAATCTGCGACATTGTTAAACCTGCATTCCAATAAATATCCATATATACAATAACATATAATTATAGTTGCACAATAAAAAAAATAAATACTACGCAACAATCAAACAGATTTAAGTCATTAATTTTGTCGATTTTACAAATTGTTATTTGCGACGGCACACATATGCTCGCCACTCGTTCTTTTCGCGTGCTTCCACAATCTCAAGCCCGGCTTCGGCAAGTGCTTTCTCCACGCGGTCTTTCTTTGTGTTAATTATTCCTGAACATACAAACAATCCGTCTTTTGCCAGCTTTGCCGGCACATCGGCAGCAATATCACAGATGATATCGGCTATAATGTTCGCAACAATTATGTCGTAATCATCGCTGCGCGCATCCTTAAGTTCTCCGGTATAGCACTCGATGTCAGGACAGCCGTTAATCCTGCAGTTATCACAGGCAACATCTACAGCAAGCTTGTCAATATCGATAGCCTCCACCTTGCCTGCTCCGAGAAGTCTTGCAATTATCGCTAGAATCCCTGAACCGGTTCCCAGATCCAGAAGCTTGACATCTGTATGAACAAGCCCGTCAAGAATCTCAGCGCACATAGAGGTAGTCTCATGGGTTCCTGTGCCAAAGGCCGAGCCCGGATCGAGAATTATCTTGATATCCGATTCAATGCTGTCAGGGTCAAGCCACGACGGGCAGACCGCTACACGATCCGAAATCTTGAATGCCTTGTAATATTTCTTCCAGTTATTGGCCCAGTCCTCGTCTTTAACATAACTGTATCCCTCAAGGCCGGTACCGACAGGTAAGAATTCACCGATTGATGTTATCCGGTCCTTGATGTATGCCACGGCAGCATCCGTCTGCATTGTTTTATTTCTGATATTGCCATAAATCATTCCGACGCCGTTCGGGTCAATAATCTCGTCGCTTTTTGGCCCGAAACGGATGTTGCCGTCGTCAAATTCCGCAAAATACGCCTTTATTACTACATCCGTTCCATAAGACTCAATGGTACCGTCATCACAATAGCTCAAAGGGTCCGCCTCTATGGTCCGCCTGAACTCGAATGGATCTGTTACCTCAATTCCGTCGGCACCTACCTGAGCGAGCATCTCGCAGATTGCGTCTGATGCGTCCTCTGTTGTCCTTACCTTCATACAAACCCACTGCATCAATTATTACCTCACTTATTGATTGTCCGGCACCGCGAAAACATTTATCCGGCAATTGCGCACTGCGAATAGTTTGCCGATATGCCGTAGTACACGTCCGAAGGCGCGCCCGAGCCCTTAGGCACAAGAACTACCTGTATTGCCTCGAGTCTCTTTG
>Ga0116193_1001283_pt1 | contig 21208 bp, 21 predicted proteins | sample AD_UKC115_MetaG_FD_89892 | JGI IMG/M metagenome (GOLD analysis project Ga0116193, IMG submission 89892) | Active sludge microbial communities of municipal wastewater-treating anaerobic digesters from Hong Kong - AD_UKC115_MetaG | ecosystem: Engineered > Bioreactor > Anaerobic > Digestate... | reverse complement strand
TTTGGATGAAGTGGAAGACCAGCTTGCAAAAGCATTAAGTGATTTACATAATGAAAAAGCAGCCATCAAGTCCTTATGTAATTTTAATTCGATAACATATACATCTTGTTAGCGGTTTAGTATGAGATGGCCCATTATGAGTTGTCCTTGCAACTGTAGGAAAAATCGATTACTATATAAAGATTTGCTTATTTTGATAGATAACTCCGCAACTTACCCTGACAAAGGAACAATGCCACAAAAATAAATATAAAGTTTGTAGATTAGCTGTTCATTATATGAAATTATAGTATGCGAATTAAAGAAGTTGTTACATCTGCTGATCAACATTGTTTTTTAGAACTAGCAGCCACATGTAATCGATCCAATACAAATTGGATAAGACCCTTGGATAAAAACATTGAAACTATTTTTGACCGCACAAAAAATAAAGCATTCAAACACGGAAACTGTATTCGTTGGATTGTAGAAAATGATCAAAAAGAAGTGGTAGGAAGAATAGTAGCCTTTGTAAGTAAAAAATATTTTAATAAAGGAGATGATTTCCTTGTTGGAGGTATCGGTTTATTTGAGTGTATTGATAACCAATATGTTGCCAATATACTTTTTGATACGGCTAAAATATGGTTGCTACAACAAGGTGTAAAAGCTATGGATGGTCCTATTAATTTTTTAGATCGAGATAAATTTTGGGGATTAATGGTAGAAGGATTTGATCAAGAGCCTATTTATGGCATGAGTTTTAACCCACCGTATTATCAAACATTATTTGAAAATTATGGCTTTCAAAATTTTTACAACCAGTATTATTATGGTATGAAGGCAAGTGAAGTGTTGCCCCACAAGTTTGCAGAACGGCATGCTCGTTTTGCATCAAAGCCCGATTACAAAGTGATGCATGTTAACAAAAAGCAACTCAAAAAATTTGCTATTGATTTTTGCAGCATTTATAATGCGGCTTGGGCACAGCATGACGGAGGAAAAGAAATGACCAACGATCAGGCTATAAAAATTTTTAATACCATGAAACCCATTATAGACAAAACGCTTGTTTGGTTTGCGTATTATAAAAATACTCCTATTGCTTGTTGGATCAACATTCCAGATTTAAATCAATATTTTAAATACTTTAATGGAAAATTTGGATGGTTGCAAAAAATATATTTATTATGGATGAAATATACGAGAAAATGTAAAAGGTTTACTGGTATTGCATTTGGTGTGATACCCAAATTTCAAGCAATGGGTATAGATTCTTTTATGATATACGAAGGATCTAAACGTATACAACAAAAACAAACATATAATACTTATGAAATGGGGTGGGCTGCTGACTGGAACCCCAAAATGGTTAACATTTATAAAAGCCTTGGCGCACAACAAACAAGACACCTAATAACATATCGATATATTTTTGACAAAACCATTCCCTTTAAACGTCATCCAACAATTGAATATAAAACCAAAGGGCAATAACTTCTTTTCAAATTATCCTCTTGTCAATCATTCAACAATTTATAGATGGCTTAAAAAACACTACAACTCTCGAATACATAGCAGTGCTATTTGGTATTATAAGTGTCTTGCTTTCTCGTATAGAAAATATTTGGGTATACCCTACAGGCATTATTAATACCTCTATTTACATATATATAAGTTTTATAGGCGGTTTATATGCAGAGGCTGGAGTTAATGTATACTATACCATAATGAGTGTGTTGGGTTGGATATGGTGGTTAAAAAAACAACATGGCAAAAAAACGATTCAAATTCATTATAGTAGCAAAAGAGAATGGGGTATTACAATACTATTTTTCTTAATATGTTGGCTAGTATTATATCTTATTTTATATAATTTTACCAATAGCACTGTTCCTTGGGTTGATGGTTTTGCTTCTGCAAGCGCTTATACTGCCATGTGGTTAATGGCTAAAAAAAAGATAGAAAATTGGCTGTGGTGGATTATAACCAACACAACGTCTATTCCGTTATATTTTATAAAAGGATATGTATTTACTAGTTTTCAATTTCTGGTATTTTTAATATTAGCTATTTTAGGCTGGGTAGAATGGAGAAGAAGAATTAAGAATGAAAAATACTATATGTTATAAAATCGCTTTATTATCATGCAATCATCCGTAAAAAAAATAGTACTTATTGGTCCCGAAAGTACTGGCAAAAGCTGGCTATGTGAACATTTGGCACAACACTATAAAACGCTTTGGTGTCCTGAGTTTGCACGTACATATTTAACAAAAAATGGAATGAATTATACGTATAACAATTTACTTACTATTGCCAAAGAACAATTAAAGCTAGAAGAGAAGTCTAAAAAAACTATCAACTATCAATTATCAATTATCAACTCAACACAATCGCCTTTACTTTTTATTGATACAGATATGTATGTAATGAAAGTTTGGTGTGAATTTGTTTTTAATAAATGTCATTCTTTTATTTTAGATAGTATTGCAGAGCGTACATATGATTTATATTTATTGTGTAATACAGATCTAGATTGGCAAAAAGATTCATTGCGAGAATACCCCGATGTACATACCAGACAAAAATTATATTACATATATAAAGATTTACTAATTAATCAATCTGTTCCTTGGGTAGAAATTTTTGGGAAAGGGAACAATCGATTAAAAAATGCTATTAATGCCATAAACAGTTATCTAAAAAAATGAGTATCGTCAAATTAACATAGATTGTAAATTAATTATTATGAGTTCCTCCCTTTCGAACGTAGGGAGAAAATTCTTGTCATATAAGGGTTTTGTTATTTTAAGATGTGCCTCCTCAGTTTATCCTGACGAGTGAAGGACCAGCAAGATATCTATAACAAATGAACAATACCCAAAAAATAATTCAATTTCTATTTTTACTTTAGCATCTATCCTTAATCTTATTAGCCAAATTACAGCATGAGCCATATCAATAAAAGCCCCATATCTGCACTGGGATACAATTTTATAAAACAGCATCTTTTGCCAGCATCAAAAGATGAATATTACTTACGAAACATTCAAAATGCTAAACACAACTCTTACAGAGCCTTAACAGCGGAAGAAATTAACGCACTTAAGCAAAACGGCAATACCTCTACTAATTGGAATAATGTATTAGTATCCAATATTTTTGATCCACAATTAATACAATATTGTCAATTTTTTGGGTTGGTACGTATAGGGAAATTAGAGCCTTCTTGTTCTACATATCATAACCTTACCTTGCCCGTTGGCCTTTATCATTCTACTATAATAAGTTGTGATTTAGGTGATAATATTGTTATTAATAATGTTCGTTTTCTTGCACACTATATTATTGGCAACGATGCTATAATCATAAATGTCAATGAAATGATTAATACAGCTAGAGCCAAGTTTGGTAATGGTATCATAAAAGAAGAGGAAGAAGAAAAAAATAGAATTTGGTTAGAAGTGTGTAACGAAAATACAGGACGTAGTATTTTACCTTTTGATGGTATGCTTCCTGGAGATGCTTACCTATGGTCTCGATTTAGAGAAGATAAAGCCTTGTTAAAAAAATTTCAACAATTTGTAGAAGAGAAATTTAGTAACAAACAAGGGTATTATGCAACGGTTGGTGATAGAACCGTTATAAAAAATTGCTTGAGTATAAAAGACACCATCATTGGAGCAGATGCTTATATAAAAGGTGCAACTAAATTAAAAAATTTAACTATTCATTCTAACAATGGTGCAAAAACACAGATAGGAGAAAGTTGTGAACTAGTAAATGGCATTGTAAACGAAGGGTGTAGAATTTTTTATGGTGTTAAAGCTGTTCGTTTTATTACGGCCTCTCATTCACAACTAAAATATGGTGCGCGCCTAATCAATTCTTATTTGGGAAATAATGCCACTATATCTTGCTGTGAAGTCTTAAACTCGCTTATTTTCCCTGCACATGAGCAACATCACAATAATTCCTTTTTGTGTGCTGCTCTAATAATGGGACAAAGTAATATAGCCGCAGGCGCCACTATTGGCTCCAACCACAATTCTAGAGCAGCAGACGGCGAAATTATTGCTAGTCGTGGCTTTTGGCCAGGCCTCTGCGTAAGCTTAAAACACAACTCCATTTTTGCTAGTTATACTATATTGGCCAAAGGAGATTACCCAGCAGAACTAAATATACCCATTCCATTTAGTTTAGTAAGCAATAACGTATCCAAAGACGAATTGGTTATTATGCCAGGATACTGGTTTATGCACAATATGTATGCTTTGGCACGAAATCCTGTTAAATCTATGGATAGAGACAAAAGAACAGAAAGAATTCAATCCATTGAATATGATTTTTTAGCACCTGATACCATAAATGAAATAGCGTACTCTCTAACATTAATTGAAATATTAACTGCAAAAGCCTATCATACGAAAAAAAAGAATAATGGTATTTTTACGAATGAGCAATTGCAAAATATAGGCAGAGAGCTATTAATTGATATTAACAATAATGCGTTACAAAATTTAGAAGTAATAGCGGATGATTTTGAAAATACAAAACGAAAAGTAATTATTATTAAATCTAAAGAAGCTTATTTTTTATTTAAAGAACTTATTTTTTATTATGCTGTTGAACAAATTATTTCATTTGCTCAACACCAAGGTGGTTTTAAAATTGATGAATTGCTTTCCACAATACAAAAACCATACAATCAAAGTACATGGATGAATGTAGGCGGGCAGCTTATGCTTGCTGAGGAAATAGAAAAATTAAAGCAAAACATAAAAAATGGAAATATAAAATCTTGGGATGAAGTACATGTATTCTATCAACAGCAAGCACAGCAATATCCTCAGCAAAAATTAGTACATGCTATTCATACTGCATCCATAGTCAACAAAATAGACATTCAAAACATAAACTCAACTATCATACAAAATTGGATACATCAATCGATTAAAACGAAAGAATGGATGACAAAAAATATATATAAATCCAGAGCCAAAGATTATGAAAATCCGTTTCGTAAAATGGTATACACTTCTGATGAAGAAATGAATGCAGTTGTTGGAAAAATAGAAGATAATAGTTTTATACAACGGCAAGAAGAAGCCTTATCAACATTTAGAGAACAAGCTTTATCTCTCTTGCGTCTTCTTTAAACAATAGATATTATCTACGTTAGTATTATTTTATGCTGATGAAATTTTTTTCGCATAATCCCAGAGGTTTTTGTGAAACCCTCGGAGATTTTGGCCTAACCTAGACAATGTCTAATAAGTTCCTTACATGCATTCATGTTAACCAGAAATAGAATTTTTTAGGCTTTTCTATTCACTTCCCTAACATTATTTTCCAGCAACCAATGCCTAAATTGTTCTTTATTATCAGCAACAAATTGAATAATAGAATCATCTTTTAGCAAGATGATGAATATGTCTATACATAACAAAAACGCAGAAATGTCGCCTGCTGTATGATTAAAGCCTGGGTATTGATTTGTGGATTTGTTCATAGATGCTATTTTTTAGCACACAAATGTAATACCACTTTTTAAAAAAAGCTATTTATTAAACGTTTCTTTAAAAAAGTTTCTATAAAGTGGTAACTTATTAAACGGCTATTAATTTATTTTATTCATTAAAATCAGATAAAAATCAATATACATAGGTATTATAAGTAGGTTAAAATTAAACGAATACCCAAAAATTTATTTTTCTATCTGTACTATTGATCATCAAAAAACTATATAGATGAAACAAAAATCCAAAAAAGAGAGTACCTATGTGGAAATGAATACAGAGGATGAGATAAAAAAGTTGGCAAAACGTATTAAACAGCTTCGCATTAAAAAAGGATATACCAGTTATGAATATTTTGCTTACGAGCATAATATTTCCAGAGCTCAATTCGGTAGATACGAAAAAGGCGAAGATCTACGTTTTGGTAGCCTAGTTAGGGTGGTAAACGCTTTCGAAATGACCTGGAAAGAATTCTTTAGTGAAGGATTCGATTAAAAGCTGCGTATTCAACTACACTTCTTCATTCTCTGCTTTATTACCTCATACAATACCATCCCCGTTGCTACAGATACATTAAACGATTCAAAACCACCAGGTATAGGTATTTTAAACGATTGATCAGCTATTTTTTGTACTATAGGTTGTATTCCTTTGTCTTCGCTTCCCATAATAATAGCTGTAGGTAAAGCAAAGTCAATATCAAACACGTTGTGTTTAGCCTTCATTTCACTCGCTACAATATGCAAACCATTTAGATGTAGATCATCTAAAGTTTTAGCTAAACTATTTACTCTACAAACCATTATTTTTCCTAATGCTCCGGCCGAAGCTTTTATAGCATCTTCTTGCAAAGAGGCAATTCCTGTGTTAGGTATAATTATGCCATGTACACTACAACACAAGGCAGTTCGAGCAATAGCGCCAATGTTGCGAACATCAGTAATGCCATCTAACACTAGTAAAAGTGGAACTTCGCCTTTGCTGTATATGTGATCTAAAACAGCTTGTACTTCGTAATATTGTATTAATGCACCTAATGCAATTACACCTTGGTGTTGTGTTTTGGTCATTGCATTTAATTTTTCAACAGGTACATGTTGTATAGGAATGTTTCGCTGTTTGGCTAACCGTCTAATATCGCCAATGCCTTCGCCATGTGCGTCTCTATATAATAGAATTTTATCTAGATTTTTATTTTGTGAAAGGGCTTCTATAACTGTATTTCGACCAACTATGAGAGACATTTTTATTATGTTAAATTTTGAATGCTAAATGTGGAATTAAAAATAAATTTTCATTTAAAATAATTATTTTCCCCATCTATACGTTTGAATCGATAAGCCAGCTAAATCAATAGCTCTATCTACTACTGTTAAAGCTAGCTCTTCTATTGTTTTTGGTTTACTGTAAAACGAAGGTGTAGCTGGACAAATAATTCCACCTGCTAACGTTATCATTTCCATATTTTTAATGTGTATTAGATTATAGGGTGTATCACGCACTACACAAATCAACATTCTCCTTTCTTTCAATATAACATCAGCTGCTCGAGTAATAAGATCGTTCGATATGCCATTGGCTATACGCCCTAAAGTTCCCATAGAACAAGGTATAATAATCATTCTATTATATTGTCCGGAACCTGAAGCAAAAGGTGCAGTAAAATCAGTAGTAGAATAAAACGTTACAGGCAATGATGCGTACAAAGTATTGCCTATTTCTGTTTCCCATACTTGTTTAGCATTATCAGTCATTACAACAGCTAAATCACTCCATTGTTCTTTTATAGATAATAATCGGTTAATAAGTAATTGTGCATAGATAGATCCGCTTGCTCCAGTAATAGCTACTACGATTTTATGATTAAATGTTTTCATTTTATTGCCTATAAATCATCATATTCATATAAAGGATCAATATGTGTGTTAGGTTTCATTTCAAAAACAGACTTTAATAATCCATCTTTTAATCCATATACCCATCCATGAAGATCTGGCTTTTTTCCGTATTTCCATGCTCGTTGTATAATAGATGTTTTAGCTAAATGCATAACCTGTTCTTGCACATTTAACTCTGTTAATCGATTTGTGCGATCTTCTATATCACTTATATTTTCTAATTCTTTTCGATGCAATCGATATACATCTTTAATATTTCTTAACCACATATTTAGTAAATATTTGTGATCGCTCTTGCTCATGGCTTCTTTTATACCTCCACAACCATAATGTCCACAAACAATTACATGATTTACTTTTAGGTAATTTACGGCATAATCTAATACACTTAGTAAATTTACATCAGTGTGAACTACCATATTGGCAATATTACGGTGCACAAATATTTCACCAGGTTGAGTACCGGTAATTTCATTGGCTGGCACACGACTATCGCTACACCCAATCCATAAAAATTCTGGGGTTTGCAAATGTGCTAAGCGCTCAAAATACTCCGAATCTTCTTTACGCATTTTATCTGCCCATAGCTTATTATCCTTTAACAGCTTTTCGTATGAGTACATATATTTCAATGAAGAATTAATAATGAATAGTTGAGCTACATACTTAGCCCCCCACAAGCGCTAATAACCTGACCTGTTACATAACTACTTAATGAAGAAGCCAAAAATAAAGCTACATCTGCTATTTCGGTAGCAGATGCAAAACGGCTAAGAGGAATTTTTTTCAAAAATTCTGTAGAGCCTTCGCCTTCTTTTAAATAATGTGTCATATCTGTTTCTACGAAACCCGGAGCAATAGCATTGCAACGGATATTTCGACTTCCTAGTTCTTGTGCTATGGATTTAGTAAACCCAATAATGCCTGCCTTAGATGCTGCATAGCTTGACTGTCCTGCATTTCCTTTGACACCAACAATAGAGCTCATATTAATGATGCTCCCCTGTTTTGCTTTCATCATAGGTTTTATAACTTGTTTAGTCATGTTGTACACACTTTTTAAATTCACATTCATAACCTCATCCCATTGTTCTGGTGTTAGACGAAGTATCAAATTATCTTTTGATATTCCAGCATTATTGACGCACACATCTACTGTTCCCCATTCTTTTACTACATCATTTACCATGGTTTCGCAATCAGTATATACTGCTGCATTGCTTTTATATGCTTTAGCTTTTACACTTTTTTGCATTAATTTTTCCTGTAATGCTTTGGCTTTTTCATCACTACTTACATAGCTAAAGGCAATGTGTGCGCCTTGTTCAGCAAAGGCTAAAGCAATGGCTTCTCCAATACCACGAGAAGCTCCTGTAATAATGGCTACTTTATTTTCTAATAATTTCATATAATACGTTCATTTATTTGATAAATATATGAAGCAATTTTACTTTTACTACTATAAGCACAAAATACTATTATTCAATTTATTTTAATATAAAAAATATGCAGCTTTTAAAATCATTACAAATTAAACCGCTTAACGCTGGTGCCTCCACAGGTTCAAAATGGATAAAAACTACAGGGGAGAAATTTTTTTCTTATTCTCCTGTTGATGGAAAAATTATAGGCTCTGTACTTTCTATAACTTCTGAAAGTTATGAAACTGTTATAAGTCAAGCGCAGAAAGCATTTCAAGAGTGGCACTTGTGGCCTTCCCCTAAAAGAGGCGAAATTATTAGACAAGTTGGGGAAGCATTACGCATCCATAAAAAAAACTTGGGTGAATTAGTATCTTATGAGATGGGTAAAAGTTTACAAGAAGGTTGGGGAGAAGTTCAAGAGATGATTGATATCTGCGATTACGCAGTAGGCCTTTCCAGGCAGCTTCATGGTTTAACAATGCATAGTGAGCGCTCAGGACATCGCATGTATGAACAATACCATCCGCTAGGAATAGTAGGTATCCTATCTGCATTTAATTTTCCAGTAGCTGTTTGGAGCTGGAATGCAATGTTGGCATGGGTTTGTGGTGATGTGTGCATTTGGAAGCCATCCGAAAAAACACCCTTATCTGCCATTGCTTGTCAGCATATCATTGCAACAGTATTTAAAAAGAATAATGTTCCTGAAGGTGTTTCCAATTTAATTATTGGCGATAAAAAGGTTGGGGAATGGTTGGTTAAAGATGAGCGTGTAGCATTAATATCTGCAACAGGATCGACCCGTATGGGTAAAGCAGTTGCTACAACAGTAGGTGCAAGATTAGGAAAAACCATTTTAGAGTTAGGGGGCAATAATGCTATTATTATTACGCAACATGCAGATATGCGCATAGCATTGATAGGTTCTGTGTTTGGTTCCGTTGGTACTGCAGGTCAGCGTTGTACTACTACTCGGCGTCTTATCATACATAAAAAAATATACGAATCGTTTAAAAAGAAATTAGTTGAAGCATATAAACAGTTGCGCATTGGTAATCCATTAGATCAAAAAAACCATGTAGGGCCACTCATTGATAAAGATGCTGTGAATGCTTACTTAAATGCAATTGAGCAATGCAAAAAACAAGGTGGAAAATTTATAGTACAAGGTGGCGTGTTAAAAGGGAAAGGCTATGAAAGTGGTTGTTATGTAAAACCTTGTATTGCAGAAGTAAAACCAGGTATGGCTATTGTGCAGCATGAAACTTTTGCACCTATTTTATATATTATGAAATATGATACTTTAGAGGAAGCCATACATATTCAAAATCAAGTACCGCAAGGACTATCATCGAGTATCATGACATTAAATTTAAGAGAAGCTGAACAGTTTTTATCACAAACGGGTAGCGATTGTGGCATTGCTAATGTAAATATTGGGACTTCTGGAGCAGAGATTGGAGGTGCTTTTGGCGGCGAAAAAGAAACCGGTGGTGGACGAGAAAGTGGTAGCGATGCTTGGAAAGGCTATATGCGCCGACAAACAAATACAATTAATTTTTCAAATCAATTGCCTTTGGCGCAAGGTATTCAGTTTGATTTGTAGAATAATGACGTAAGTAACAGAAGCGTATTAAACAAAAGATAGATGTAGCGGTTTAGTAGCAAAATATTTGTTATCGTTAAGATAGTGCTGTTTTTGTGCTAAAAAACGATGGATTATTCTAAATTTAAAAGCTATACAGCATTTATACCCTCCTCTATATGTACATACAATTAAAAGCTTATACTCTAGAAGGATATAAGAGTATCATCAGCCATTTTAAAATTGAATGGAATGGAAAGAAAAACAAAATAATCAATTATCTGTACTAATTTAACAATAGCAATTATTAGACTTTATTATAAAGTAAATAGTCGAATTAAATACCTTTACACAAAACATTACCATGAAAAAAATAATCTGTTTATGCTGTATGTTTATGTTCTTTTGTAAACATATAGATGCTCAAAAATGGTTAGAAAAAGCTAAGGAAATAGTCAACAAAACCATCAATAAAAACACAACTACTGATAGTGCTGTAACAGAGCAAGAAGTGGGGCAAGGTATTAAACAGGCACTTAATCAAGGTGTAGAGCAGGCTATTAAATTTCTTAATAAAACAGATGGTTTTTTTGGGAATGAGGTATACAAACTTTTTTTACCCCCCGATGCACAAAAAATAGCTAATACGCTTAAAAATATAGGAATGAACAAGCTAGTGGAGAATGCCATTTTATCTATAAATCGTGCTGCTGAAGATGCTGTAGGACAAGCAACTCCCATCTTTATAGGTGCCATCAAACAAATTACGTTGACTGATGTGTTTAATATTTTAAAAGGCCCAAAAAACGCTGCTACCAACTATTTCAAAGAAAAAACGAGCGATTCTTTAAAAGCGGCTTTTTTACCTTCTGTCCGAACATCACTAAATAAAGTGGGCGCTACCAAATACTATAAAAAATCAATGGATGCGTACAATAGAATTCCTTTTGTTTCTAAAGTCAACGCTGATTTACCTAGTTATGTAGTAGACAAAGCAATTTTTGCTCTTTTCGATCAAATTGAAAAGGAAGAAGCCAATATTCGACAAAACCCCTTAGCACGTACAACAGATTTATTGAAAAAAGTGTTTGGATTACTTTAAGTAATCTTCAAATCATCTTGTTACTTGCGGTATCTTTAAAAAATAGACCAAATTTTTATTGAAAATCAATTAAATACAAGTGTAGCTATAAAAAATAGACCAAAAAATTTGGTTATGTACCCCAATAAGCTAACCTTTGCGCTCTTTATTAACAATAACCTTTGGGGTTGGCCTTGGGTTTAAAATAAATTATTATGAGTAAGTTACATTTCACCACTAAGCATGCAAATGCGGCTTCTGTACAACATAATTGGTATGTTGTGGATGGAACCAATCAAACCGTAGGGCGCATCTGTTCAAAAATCGCAGCCATACTACGCGGCAAAAACAAAGCATATTATACACCACATGTGGATTGCGGTGATTTTGTGATCGTCATCAATGCTGATAAGGTAGTATTCACGGGAAATAAATGGGAAGAAAAAGTCTATATACACTACACAGGGTATCCTGGTGGGCAAAAACAGGAAATAGCTACCAGTTTATTGAAACGCAGACCAGAAATGGTTATAGAGCATGCCATCAAAGGCATGTTGCCTAAGAATCGATTGGGTCGAAAAATGTTCAAAAAATTGTTTGTATATGCGTGTAAAGAGCATCCACATACGGCACAAAATCCTAAAATATTAACACTCTAATTTTATACAAATAATGGAAAAACAAAAAAGTACAGTTGGTAGGCGTAAGGAGGCCATAACTCGTGTGTTCTTGAGCAAGGGCAACGGAAAAATTACTGTTAATGAAAGAGATTATAAGCAGTATTTCCCCTTAGTTTATTTACAAAATCAGGTAGAGCAGCCATTAAAGACAGTTGAACTGCAAGATAAGTTTGATATTACCATTAATGCACAAGGTGGAGGTTTAAAAGGACAGGCAGAGGCGGCTAAATTGGGTATAGCTCGTGCATTATGCGAAGTAAACATGGAATATAGGCCAGCGTTAAAAGCAGCTGGGTTATTAAAAAGAGATCCTCGTTCTGTAGAACGTAAAAAATTTGGTAAGAAAAAAGCCCGTAAGAGCTACCAATTTAGCAAACGTTAATCCATCATATTACAAAGAAAATATACAAACTAAAGTCAATGGAGAACAACACATCTTTACAACAACAATTATTAGAAGCAGGTGTACATTTTGGCCATTTGCGTAAAAAATGGAATCCTAAAATGCTACCGTATATCTATGCAGAAAAAAAAGGCATACACATTATAGATTTAAATAGAACGGTAGAGGGGTTACAAGAAGCAGCAGCAGCATTGAAATCTATAGCGAAAAGCGGTAAAAAAATTATGTTTGTTGCCACCAAAAAGCAAGCTAAAGAAGTTGTAACAGAATGTGCTAAGAGAGTAAATATGCCATATGTTACAGAACGTTGGTTGGGTGGAATGCTTACCAATTTTAACACCGTGCGTAAGAGTGTAAAAAAAATGCAAAGCATAGAAAAAATGCTAAATGAGGGAGAATTTGACAATATCACTAAAAAAGAGCGCTTAACTTTAACACGAGATAAAGATAAAATGGAAAAAGTATTAGGAGGAGTAGCGCAACTTACTCGTATACCAGCTGCTATTTTTTTGGTAGATATTGGCCATGAGCATATTGCCTTAGCGGAGGCTAAACGGTTAGGTGTGAATACTTTTGGCATAGTAGATACAAACTGCGATCCTAATAAAGTTGATTTTGCTATACCAGGAAATGATGATGCTACCAAATCTGTTGCAATTATTACACAATATATTACCGCAGCCATAGCCGAAGGTTTGTCTGAACGCCAAGCTGCCAAAGAGGAAGATGAAGAGGAAATAAAAGATGATAAACGCTCTTTTGATACAAATATTAGTGAAGAGGAAAAAGAAAGAATGAATCGTCGGTCAAAAACTGGGGGAACACAATCTAAGCGTAGAACTACTAACAGTGGAGGAAGAAAGTCAACTACAAAATAATTAAAGCTAAATAGGTTCTCTCTAAGTACCATAGTTATTAGTTAACTGGGATTGATTGAAAAGAACCTTTATTTTGTACTCTTGAATCTAGTTCTGTATTTAAAATTTATAATTCTAATAAAGTTTATGTCCATGACAAAAGCTATAACAGCAAGTGATATTAACAAATTGCGCCAAACTACAGGTGCAGGCATGATGGATTGCCGAAAAGCCTTACAAGAAAGCAATGGAGATTTTGAAGCAGCTATTGATTGGTTGCGTAAACAAGGCCAAAAAGTAGCCGCTAAACGACAAGATAGAGAGGCAAAAGAAGGTGTAATTATTGCCCAAACAACAAATGATAATAAAACAGGTTATTTGTTATGTTTAGGTTGTGAAACAGACTTTGTTGCTAAGAATGCTGATTTTTTAGCTTTTGCTCAGAAATTAATGGACACGGCCATGCAGCATAACACACAAACCTTGGATGCGTTAAATAGTTTAACTATAGATGGCATAACTGTGGCGGAAAAAATAAATGAATATGTAGGAAAGATAGGCGAAAAAATAGGCATTACCCGATTTGATAGAATCGATGCAGACGGTGTTTCAGCTTATATTCATGGTGCATACCGTATAGGGGTTTTGGTTGGATTAAATCAAAATTCTGAAACAGCCTTACAGGCAGGGAGAGATGTGGCCATGCAAATTGCAGCTATGAATCCTGTTGCTGTTGATGAGGCTTCTGTATCGGCCGATACTGTTGCTCGTGAAAAAGCAATTGTGATGGATCAAATGCAAAATGACTCTAAAATGGCAGGCAAACCTGCTGAAATGGTTGAGAAAATAGCTATAGGTAAATTAAGTGCTTTTTTTAAAGAAAGTACTTTAATGGCTCAGCCTTTCGTAAAAGATAATAGTAAATCTGTAACGGAGTATCTTAAAAGTGTTGATGTTAATTTAAAAGTACTTTCTTTTAAGCGAGCAGCTTTGGGGTAATCCTTCTAATGTAGCTTGCTTGAGATTATTAAAAGGAGCCACGGGCTTCTTTTTTTATATATTTGTGGACTTAATGAAAAACTCTTTTTAACCTTAATAAATTATCTTAATTGAGTACTAAACGGATTGTGGTTCAAATACTTTTACTTTTGTATACCCATTTTTTTGTTAACTGTGGCACATCATCTGATAAACCATTAAAAAAAAATACAGATTCAGTTATTGTACAGAAAGCTGTTGTAGATACGGTAAGTGTTATAGATAGCACTAAAAAATATATTTATCTAACATTTGATGATGGCCCACAACCTGGAACACTAGAATGTGAAAAAATTTGTAAAGATGAACATGTAAAAGCAACTTTTTTTATTGTTGGATTGCATGCTATGAGTAATAAAGATTCAAAACAAATAGTAAAAAAATTACAAGCACAAGAACCTTTCTTTTTAATAGCAAATCATAGTTACACCCACGCTTTTAGAAATAAGTTTTATAAATTTTATCAAGACCCTCAAGGTGCTTTTCAAGATTTTATTCGCTGTAAAGATTCTTTGGAGTTCTCCAATTCTTTTATAAGGCTCCCCGGAAACGACTCTTGGAGTGGCGGCAGTTTGCATGCTATATCTAAACTCACAAAAGCTGTTGTAAAAAAATTAGATACGGCTGGATATAAGATCGTGGGATGGGATGCAGAATGGAGGTTTAAAAATGGAAAAATTCCTATTGAAACCCCAGAGCAATTATTGAATCAAGTGGAATATATGCTAAATAAAAATCATACTAAAACAAAAAATCATATTGTTATACTTAGTCATGATCGAATGTTCCATAGCAAAGAATCTCAACTTAAACTTATTGTGTTCATTAATGGACTAAAACAACATAAAGAGTATGTTTTTCAAACAATAGACAAATACCCGTTTACAGCAGTGCGGAACTAATTTTTTTATTGAATAAAATCAATGGTTCTCTGGTATTTTCTATCTTCACAAATATGAAGCACTTAAGAACCATTAATAAATATTTTTGGAAATATAAGTTTAGATTATCTACAGGTATTTTTTTTGTTATTGTTTCTAATTACTTTGCCATACTTGCTCCACAGGTAACCAGTTATATAGTTGATTTAGTACAGCAACAACTACCTGGTGTTACTACACCTCAACAAAAAGCCAGCCACGATCCTTTAGTCAAAGTATTTATACAGAGCCTACACACTCAAGGCTTATCTTTTCCTAAAATCATTACATTATGTTGTATAGTCATTCTATTACTAGCTCTTTTTAGAGGATTATTTATGTTTTTTATGAGGCAAACTATTATTGTAATGAGTAGGCATATTGAGTATGATCAAAAGAATGAAATATACAACCATTATCAACGGTTAGATGCTCAGTTTTACAAAACGCATAGTACTGGGGATTTAATGAATCGCATAACAGAAGATGTAAGCCGAGTACGTATGTATACAGGGCCTGCTATCATGTATGCAGTCAACTTGTTGGCGGTAATTACATTTTCTGTTGTTCACATGTTAAATAAAAATGTAGAACTTACTTTATACGTTTTAGCACCACTCCCCATTTTGGCAATTACGATTTATGTTGTAACAACAATGATAAATAGAAAAAGTGAACGGATACAAAAACTTTTATCTAATCTCACAACCAATGCACAAGAATCGTATGCTGGTATCAGAGTAATAAAATCATTTGTACAAGAAAAAGCAATGCTTGGATTTTTTAAACGCAATGCAGAAGAGTATAGAAAAAATGCTGTTTCTTTAGCAAAAGTAGAAGCCGTTTTTTTTCCAAGTATGGCACTCATGATTGGATTAAGCACCTTGCTTACTACTCTTATTGGAAGTATTTATGTTATTCAACATAAGTTAAATGTAGGCGTCATTGTAGAGTTTACAATGTATATCACATTACTTACTTTTCCAGTAAGTTCTATAGGTTGGGTGGCTAGTATGGTTCAAAGAGCTGCAGCTTCTCAAAAGCGATTAAATGAATTTTTAAAAATCAAACCCGCCATCTGTAATCCCATTTTACGAGAAAAAGTTAGTTTGCAGGGAGATATTCAATTTAATAATGTTGATTTTGTTTACCCAGAAACGGGCATCCATGCTTTAAAAAATTTTGATCTACATATTCAAAAAGGAGAAAAAATGCTCATTGTAGGTAAAACGGGAAGTGGAAAGTCAACAATTGTACAGTTACTACTGCGTATGTATGACCCTACAAATGGAAGTATTAAAATAGATGGCATAGATATAAGGAACCTTTCACTACAAAGCCTTCGAACACAAATATCATATGTTCCTCAAGATGTTTTTTTATTTAGTGATTCTATTACCAATAATATAAAATTTGGATTTCAAACGGCAGATGAAACACTTGTACAACAATCTGCTCAACAAGCCAGTGTTCATAGAGATATCGAAAATTTTCCTGAGCAATATAAAACCATGATTGGAGAACGAGGAGTTACATTGAGTGGTGGGCAAAAGCAACGTATTTCTATTGCTCGTGGCTTAATTAAAACACCTAAAATAATTATACTTGATGATTGTTTAAGTGCTGTAGATGCTAAAACAGAACACGATATTGTTCATAATTTGTATCAATTTTTGCAACACAAAACAGCCATCGTTGTTACACATAAAATATTTACTGCATTTGCTTTTGACAAAATAATAGTACTTGATAATGGCGCTGTAGTTGAAATAGGTACACACAGTCAATTAATACAAAAAAATGGTCTTTATGCCGAGTGGTACCAACTACAACAAGATGCTCTTTAATATAAAAAGGTTCTAGTTTTGGTGAAAATAAAAAACATATCTACCTTTGCGCTGATTTTTTAATTCATTAAACATAAAAATTTTAATCTGTGGCGTACGAAAACAATGACATAAAAATGGAAAGCATATTCAGCAAAAGAGTTAAAGCCGGAAAAAGAAGAACTTATTTTTTTGATGTAAGAACCACTCGTAGTAGTGACTATTATATTGTGATCACAGAAAGCCGTAAACGCGCTGATGATAGTGGGTATGATAGACATAAAGTATTTCTGTACAAAGAAGATTTCAATAAATTTGTAAAAGGATTAACCGAAACGGTTGACCACATAAAAACAGAGTTAATGCCTGATTTTGACTTTGATGCTTACAACCATGATAACAATAATCAGGATAATCCAACCTATAATGAAACGGATAGCTATTCTAGTGTTGCTGAAGAATCTGTAACTGTTGCTCCAAACAACTCAACAACAAATAACAACATTGTTGATAGTAATGAGGAAGTAGATAAGTGGTAGAACAGCAATAAAGCAAAAAGAATAAGGCTCTACCATCAGTTAAATAAAAATAAAATATTACTAAGATATTGGAATGTGGATAAGGGATACACTTAAAAAATAAGAAAATGTTATAAAACTTCACAACTGATGTATAAATCCTTTTGAATGGATGAATATAAAAAAATCGTTACGTATTGTTTTGTGCATGTAGTTTTTTTATCATTTCTAAGTGATCAATAAATTTTTGTGTATCTGAATCATATCCATATTTAACATCACTTAGTATATTACCTTGTGCATCGAGAAACATATATAATGGTTGGGCATTAAAGCCGAATGTAGTTACTTCATAATCCAAATTTTTTTCTCCTAAGGTGGTAATATGTTCACCTTTTGCATTAACATATTGTTCTGCAATGGATAATGTAATTTGATCATCTACATATAATGAGACAATTATAAAATCATTTTTTAGTCGTTTTAAAACCTCTGGATTACTCCATACCTCATTTTCCATTTTTCGACAATTGGCGCACGAATGTCCTGTAAAATCAAGCATTACAGGCTTATTTAACATTTTGGCTGCAGCCAAAGCTTCCTCTAAATCAAAATAAGTTGTTATGCCAAACAAAGGGTGTAACACCTTGGTGTACTTATTAGGTGGTAGCGCTTTATTTTTTAAACTAGCATTACTAGATATGTTATCTAACTGATACTGTAATTTCTGTAAATTAAAATCTTGAGTGCTGATTGGAGGAAGCCATCCACTAATAGATTTTAACGGAGCTCCCCATAAACCAGGTATCATGTATAAAGCAAATGCTAAAGAGCTAATGGACAAGAATAAGCGAGGTACAGAAACAAATTTTACTTCACTATCGTGTGCAAACTTTAATTTTCCTAATAAATACAACCCCAACAGGGTAAAAATAACAATCCAAATAATTAAAAATATTTCTCGGTCCAATAAATGCCAGTGATAGGCTAAATCAACATTTGAAAGAAATTTAAATGCTAAGGCTAACTCTATAAAGCCAAAAATTACTTTTACACTATTAAGCCATGCTCCCGATTTAGGAAGCGCTTTTAATAACGAAGGTAAAAAAGCAAAAATAGAAAAGGGGAGGGCCAACCCTATAGCAAAACCAAACATGCCAAGTAAAGGTGCAAGGGAAATGCCCTTCGTAGATGTTTGACCTAATAGCGTTCCTATCAATGGGCCAGTGCAAGAAAAAGAAACAATCACTAAAGTGAGAGCCATAAAAAATATTCCTATCCAACCACCTCTGCTGGACACTTTATCGGAAACATTGGCCCAAGAATTAGGCAAGCGTATATCGAAAGCACCAAAAAAAGATATGGCAAAAAGAATAAATATTAGAAAGAAAAAAATATTAGATATAGGATGCGTAGAAATAGTGTATACTATTTTGTCTCCAAATAATAGCGTTAACAGCAATGTAGGAATAGTGTAAATCGATATAATGGAAATAGAGTACCATAAGGCACTTCGAATACCTTGTACACGTGTTTTACTGCGTTTTAAAAAAAAACTGACGGTAACAGGAATTAAAGGAAACACACAAGGCGTAAGCACTGCAAGCAAGCCTGCTAAAAAAGAAAACACAAAAATAGAAAGTAGAGATTTATGTTCGTTGGTAGTTACATCAATAGATGGATGGTTGGGTGAATTATTCAGTGGTAGAGGAATAATAAAAGATTTTTCACCCGTTATATATTCTCCGTTTTTAAGTACTATATAATTGAAAACTCCTTTTATACTCTCACTCTTCGTATTGGTAAATCTAAAATATTGCATCCATGTTATGCTATCAGTATAATATTGAATAGGGGAAGGGCTGATAGCATTGTCTATAAACGATTTTGTATTTCCTATACTTTCTAAGCTGTCGAGAATATTTTTTATTGATGAGGAATCGAATGATAAGGTAGATTTTAAAGGGTTATTATCATTTGATACGGCTATAAGTTTTGTCCCCTTTTCTATGGTAGCCGTAATGCGTAATAATACTTTGTTAGCTGGTAAATTAGATACAGAAAAACGAAACTGTAACGGTTGAGTGGTTTGTTGGGTATAACCAGTTATGCTTATGCATAATAAGCATAAAACTACAATGCCTATAGCTATTTTTTTTAACATAGATAGTTTATTGTAGTGTAACATCAAAAGATATCTTTTTGGGCGGCAAACAATTTTTATCATTACATGCCATATATTCTACATGGCCAGTTACATTTGTTTTTATGTTGGCTTTTAGTTTTATTATTTGTGAAAAAACAACTTTATCACTGTAAAATTTTACACTTGTATTAAAGGTTTTATCAAATTTTTTTTCCATTTTCCCCATTTCTTTTACATTGCCTATAAAATGTATAAGCGGGTTTTTAACAAATATAAAATTAGTAGGCACAGGCCCTCCTTGTCCTGTAAATTGAGAATAAATATGCCAACCTGCTTCTATGCTTGCTGTTGCGTATAATTCATATGTGTTATTTCCCATTTTTTTTACACTAAATGACCATTGAGCACCATTTTGTATTTGAGAAGTAGCAATGAAGGGGATACAAAAAATAATAAGGATAGCTAAAATTTTCATTCAGGAATAGTTTAAAGTTTCATGGCAAAGTTAAACAAGTTATTAGTTACATCACATCTATATAATTTTTTAACATTCCATACAATAATAACAACCAACATATTATAGAAGTAATTGTTTTTTTAGAGAAATACAGGCCCGCATTGGTTATAATAGCAGCAAACGTTAAGCTACACATAGCGAAGGAAGAATTGCCAGCTCCCTTGTTCACAAAAGGTATTATTATAGAAATGAACATAGCGAAAATAAGGATAGTCCAACTTTTGCGAATTTGAATAACCATATAATGAACGTGTTTTTGTTCATAAATGAGCCCTATAATTAGTAGTATAATTATAAAGCCAATGGCTATTTGATTATAAAGATTTATAGACATTATAGGATTATGTAAAGAGATATTTGGTAAATACACCCAAACGTTTTTTTGTTCACTTAAAAACAAATAGGTTGCTAAAAAATAATATGGTGTAAGTATTCCTAGTATTGCAATGATCCATTCTTTTATTCTAAATGGGCGTATAATAAACAACGTTAAAAATAATACTATTATGTATAGGTATGAGGGAGTATACAAAAGTATAGTTGTGCCTAATAATAATCCTACGTTATATATAGATTGTCTTGGCTTATGGGTATCATATAGTGTAAGCAAATAAAACAAAATACTCATCAAAACACTATTTAGTATAAATGGAACAGACAAAGTATTTGCTTCTAGAAGTACATTCAATATCAGTATATAAATAAAAACCAATAGATAATTATATTGTGTGTATAAACGTTGATGATTTACGGCATAATTAAGCTGAAGGACTTGTGTAATAGATAGCGCATAATGAACAAGTAAAAAAATATA